>WBZP01000256.1_pt1 | contig 73087 bp, 59 predicted proteins | sample 5204301 | NCBI WGS metagenome assembly WBZP01 (sample SAMN12412401, study PRJNA552823) | activated sludge metagenome | isolation source: activated sludge from nitrification reactor of wastewater treatment plant... | place: USA: Pennsylvania | collected 2017 | reverse complement strand
GTCACCAGTAAGATGAGATTCTTTAACCCCAAACATACCACCATGAGTCAGTATCAACAATTAGAAGTATGGCGAACAGCCATTCTTCTGGCAAAAGATGTGTACGCAACATCCGCAGGTTTTCCAAAGGAAGAGCTTTTCGGATTAACTGCACAGATGAAAAGAGCCGCTGTTTCCATTCCGGCCAATATTGCCGAGGGTAGCGGAAGGCAGTATAAAAAAGACGCGTTGCAGTTTCTTTTTGTTTCAAGGGGATCGGCCTATGAGTTAGAAACTTTGTTTGTGCTCGCACAGGAAACTTCACTCATATCCGAAGACAGAATTTTACATATTAAAAGCGGCCTGGAGAAAACCCTTAAGTTGTTGAATGGCTATATTAATTACGTTAAAAACAGTCAATTGAAATAAAGCAGTGCCGGCCATCAGCCATCTGTCAACTGCCATCTATTTACATGCTTACTACCGAAGACATCCTCCGCAAAGTCCGTGAGCTGGAGATCAAAAGCAAGAAGCTCACCACGCACCTCTTTACCGGGGAGTACCATTCCGCCTTTAAGGGGAAGGGGATGCGTTTCCGGGAAGTGCGCGAGTACCACCCGGGGGATGATATCCGGTTCATTGACTGGAACGTGAGTGCCCGTTTCAGTCATCCGTTTACCAAAGTATTTGAAGAGGAGCGGGAGCTGACGGTATTCCTGCTCGTCGACATCAGCCCCAGCAGTCTCTTTGGTACGGTGGGCCGCCGCAAGCGTGACCTTGCCACGGAGATCGGGGCTGTACTGGCTTTCAGCGCCATCACCAATAATGATAAAGTGGGAGCCCTCTTTTTCAGCGACCGTATTGAAAAATATATTGCACCCAAGAAAGGCCGTCAGCATGTATTGTATATTGTAAGGGAATTACTGGGCATTGAACCAACAGGGAGGGGTACACGCATGGAAGACGCCATTAAATTTTTCAGCAGCGCCTCCCGCCAGAAAAGCATCGCCTTTCTGCTGAGCGATTTTACCGGTGTGCAGTTTGAGAACGATCTTAAAGTGATCAGCGGACGGCATGAAGTCATTGGTATCCGCTTATACGATCCCCTGGATATGCAGTTGCCCGATGCGGGGCTGCTGCAGGTGGAAGACCTCGAAACCGGGCGGTCCTGCTGGGTAGATACCGGTGATGCGGGTGTGCGGTACCAGTATCACCAGGAATTTCTCAGCCAGAGTGCTCTCTGCCAGCAGCATTTCCGGAAAGCGGGAGCAGAACTGCTGCACATCAGCACGGCAGAGGATTATGTTAAAATACTGCAGCAGTTTTTTATCCGCCGAAGCTGACCAATCAGATAACCACTCTTCATGAAATCATCCAACCCGGTTTTCAGGTTCCTGCTGTTGCTGCTCTGTGTGGCCGCTGGTTTTGCGGTTGCAGCCCAGCCGGTGCTCAGCACGCGGGTGAGTACGAAGCAGCTGCTGATCGGTGAGCCGGTGGAATTACAATGGGAGGCCACGCTTCCCGGTGCAGGCTTTATTCAGTGGCCTGTTTTGCCTGATTCTGTGCCGCATTTTGAATGGCTGGAACAGCCGGTGATGGATACCAGTTTCAATGGTTCAGGTATTAGTGGTTTACGGCAACGTATCCGATTTACCAGTTTTGATTCCGGGGAATGGGTTTTTCCGGCATTTGCCTTCCGGTTTACACCCGTAGGGCGCGACACAGTGTGGGAACTGCAAACGGATTCTGTACGGATTAAAGTGGGCTTTGCAACCGACAGCACCGGCACATTGAGAGATATCAAGCCGGTGAGATCGGTAGCTCCCCGGGATTACACCTGGTATTGGGTGGGGGGCGCTGCAGCGCTGTTATTGCTGATTACAGCGGCTCTCTGGTACTGGCGGCGGCGGCCCCGCAAGCCGTTGTCAACGGAAACGGAGGAGGATGCCTATGCGGCAGCGATGCGTGCACTGGAAGCACTCGATGGCTGGAACCTGAATGATACAACGGTCATCAGGCAATATCACCAGCGCATGTATGACCTGCTAAGGCAGTATTTGGGGCAGCGTACCGGAATACCCGCCCATAATAAAACCACCAGTGATATCCTGGTTCATTTGAGAGGCGTAGAAATGTCTGCCGAAGATATATCCGCTGCAGCGGCTGCACTCCGTAGCTGCGATGCTGTGAAATTTGCTCAATACCTCCCTGCGCCGGCTGAATCTTTAGGCAACCGCACAGCGATCATCCGGCTGCTGCGCCGCCTCGAAGACATTTACCGGGTTAAAACATCTGCATGATCACCCAGTTTTTCCGACATATCAGTTTTGGATCACCCGGGTGGTTGCTGCTGGCGGTGCTGTTGCCCGTGATGATGATTTATTATATCCGACAGCAGCGTATGCCCGGAGGCATGAAGGTATCATCCGCACAACCCTTTCTGCATCTGCATACCTGGCGTACACAGATCCGGCACCTGCCTTTTATCTTACGGCTGTTGTCTTTTCTCTGCATCATCGTGGCACTGGCCCGGCCACAATCGCGCAGCGAGCAGCAACTGGCAGAAGGCGAAGGGGTTGATATTGTATTGTGCATGGATGTCAGCGGCAGTATGACAGCGCAGGATTTTTTGCCCAACCGCCTCGAAGCCGCCAAAAAGGTGGCAGCGGAATTTATCAACCGCCGGCTGACCGACCGGATTGCGCTGGTGATTTTTTCCGGAGAGAGTTTCACCCAATGCCCGCTTACCACAGATAAAGCAGTGCTGAATGCCGCGGTGCAGAATATCCGCAACGGATTGCTGGAAGATGGAACAGCCATCGGCGACGGACTGGCCACCAGTGTAGACCGGTTGCGAAAAAGCAAGGCCAAATCAAAAATTGTGATCCTGCTGACGGATGGTGAAAATAACGGCGGATTGATTGGCCCCGATAATGCCCGTGAAATCGCCAAAGCTTTCGGGGTGAAAGTGTACACCATCGGCGTGGGCACTGAAGGCTATGCACCCTTTCCGATGAAAACAGATTTAGGGATCATCCTGCAGCAGCAGAAAGTAACGATTGATGAGAAACTGCTCACGGCTATTGCCCGTGAAACAGGGGGGCGTTATTTCAGGGCGAAAGACAATGCCGGGCTGGAACAGATTTACAAGGAGATAGACACACTCGAAAAATCCGTAGTGGAAATGGCCACCCTTACCCGGTATACTGAACGTTTTTATCCTTTTATATGGGCAGCCCTGATCCTGATTTTACTGGAGTGGGTTCTCCATTTCACTGTTCTTAGGAAATTCCCCTGATGCTGTCTGTCTGTCTTAACTTGCAGGGGATGAAAGCCACCGTTTATAAAAGTACCGGCAGCTGGTACCAGGTTCGGGATGAAGTGGGAAGGATGTGCAATGCCCGCATCAAAGGGAAGCTCAAGATTGAAGGCATCACCAGCACCAACCCGGTGGCGGTGGGCGATATGGTAACGGTGGAGCCAGAGAACGAGCTGGAGAATACTGTCACCATCACAGCCGTACAGGACCGGCGGAACTGCATCACCCGCACTTCCCCGCATAATAAAAACCAGCACCACATTATTGCTGCCAATATTGACCAGTCGCTTTTATTCGCCACCCTTCGTAATCCGCGCACCTCGCAGGGATTCATCGACCGGTTTCTGATAACTGCGGAGGCGTATCATGTGCCGGCTATCATTGTTTTTAATAAAGCGGACCTCTACCGGGAAAAAGAACTGGAACAGCTGGCTGAATGGACAGCCATGTACGAAGCCATCGGTTACCAGGTATTACCCATGAGTATTGAAACAGGGGAAGGTGTGGAAGCGGTGAAGGATGTGCTCAACAATCATTGCACTTTGTTAAGCGGTCATTCGGGAGTGGGGAAGTCTAGTTTTATTAACCAGGTGGTGCCCGAACTGCAGTTAAGAACACAGGATGTGAGCGGATGGAGCGGGAAAGGACTGCATACCACCACGTTTGCGGAGATGTTTGACCTGGAGGGAGGAGGCAGGATCATTGATACGCCGGGTATCCGGGAGCTGGGGCTGGTGGATATCAGCCGGCAGGAGCTCAGTCACTATTTTCCGGAGATGCGGAAGCTGATTGGAGATTGCCAGTTTAATAACTGCCTGCACCTGAATGAGCCAGGCTGTGCGGTGAAGGATGCGGTGCGGAACGGGAATATTCACCCGGAACGTTACGTGAGCTATTGCAACATCCTGGAGGGTATTCCGCAAAAAAACTGGTAAATCAGTAAGCCCGGCGTTCCAGGAAATGCGCTACTTCCAGAACCGCATTGTTTTCCTGGTGCAGGTTTTTCTGGTGCTGCGGGAAAATGGATACGCCGTTGAAAATATTATACTGCAGGGTGAGTACGTGATTTTTGTAGCGGAAATCCCAGTCGAGGCTTTCAGCATCGTCTACCTGGTTAAGGAAGCTTACTTTCAGTTCATCGGAGAGGGTACCGGCAATAGCGTAGAATTTGGAAATACCGCAGTTGTCGTCGATTACCGCAACGGTATTACCCAGCGGAGTTTTCAGATGGTAGCACATAGGTATGAGGGTTTGGTTTTTCGTATTCAAACGGACGGATGACGGGAAGGTTCAGAAGAAAATGTTAACCTCTGAATTTTGCCTTTCCGGCTGCTTTCGCATCTTTCATATCCTTCGGGTCGCTCGACAAAATCTTTTCAGCCCCTACATTTCTTCCATTGCTGCCGCAACCGGTTTTCTGACTTTTTTTGAACAGTGAACAGGCGCTCAGCATGCTGATGCAGACGATGGCTATGATGATTTTTTTCATACTGCAAAATTAGGCCAAATACGTTCTGTATGTTGTTCCCGGCAGTTAATTCCTGCCGCTTATTCCGCTTTTCCGGGTTCGCTGAACCAGCTGCTGTACATCCGGTAATTATTGGCAATCCGGTCAATTTCGCCGTGGATCAGTTCCTGGCTTACGTTTTTTACTTTCCGGGCCGGGATGCCGGCATATACAGATCCGGGTTCCACTTCCGTATTTTCCAGCACCACAGCGCCTGCCGCAATGATGGAATTGGTGCCGATACGGGCATTATCCATCACGATGGCGCCCATACCCACCAATACGTTATCCTCTATAACGCATCCATGCACGATGGCATTGTGTCCGATGCTTACATTATTTCCAATGATCGTCTGGGTTTTCTGGTAAGTACAATGGATCACGGCGCCGTCCTGCACATTTACCTGGTTACCCATGCGGATGCTGTTCACATCGCCCCTGATCACGGCGTTGAACCATACACTGCAGCCGGCACCCATCTGCACATCTCCCACCACGGTGGCATTGGGAGCCAGGAAACAATCTGACGGAATCTGCGGGTGAATGCCTTTAACGGGGAGGAGAAGGGGCATGGGGGAGGGGGTTAGAGGGTTTAGGGTTTAGTGGTTTAGATGTTTAGGGAGGTTTAGGAAAGTTTAGGGAGGTTTAGGAGCACACTCATAACTCATAACTCATAATTCAAAATTCATCATTCATCATTCATAATCCCTTTCTCCCCTCAAATATCCAACATTCCCGCCGAAATTTGCAGTATGAGTAACCGCCAGTTATTTTTTGATCACCTGGGCCAGACATCCCCGGCCCCGCTTGCGCTGGAAATTGTGAAAGCCTCCGGCACCCGGATGTGGGAGGCATCGGGAAAAGAACTCATTGATCTGATTGGTGGCATCAGCGTGTGCAATGTGGGCCATTGCCATCCCCGCGTGGTGGAGGCCGTACAACGGCAGGCGGCCGAATACATGCACATCATGGTCTATGGCGAACTGGTGGAAAGTCCGCAGGTACGGTATGCCCGCCGCCTGGCCGAATTATTACCGCCTTCACTGAACGCCGTCTTTTTTACTGCCAGTGGCAGTGAAGCCACGGAAGGTGCGATGAAACTCGCCAAGCGGGTAACGGGTCGTCCCCACATCGTATCCTTTAAAAACAGCTATCACGGCAGCACGCAGGGCGCATTGAGTATCATGGGCAGTGAGTACTGGCGGAATGCCTTCCGGCCGCTCCTGCCCGGTATGGTGCAGCTCACCTATAACAACTTTGATGATCTCCGCTTCATTGACGGGAATACAGCCTGTGTGGTGGCCGAAACCATCCAGGCCGAAGTAGGGGTAAACGTGCCGGCCAATGGCTGGTTGCAGGCCCTGCGGGAGCGTTGCACTGAAACGGGTACGCTGCTGGTACTCGATGAAATCCAGTGCGGATTCGGACGCAACGGCAGCCTTTTTGCTTTTGAGCAATACGGGGTGGTGCCGGATATTCTGCTGCTGGGCAAGGCACTGGGCGGCGGGATGCCACTCGGTGCCTTTGTGGCAGACCGGCAGTTGATGAACGCCCTTACCCACCAGCCTGTGCTGGGCCATATCAATACTTTTGGCGGGCACCCGGTTTGCTGCGCGGCGGGGCTGGCAGCACTGGAGGTATTGATGGATGAGCATTTGATTGAACAGATACCCGCGAAGGAACAACTGTTCCGTTCCCTGCTGAGTCATCCGGTGATCCGGGATGTGCGGAGCGCCGGGCTTATGATGGCGGTGGAGTTTGACAGTTTCGAAACCAACAAACGCGTGATTGACGCATTGATTGATAAAGGAGTTTTTACTGACTGGTTTTTATTTGCCCCGCAGTGCTTACGTATCGTGCCCCCGCTGGTGATTACCGAAGAAGAAATCAGAACAGCATGCCGGCTTATCCTGGAAGCGATCAGCTGATCTGCCCGGCCTTTACTATATTCGGATATGAATCTGATCCGGTTTTTGATCGGCTGTTGTATCCTGCTGATTGTTTTTTCTCCCCGCCAAATCCTTGCACAGGAGTGGCCTTCTTCCTTGCATTGGCGCATCAGCGGCCGTGGCCTTTCGTCTCCCTCTTACCTGTATGGCTCCATGCATCTTGCCGACCGGCGGATTTTTTTCCTCGGAGATTCCCTGTATGCTTCGATGGACCAATGCGCAGGTTTTGCCATGGAGCTGAACCCCGATGAGATGATTGACTCTCTGATTGATCTTAAGAAACAGAATTCCGGGCTCCTGTTGAAAGATTTTCTTTCTGCTGAAGACTTTGCCAGATTGAAACCGTTTCTCCGCGACCAACTGCGTGTTGATCCCGAAACCATCACCCGCCGGCAGTTTAAGGCTGCCAGGGACAGTGCTATGTACAGCCTTTCGAAGCCCGATGATATGCAGGCCCCGCTGGATCTTTACCTCTTCGATATTGCACGCCGAAAAGGCAAATGGGTGGGAGGTATTGAAGACATCAGCGATCAGTCTTCTTTCCTTGATGAGCCGGGGTTTAAGTTGGATATGGATGAAATCATGGAAGTTTTTGATGAGCGTAAACGGCGACAGAATGTTGAAAAAATGATCAAGGTGTACCTGCAGCAGGATCTCAGTGCCATTCATCAAATGAACCCCGATGATAAGGAGGATATCCGGCTGAACCGGCGTAATGATAAAATGGCCAGAAGGATAGACAGTATAACAAAAATCCGCAGCTGTCTCTTTGTAACCGGGGCGGCGCACCTGCCGGGTGATTCAGGGTTGATCCGGTTATTGCGGGCGCGGGGTTTTACCGTGGAGCCTGTTTTTTCATCCCGTAAGATTGATCCGGCTCACTACAGGTTTGAGGAAAAAGATACATGGATTACCGTCAACGACCCCGACAGTATCTATACGGTCCGGATGCCCAACAAGCCTGCTGACCTTGATCTCAATGTTCCCGGAATGAAGGGACAAATGAGTTTTGAACTCGCCAGGAAAAGAGTCTTTTTTGTGGCAGCCATTCATATGTATCAGCTGGATACCGCTCAACTGATGCAAAATATCAAAAAGGTGATGCGGGAAAAGGGCCAGGTGATTACAGCTGAAAAAAAATATACGGAATATGGTTTTCAGGGAGTGGAAATGCAGGCAGTACAGGATAAGTTTTTTTACCGCCTGATTATGCTGCCGGTGAACCAGTCGGTTTTTATGCTGATGACTGCAGCCCCCGCCACCGCTGAGTTGTATGATCAGGAAGCGGAAAAATTCCTGGCCAGTTTTCGTCTAACAGGCAAGCAACCATTGGCTCCTATCAGGATTTGGGAACAGTATGCGGATTCAGCCAAAGCTTTCAGCGCTGCTTTCCCCAAAGCGCCTGATGTCAACGCACTATCCGGGGTGGAGGATACGGAGGATTTTTCCAGTAAGTCTTTCTCCGCGCTGGATACGGTGAATTCCATCTTTTTAATCGTGTATGTAAGTGATACAAAACAGGGATACATGATTACATCTGACAGCCTGATTTTTCAGTCTAAGCTTGAGTATTACAAGGAAAAGGGATACCCGGTTGAGGGTCTCCGGTATTATTCATGGAACGGCTATCCCGCCATGGAATTCCGATCTGCCAAAGCAACAGATGACGGGCCTGTGATTTCACAATTAAAAGTCATTATCCGGCAAAACCGCACGTATACAGTCGCCGCCATTACGGGAGAAAATAAAGCCGGTCATCCTGAGGTAAAAAGGTTTTTTGATTCATTCCAGCTGTTGCCTTATCAGCAGTCGGGATGGAAGTCGCAAACCTCCGCCTGTGGCCGTTTTTTTACCTGGTCGCCTTCGCGCATCCTTTTGCAACCTGCAGATTCCGCCACGAAAGTTTGGGATGATACCTCGCAATGCCGGGTAAGGGATTGTACCTATGATGTGTTTGATTCCGCAGCGGCAACCACGCTCAACATTTCGGTCACGCCTGCATCCAGGTATTTCTGGACAGATAATGACAGTACCTATTTTGCCGCGCTTTGTTCGGAATATTATACAGATACTGCTTCAGAGGCCGCCCTTGCTGCACCGGGACAATTCGACTCGCTGATATATATGCAACCGGTCAGCAACGGTTTCGCAAACGGGTATGAATTGCTGGTGAAAAATGCTTCCAAAACCTTTTTTAAAAGGGTTCGTCTGCTTCGCTCCGGTGATCACGCCTACCGGTTGTACGGCATGGGATCCCGGGAATACCTTCACAGTGCACAGGTTGATCGCTTCTTCCGGGATTTCCGGATCATTGATACCGCAGCCACTACCACGCTTTTTACCCGAAAGGTATCAAGGATACTGGAGGATATGCTCAGTGGTGACAGTGCCACGTATGCAGCGGCCGAAGAGGCATTCGGCGACACTCGTTTTGTGGCTGAAGATTTCAGCGCTTTGAAGCAGGCATTTCACCGCGCTGCGGATACCGTTTCCACGGAACATACTACGCTGGCTGCAAGGATTACATTTGCCCTGGAAGAACTCGATACGGCCGGTATCCGGAGGATGGCCGCTGAAGCATATCCGCAGCTGCCCGGAACATCCGCCAAGAAGATGCTCCTGCTTCAACTCCTGGCTTCCAACCGGAATACAGCCTCCGCGCGGTTGCTAACGGAATATATGCTTCAATCACCTCCCCGTGCAGGAACCCCTTACCGTATGTATTACTGGCTGGGAGACAGTTTGGCTATTTGTCGCGAACAAATTCCCACGTTAGCCCGATTGTATACAGATAGCCTGCTGGGGCCGGGCCTGATTTATTTAACGGTGAAACTCATTGACAGTGGCCGTCTGGGCCGCGACTTCCTGAAACAGGAAGCACAGGCAATCCGGGAGGCAGCAGCTGCAAGACTCCGTACCCTGCAGTCCAGTGGTGCTGATAATTACTTGTATTCTGATGATCTTATCCGGGCACTAGATCTGCTGGGTGACAAAGGATCCATACAACTGCTTCATGCTTTCCGGCAACAGGAGATCACTGAATTAAAAGAACTGGCTACCCTGGCATTACTCAGGAACCGGCAACCACTTCAGTTGGCTGAGATCCGTAAAGTGGCAGCGCCCCCTGCAAACCGCGTGTGGTTTTATAATCAACTCAGGAAAGAGGGTTTGCAGCGGTTTTTCCCGCGTGACTTGCTACAGCAGAAAAGTTTTGCTGAATGTTATATTATACACCATGCAGCATCCGCCGATCAGGTGGAAATGGAAGATGCCCGTTTCAGCCTGCTGGGCGAACGAAGGGCATTTGTAAACGGCCGGCAGCAACGATTTTATATTTTCAGAATTCATTTCATATCCGGTGAAGAACAGTCAACCTGTATAGCGGTATGCGGGGGTTTCGATCCTGCCGGGCAACAGATGCTGCTGAAAGATGAGCACTATGCCGTGGGTATTTATTACGAGGATATGCTTCCGACAGACCTGAACGCCATTTTCAAACGTTTCTCGGCAGATTATCTGCAGCCGGTGGAAAAATAATGCTGAATAATTTGGTGAATTGAAACGCAGTTGTTTACTTTGTAATTCAAAGTGCTTTTAAAATGCAAGAAAATCAGTCTCTCGACGAATTACGGCAGATCCGGCAGATGATGGAAAGGAGCAGCCGCTTTATCAGTTTGAGTGGTTTAAGCGGGGTAGCGGCCGGTTGTTGTGCCCTCGCAGGTGCATTTGCAGCGCACGATTATGTAAAGGGCACCCGCGATTTCAGGATGGATGCGGCCGTTACATCCGATGCCTCCGGCCTCCTGCAGGTGTTGTTCAATAACCGTATTTTCTGGATCGCCATGGCCACCCTGGCCGGGGCACTGATCAGTGCCTTTGTTTTTACCTGGTTAAGGAGTAAGAAGCAGGGTATTCCTGTGTGGGGTGTAACTGCCAGGCGGCTCCTGCTGAATATGAGCATTCCGCTGATCGCCGGGGCTGCATTCCTGCTGAAACTGATGGAGTATGGTACATTCGGACTGGTGGCACCGGGGTGCCTGATTTTTTACGGACTGTCGCTGGTGAATGCCAGTCGATATACACTTACAGAAATCCGTTACCTGGGATACTGCCAGTTACTGCTCGGTTTCATTGCACTGGCCTTTCCGGGTTACGGTATTTACTGGTGGGCAGCCGGTTTCGGCGTCCTGCACATTGTGTACGGATTGCTGATGTGGCAGCGGTACGAACGGAGCGTTACGGGGGATAATTGAAATAATAAGCAGCAGGAATGAGTCTGATCAGTGAATTGAATAAACTGTTTGATAACCGGGTGCGCCTGGGGATCATGAGTGCGCTCATGGTGAACGACGAAATGAGTTTTAATGAACTCAGGGAATTGCTGTCGGTAACCGATGGTAACCTGGCCAGTCATCTCAAAGCCCTGGAGGAGAGTGCTGTGATCAAAGTTCACAAGGGCTTCATCGGCCGAAAAACCAATACCACCTATTCTGTGACTGCATCGGGCGAAAAGGCTTTCCGGGCTCACCTGGGGGCACTGGAGAAAATGATCCGGGGAGCCAGGTAAATTTTTTTTGCATCAATGCTTTGAAATACAAAGTACTTTTTAAACATCAATATATGAGTACACATTTTATCGCCGCTTTCTGGCAACGCAACAAACTGATTTTTAAATCAGCCCTCATCGGCTTCCTGGTGCTGATTATGCTGATCCCATCCGCTTTCGTGCACGAACTGATCCGGGAGCGGGAACAAAGGAGTCATGAAGTGGCCGGGGAAATCAGCAGCAAATGGGCTGGCAGTCAAACCGTGTCGGGGCCGGTGCTGATGATTCCATACGGACCCGTCCGCACAGCTGGTCAGCCCTATCTTTACCTGTTGCCCGCCCGCCTGGATATCAGGGGAAATATCGCCACGCAGCTGAAGCACCGCAGCATTTATGAAGTGCCGGTGTACAGCAGCCAGCTCCAATTCAGCGGGTGGTTCCAGTTGAAAGATACCCTGGGTACTGAAGTGCCCTTCCAGGAACTGCGTCTGCAGGATGCCGTGCTTTGCTTTGGTATCCGCGATTTCAGGGGTATTGGCGCCAATCCGCAGTTTACCTGGAATGATTCGAAGCAACTCTTTGATTCCGGCCTCCCGGAAAACAAACTGCTGAAAGCGGGGGTCAGCCGGCCGGTGACCATTACCGCGGATCAGCTAACTGCCGGCGAATTGAAGTACGATATTACCCTTTCGCTGAAAGGCAGCGAGCAATTACAGTTTCTGCCGCTGGGCTCCGAAACGAATATGCACCTGGAAGGCGATTGGTCTAACCCGGCATTCAACGGTAATTACCTGCCCGATACCAGCCAGGTATCCGGAGGTGGGTTCAGCGCCGGATGGAAAGTGCTGCAGTTTAACCGGAGTTATCCGGCGTGCTTTACGGCTGCTGATATCAGCCAGGTAGATGCCAGTGCTTTTGGTCTGCAGTTGTTGCAGCCGGTGGATGGCTACGCACAAACCATGCGCAGTGTGAAGTACGCATTACTGGTGATTGCCCTTACTTTTTTCATGTGTTTTTTCCTGGAAGTATATTTCAGGCTCGGTATTCATCCGCTGCAGTATGTACTGATCGGGTTCGCACTGGTGATCTTTTACACCCTGCTGCTTTCACTCTCTGAGTATATCCGATTTGCTGCTGCTTACCTCACAGCCGCTGCTGCCACCGTTTTATTGCTGGGCTGGTACCTGCGGAGCATCTTCAGCCGCTGGAAGGCGGTACTGCTCTTCAGCAGCATACTGTCTGCCCTGTATGGGTTCATTTTCATCCTGATCCGCCTCGAGGATTTTGCGCTCCTGTTTGGCAGTATCGGTCTCTTCCTGATACTGGCCGTGGTGATGCGGGTAAGCAGAAATATCTGGGGAAGGGATGCAGCTCCCCTTACTTCGGATCGTGTGCAGGAACCACTGTAAGGATGATCCGTTTTAAATCACTCAATCATTGACAACATGATATACCGATGGGTTTCATTACTCCGTGAGCGTTTACTGGTATGGCTCACGCACCAGGCAGCCCTGCCGCTGCTGCGGCTGATCCGTGCACCTGCCAGGTTCCCGTATGATATGCAGGCACTGTCAGCAATGCCCCGTGGTACTGTGGGCGCCGAATTGTATGCAATGCTGTCTGGGAAAAATCTCCGGTTGCTGCCCCATTATGCGAAGCATGATCTCAAGCATGTCATCCTGGGTTATGATACCACCGGTGCGGGTGAAGTGTCCCTGCAGTTTTTCATGCTGGGAAATGGTCATTGTTCTTTTCCGGTGGCTGCCACCGTACTGTATGGAGTATGCACCATGCCCGAACACTGGTCAGGCTTCCGCAGGGCATTTCGCCGCGGCAGGGCAACGGAGTATATCGAGCACTGGCCATGGGCTGAACTGGTGGCTCAGCCCATGGTCGTTTGGCAGCAAAAAATCTGTGCAGGCTGATACCTGCGGGATTACCGCGGTTCACCATCAATTTTACAGCGTATGAAAATCTATTATTCCAGGCGGTTTGCGTCTTTCTGCTATGCCTTCCGCGGATTGAAGCAGGCGGTGCTAACGGAACCGAATATCCGCATTGAGTTGTGGCTGCTGCTGGCTGCGGTCACTGCGGGCTGGTTACTGCAGATTGACAGTATTTGCTGGCTGGCTATAGTGCTCTGTGCTGCAGCAGTACTCGGACTTGAACTCTTGAACACAGCGGTGGAGCACCTCTGTAACCTGGTTTCTCCGGGGTATCATCCGCAGGTTAAAATCATCAAGGATATGTCGGCAGCGGCCGTACTGGTGGCCGCCGCGTGCAGTGTGGTGGTGGCCGCGCTGATATTCATACCCCGCTTTTATACAGTCATTCAAAATCTTTCATAATGCTCAGGCTCTCTGTTGCTGACCGGCTGGTCAGTTTGTTTCTCCTCTTGATTGCTGCATTATTGCTGCTCCGGATAACCTATGCGGGGAGTGTTCGCTACCTTTTTTTGCTGTGGAACCTCTTCCTGGCCTGGGTACCCTTCCAGTTATCGTTGTGGATCATCCACCGCCCGCAGATGCCGGTGTGGCAGCGCCGGATGCTGGTGATTACCTGGCTGTTGTTTTTTCCCAACGCCCTGTACATTATCACCGACCTGATTCATATCCGACACCTGGCCGACAGGGTACCTGTTTGGTTCGATGCCTTGCTGTTGTTTGCGGCCTCTCTCTGCGGACTTTTCATGGCCTTTTTGTCACTATACCAGGTGGAACGATCCGTATTCAGGAAGATGGGTAAAAGGCTGGCAACCTGGCTGGTGGTTGGTTCACTTTTCCTGGGCTCCTTCGGTGTTTACCTGGGCCGTTTTCTCCGCTGGAACAGCTGGCACGTGGTGACCCGCCCGGATGAGTTATTCAGCGGACTACTGCAGATTTTTTCGCATCCATTTGCGCAGGTGAGGGTTTGGGTGGTGAGTATATTATTCACCGTTTTCTTTTACTTCCTGTACTATGCGGCCAAAGCCATTCCGCGGATGCTGAGAGATGCCTGACGGTTGCTGCTAACAAAAAGCCCGGAATTTCTTCCGGGCTTTTTGTTCCAATAAGAAATTTTTAGAAATCCAGTCCCAGGCTGAAATAGTACACCGGCTTACCCCGGAAAATGCCGTTCATTTCCCAGGCAGCATCAAACTTGAGGAAATATCCCAGCACGATGCTGCGGGCGCCGAATCCGTATCCTCCGGCAAAAGGTCCGATGCCGCCCACTTTCGTCTGCACCTGCACGGGCGGGTTGCCATAAATGGTGGAGGGCCGGCCGATGCCTTTGTATGCCCCGTTCCACGCGGTGCCCAGGTCGATAAACTGTACCAGCTGGAAGTTGCGGATAAACGCGTTGTTGATCGGCCGGTTGAAGAAGGTGGTCCATACCGGCAGCCTGAACTCACTGTTAAGGGTAACCGCATTGTTGCCGTTGGCTACATTCTGGATAAAACCACGCAGGTTACCTACGAGGCTCTGGAAAGCGTAGTCGATATCCGGTGCGGGCGTATTGTTGGCGTTGAAATAACGGAAGCTGCCGTCTGATTTCCGGTTGCCGCCAAACATCAGCCAGCCATCGGCGCCGCCGAGATAGTAAATGGTTTTCTGGTTGCCCCAGCTGAAATCACCCGAAGCACGGCCCGCCCAGATAAAGTTCCGGTAAATGGGATAGTAGTAACGGGCATCGAAACCCCAGTTGAAATTGTATTTGCCGCTGCTGTTTTTTTCCTTGCTGATATCGGTATTCCAGTCGAAGAAAATTTTATAGCGCAGCCCTTCCCAGATATTCTGGGTGGGGTTGGTGGTATTGTCGTATACAAACTCAGCGTGCGTGAGTGCAAAGCGCCGGTTGAAATTGGGGATTTTCAGCGAAGGATCAAAGTTGATATCAGTGCGCAGCACATTGGTTTCATTCCTTACACCCAATGAGATACTGATCCTCTTGGTGCGGTCGAAGGGATAGGAAACATTACCCATAAAAATCTGGGTGAAGATTTTACCGGGATGCGGCTGGTTATCCCCAAGGTCAAAATTCACTTCCTGCCCGTTGCGGTAGTAGGTAAGTCCCCAGTCGAACCGCCGCCGGAAATTTTCATATCCGAACAGCCATTCGTTATCGTTCAGGTTGGTGGAGATCCGGAAACCCCCGAAAATGCGTACATCTTCCATCAGTTCAGAAGTGCCCAGCCTGATCAAACCGTTCAGCGGGGTACCGGAGCCCAGTATGATGGGTCCTGATCCGCCGGCGTAAGGCTGGTAGCGGTTGAAGAGGATGGCGTTGCTGAAGTTTACGCCGCCGTAATCAGCCCCGAATTTTACAGGTTTATAGGGAAAGCGTTTGGCATTTTTAAGTACATCGTAGGCAGGCAGGGGAGTGGAAGCAATCGTTTTTCCGGTAATGCTGTCTCTTCCCTGTTCTTCAAATTCGTTCTGGAACAGGTTATTGTCCCGGGCCGCACTGTCGGCAGGCAGGAGCTGGTCGTATGCGGCTGCCGCGTTTTGTTCAATCTTATCGTTCATCAGCACCCGCTTCATATAAGAGGTAGGCGGTACCGTGATGTTGCGGCGGCGCAGCACCATATCATCAATCTTCAGCTTGTACAATGTTTTCTCATCGCTCTGGCGGGTTACTTCACTTACCTGGTTGTTATCGCCGGCTACCCGTGTTTCAGCCAGGTTGCTTTCATAATTGGTGAGCGGGAAACTGTAAGCGGAATCCTGCGAAACGGCCACCACCGCTACGGAGTCGATATCTGTTTTTTTATTCGCCCGCAGGGCGCTGTCCACTTCTTTTTCTGAGGGGTTGCGCAGGATATCATCACCAATGAGTACCAGGGTATCCAGACCGGCAGCTTTCGTGGTAAAAAATCCGGCATAGCGGTTGGCCACGCCGTTCTCGTCACTTACGAACGTGAAGTGGCTGCTGTTATAAGGCATGGGATACCGGGCATTACCGTACTTCAGGTTCGAGAGCTGGGTGATCTGGTTCAGTTCCGCTTTCGCATTGGCGTCACTCACGAAAAAGATATTGTAGCGGTAATGACTGGGCAGGGAAGTGTCGCCGCCACGGGCATCTCCGGAAGGGCGGTTACTGGAAAAAATAATACCCCTTTTCCCGGGGAAAGCCACATAGCTGGGATCAAGATCCGCATACACATCATTAGTGATCTGCTGAATTTTTTCATTCTCCAGGTTCAGTGAAAAAAGATCACTGTGCCCGTTTTTGGTGGCACTCAGCAACAGGGTGCGGCTGTCAATCATATACTTCACATCCTGCACCTGCTGAAACTGGTCGGTAAGATCCAGTTTGGGGTTACGGATTTTGGTAACATGATCGTATACAAAAAGTTTCAGCCGCCCTTCTTCCTGGTATACCACGGTAATGCGGGTGCCCTTGGGATCCCAGGCCAGCAGCGGGTAATCAGGATTCACTTCATTCCGGCGGCTGCGGGTGCCGTATTTCAGGATGGTGTACTCTTCGAAGTCTTCGTACAGTTTTACTTTCACCAACCCTTTTTTGAATTCCACCAGCACAAAGGAATTATTCTTCTTCTGTGGATTCACGTTGATGCGGTAATAATCCTTGCGGGGGCCAATGTCAAAGCTTTCCACCGCCTGGCCCTTGGGATAGGCCCTGCGCCGGCGGATATCGGTTTCATATTTTTCTTCCTGGTATTCCATGAATTCTGCCAGTACATCCTTGAATTTTTTATTGCAGATCTGCAGGCTGGCGCGGTTGAGGTTTTTGTACACCCGGGCCAGGTAAAGAAAATAGGTAACGTTTTCCTTTTTGTATTTTTCCTCAATGTAGTACCAGAAAGCGTGGCCGGCCAGCCGGGGATTCTGAAAAGCGAATTTGTAAAAGCGGTTGTATTTGCCGCTGAGCATTTCACTTTTTAATTCATCGTCCAGGGCTGTACTCCAGTTTTCAGCGGCATAGTCTACATAGCCGTCGGTCAGCCAGATCGGCAGATCCAGCAGGGCCTGGTTGCCGGCAAATTCACCCAGGTCTTCTCCGAAAAGCACATTGTCGGTAATGATGCGGGCAATACCCTGACGGATCTGGCGGCGCAGGTGGGCATGATCACCGTTAAAATACACCACCATTTTATTGTTCACCAGTTTCGTGGTGCCGCTGGTATTCTGCCAGTCGATATCCATCCCGATATTTGACTGGGCCATATCGGCATATTCATTGTACACCACAATATTGGCCCGGCGTTGCAGACTGTATTCCGTGAATTCCTCAATCTTCGGAAGTTCCTCTTCCGCCACCTGCATCACGAATTTGGCTATCTCATCGCCATTCTGATTAAAGAAGGTGTTGAAATTTCTGCTCTGAAAATATTGCCACTTGAATTTTTTATACTGAACCCTGTTTTTACCGAAGCGTACATTTTCCAGTACCTGCGCGCTGACTGTTGAAAAACCAGCCACCGCCAGGAAGCAGGCGGATAAAATCAATCTGTTGATGCTAACCATACTATTTTTGAGCTTAAGAACAATAAAATTAGGTGTTTACGCCCAACCCGTAAAACCTTCCGATAAATCAGATTCCCATGCTGCAGATCAAAGTTTTTGTTTTCAGTCCCATTCAGGAGAATACCTACCTGCTCTACCATGAGTCAGGAGATTGCATCATCATTGATCCCGGTTGTTATGAAGATGCAGAAAGGGAGGAACTCCGCTCTTTTATCCTCCAAAAGGGCCTGCAACCCCGTATGCTGCTGAATACGCATTGTCACCTGGATCATGTTTTCGGCAATAAATTCGTGGCCGAAACCTGGGGACTTACCCTGCACCTGCACCGCCGGGAAGAGCCCGTGCTGCAGTTTGCGCCCGCCTCCGGACTGATGTGGGGGATGCCTTTTGATAATTACCAGGGTGATTTTATCTACCTGCAGGAAGGGGATGAAATTAAACTGGGAGCTGATGTACTGCAGGTGCTGGAGGCGCCGGGTCATTCGCCCGGCCACGTCTGTTTTTACTGCAAGGCGCAGGGATTCGTCATCGGGGGCGATGTGCTCTTCCGGGGCAGTATCGGCCGAACCGATCTGCCGGGTGGCGATTATGATACCCTGATCAGCAGTATCCGGAATAAACTACTGGTATTACCTGATGAAACAGTGGTGTACAACGGGCACGGGGAACCCGCTATTATTGGTGTGGAGAGAAAAACTAACCCTTTTCTGCAGTAACCGGGGATCAGTCCTGGCCCCTGTCCTGGCACAGTTCGACCAGTACACCGTTCGTGCCCTTCGGGTGCAGGAAACATACCCATTTATTGTCTGCTCCCGCTTTAGGCGTTTCGTTCAGCAGGGTAAATCCGGCGTTTTTCAATCGTTCCATTTCGGCATGAATATCCGCCACCTCGAAGGCGATATGATGGAGGCCTTCCCCCTTTTTCTCAATAAAACGGGCAATAACACCCTCGGGGTCCGTGCTTTCCAGTAATTCTATCTTGGTTTCTCCTTTCTGAAAAAATGCAGTATTCACTTTTTCAGAAGCCACCGATTCCGTTTTATAGCAGGGGATGTTCAGCAACTGCTCAAAAAGAGGGAGGGAATCCGAGAAGGATTTCACCGCAATACCAATATGTTCAATTTTATTCATATAATGACCTGTTATTTGTTTACGAAATCCGCAAAATGATTGAACAGCCCTCTGTCCAACCGCCTAAAATAAACCTTTTACAGTAATTTCGTGTTATCGAATAAATGCAAAAATTATGCTGAAACTGCCTATTTATCTGGATAATAACGCCACCACACAAATGGATCCTCGGGTCCTGGAAGCGATGACCCCTTATTTCATTGAGCATTTCGGGAATGCCGCCAGCCGGAACCACCCCTTTGGCTGGGAAGCTGAGGAGGCGGTGGATTATGCCCGTGAGCAGGTAGCGAAACTGATTGGCGCTGATCCTAAAGAAATCATCTTCACCAGCGGCGCAACTGAAGCCGATAACCTGGCCCTGAAGGGTGTGTTCGAAATGTATGCCAGCAAGGGCAATCATATCATTACAGCCGTTACCGAACATAAAGCGGTGCTGGATACCTGCAAGCATCTCGAAAAAGCCGGTGCAGAAGTGACCTATCTACCGGTTAACCCCGAAGGCATCATCGATCTGCAGGAACTGGAAGCCGCCATCAGGCCCACCACTATCCTGATTGCTGTTATGTATGCCAATAATGAAACCGGCACCCTCCAGCCTGTGAAGGAAATCAGTGCCATCGCCCGCAGGCATGGCGTGCTGTTTTTCACCGATGGAACGCAGGCAGTGGGAAAAATTCCGGTGGACGTGAACAAAGACGGGATCGATCTGATGGCCTTTACCGGTCATAAAATGTATGGTCCCAAAGGGGTAGGCGCCCTCTATGTACGCCGCAAAAATCCCCGGGTGAAAGTAACAGCCCAGATGGACGGTGGCGGACATGAGCGCGGCATGCGCAGCGGTACCCTGAATGTTCCGGGTATTGTTGGTTTTGGTAAAGCCTGTGAACTCTGCCGCCTGGAGATGGAGGAAGACAATAAACGCATCAGTAAACTCCGGGATAAACTGGAGACCGAACTCCTCAAACTGGAAGAAGCTTACGTAAACGGAAGCCGCGAACACCGCCTGCCGCACGTAACCAATATTTCTTTCAAGTACGTGGAAGGAGAAGGCCTGATGATGGGTTTCAATAAGAATATTGCCCTGAGTTCAGGTTCCGCCTGTACCTCTGCTTCCCTGGAACCTTCGTATGTACTGAAGGCGCTGGGACTGGGCGATGACCTGGCACATAGTTCGCTGCGTTTCGGTCTGGGCCGTTTCACCAACGAAGAGCAGATTGATTACACCATCAAATCGGTGAGCGAAACGGTGCTGAAACTGAGGGAAATGAGTCCGCTCTGGGAAATGTATAAAGAAGGCATTGACCTGAACACCATTGAGTGGGCACACCACTAAACCGGAGCGTGATGACGAAGATGCAATTAATTTAAAATTTAAAATTCAAAATTTATAACAGCATATGGCTTACTCAGAAAAAGTAATCGATCACTACCAGAACCCCAAAAATGTGGGCACCCTGGATAAGGGCAAGAAAAACGTAGGTACCGGCCTGGTGGGCGCTCCTGAATGCGGCGACGTTATGCGTCTGCAGATTGAGGTTGACGAAGCCACCGGAAAGATCACCGATGCCAAGTTCAAAACCTTTGGATGCGGTTCCGCCATCGCTTCTTCTTCCCTGGCCACCGAATGGCTCAAAGGCAAATCTGTGGATGATGCGCTTAAAATCGACAACATGGATATTGTGGAGGAGCTGAACCTGCCCCCCGTAAAAATCCACTGTTCCGTACTGGCTGAAGATGCTATCAAGGCTGCCATTAACGACTACCGGGTAAAAAACGGGATGGAGGCCATCAAGTTTGAAGAAGGCGCGGTGCATTAATCCCCTTCCGCCTTCAGTACCCTCAAATGGAATGATTATGACAGCGACCGATAATGCTATTTTTATCAGCGACAAGGCCCGTGATAAGGTGTTGAGCCTGATGAAGGACGCCGGCATCGAAAAGGACGCTGGCTATTTCCTACGCGTAAGTGTGGTGGGAGGTGGCTGCAGCGGGCTGAGCTATAAAATGGATTTTGATAATGAACAGAAACCGATGGACCAGGTTTTTGAGGACAAAGGCATCCGCATTGTCACCGATCTGAAGAGTTTTCTCTACCTGGTGAACACGGAACTGGAGTTCAGCGACGGATTGAACGGTAAAGGGTTTTATTTTAACAATCCCAATGCCAGCCGCAGCTGTGGATGTGGAGAGAGCTTTGCAGTGTAAGGATCGTCTGCTTTATGCATACCAAATAAAAAAACCGGCAGTTTCTGCCGGTTTTTTTATGGATTTCAGTTTGTAATCACTTATTCGATTTCACTGCTTTTTTCAGTGTTTTCGGTGTTGCTTTTTTAGCAGTGGGAGCTGCGGCAGCTTTGTTAACCGGCACGGCGGTGGCTTCCTTATCCTGTCCGGCGGTGGCATCCTGCACTTTCATCTTGTCATATTCTTCCGCAGCCAGTACGTCACCGGTGAAAGTAATGGATTTCATTTCATTGATGCCGGCAAATTTAACCGTGAGATGTTTTTCGAAATGACCCATGGCAGCCGCGTTATAGGTTGCATTGATTACGCCGGTTTTGCCCGGAGCGATGGGCTCCTTGGTATAATCGGAGATGGTGCAGCCGCAGGTGGGATTGGCCTGTTCAATGATCAGCGGGGTTTTTCCAACATTGGTAACCACAAAGGTGCCTTTCTGGGGAACACCCTGTTTGATTTTACCGAAGTTGATGGTTTCAGATTCGAATTTGGCTACATCAGCCACTTTGTCCTGCGCAAAGGAAGTGGCAGTCAGCATAGCTACGGCAGCGGAAAAGAAGATTTTTTTCATGATATTTTCTTTTTTAATAGTTGGCAAAATTAATAAAAGCTTTAATTCTCCTGCAGGCTTTTCAGCGCGTTGTTTTCGGGCGCGGAGCTGGCAGGGGTTTTCCAGACTTCACCTTTAATAGTGATTTGTTTAGACTGGTTTTCATTATAGGTGATCGTAATCAGCTTGGTGAAGGCGCCTTCAGCGGCTGCATTGTAGCCCACTTTAATCACCGTATGATCGCCGGGTGCCAGTACTTTGTTGCGTTCCCATTCCGGGGTGGTACAGCCGCAACTGGCCTGCACATTCGTGATGCGGACCGAATCTTTTCCCACGTTGTACACTTCAAAATTGTGGGTGACCGGTTTTCCCTGCGGAATTTTTCCGAAATCAAATTCAGGTTCTTTCAGCCCCAGCATATCAGGTGCGGAAACGGCTGCTTTTGGCGGCGTGGTGGAAGTGCCCACGATTTGCGAATGGCCGATGAATGATATCGAAACAAGTGCGGTAAGCGTAAAAATTTTTTTCATACACAGCCTCATTTTTCAAATATTGTTCCAAAGATACAATTTCAGGCAGAAACCCTTCTAAATGTGGTCCCGTTTGGATATTTTTAACAAACGTGCAGCCTAAATTTCTACATTTGTCGCATGGATACCATGACCAACCATGATCCCGCCACGCTCGAAAACCTGAGTTTCGAACACTTTCGCCAGGAAGTGCTGAAAGACTACCGCATTGCCTGTGAAAGCCGCGAAACCAGCCTGCTGGGACGCAAAGAGGTGCTCACCGGCAAGGCCAAGTTCGGCATCTTTGGGGATGGAAAGGAAGTGGCGCAGGTGGCCGTATCCAAATTTTTCCGCCCGGGTGATTTCCGGGCGGGCTATTACCGCGACCAGACCTTCATGATGGCTGCAGGTATTGCTACCGTTGAACAATATTTTTCCCAGCTTTTTTCCGATCCGGATATCAACCATGACCCTTTCAGCGCCGGAAGGCAGATGAATGCTCATTTTGCCACCCGGAATGTGGATGAGCAGGGTGAATGGCTCCCGCTTGCGCATATGCGGAACAGCAGCAGCGATATGGCGCCCACTGCCGGGCAGATGCCCAGGGCCCTGGGTCTTGCACTGGCATCCAAACTTTTCCGGAATGTAGAGGTTTTCCGCAAGCATACTCATCTCAGTGATAACGGCAATGAAATTTGTTTCTGTACCATCGGGGATGCATCCACCAGTGAGGGTCATTTCTGGGAAGTGGTGAATGCGGCCGGTGTACTGCAGGTGCCGCTGGCTATTTTTATCTGGGATGATGGTTATGGTATTTCCGTTCCCAAGCAGTACCAGACAACGAAGGGGTCCATCTCGGAAGCCCTGCAGGGCATGCAGAAAAAGGAAGGAACCAACGGGCTGGATATTTACCGCCTCAAGGGTTGGGATTATGCCGGTATGTGCGAAGTGTTTGAACCCGCCATCCGTAAAATACGCGATACCCACACCCCGGCCATTTTTCATATAGAAGAAATCACCCAGCCGCAGGGTCATTCCACTTCGGGTAGCCATGAACGTTATAAAAAGCCGGAAAGGCTGGCCTGGGAAAAGGAATGGGACTGCCTGCGGCAGATGCGGCAATGGATCCTGACCAACGCACTGGCGGAGGAAGGGGAACTGAACGAAATTGAAATGACGGCCAAGCTGTACGTCAAGGAATGCAAGCAGCGTGCCTGGGAAAAATTCCTGGAACCCGCCCGCCTGCAGGTACAGGCTGCCGTACCGCTGCTGCAGGAACTGGCAGGCCACCTGGAACAGGCCCCCGCTGCCGACATCCTTAAAATTGCCGAAGAACTGCAGGGTAATAAAGAACCCCTCCGCCGGGAAATCATGAAAGCGCTGGCTACAGCACTGGATCATGCCGGCACCACTTCCGCGGCTGCCAGGTTACAGGCTTACTACCAGCAGCTGGCTGCCGCCAATAAAAGTTTATACAACAGTCACCTGTATAATGAAGGTCCGCGTTCCGCCCTCCTGGTAACCGGCATCAAACCCTGGTATCCTGACAACGCGCCGTTCCTCAACGGGTATGAGGTACTCAACCGTTATTTTGATGAGCTCTTTGCCACCAATGATAAAGTGGCGGCTTTCGGAGAAGATGTGGGTTATATCGGGGATGTAAACCAGGGTTTTGCCGGACTGCAGGCAAAATTCGGGGCTGACCGTATTTCGGATACGGGTATCCGTGAGCTGTCCATCATGGGGCAGGGAATCGGGCTGGCCCTGCGCGGTTTGCGGCCCATTGCTGAAATACAATACCTTGATTATCTTTTATACGGACTGCAACCCCTCAGCGATGATGCGGCCACAACGCATTTCCGTACGGCCGGCGGGCAAAGCTGTCCGCTGATTGTCCGCACCCGCGGTCACCGGCTCGAAGGCATCTGGCACAGCGGTTCACCCATGGGCATGATCATTAATGCCCTCCGCGGATTTTATGTGTGTGTACCCCGGAATATGGTGCAGGCTGCCGGCATGTACAATACCCTGCTGCAGGGGAATGACCCCGCCATTGTGGTGGAATGCCTGAACGGATACCGTCTTAAAGAACAGCTGCCTGCCAATCTGCTGGCAATGACGGTGCCCCTGGGTGTTCCGGAAGTACTGCGCACCGGCACGGATATTACGATTGTCTCGTACGGATCCACCCTCCGCATCGTGGCAGAGGCGGCGGAAGCACTCAGTAAAATGGAGATCAGCTGCGAGGTGATCGATGTACAGACCCTGCTCCCCTTTGATCTGCATCATCATATTCTGGAATCGCTGAAGAAAACCAACCGCATCCTTTTCGTGGATGAAGATGTACCCGGCGGGGCAGCCGCCTACATGTTCAATAAAGTGATGGAAGAGCAGGGCGGTTACCGCTACCTTGATGTGGCACCCCGGACGCTCACTGCCAAAGATCACCGGCCGTCTTATGCCAGCGATGGTGATTATTTCAGCAAGCCTAATACGGAAGATGTGATCCGCGTGGTGAAAGCCATGATGGCTGAATAACAGGCGGGTGCTGATTACTTTCTGATTTTTATCCCGGTATGCTATGTTCAACAGTGGCTTTCTCCAGGTAATTGATATTCTGGGCACCTTCTCCTTCGCGGTGTCGGGCGCTTTTTTTGCCATGGAGAAAAAGCTCGATCCATTTGGCGTCCTCATCATCTCCTTTGTTACGGCCATTGGAGGCGGCACCCTCCGTGACCTGCTGATCGGCAACCTGCCGGTGGGCTGGCTGCGCAATGAAACCGCAACGGTTACCATTTGTGTGGCATACGTGCTGTCCCTTTTTTTTGAAGCACGACTCCGCCGTTTTACCACCACCTTGTTTTTGTTCGATGCGCTGGGGCTGGGGCTATTTACCATCATCGGCATTGAAAAGGCACTGGAGCTGCAATTCAGCATGGGTGTTTGTGTTGCGCTGGGTACCATTACCGCCAGTTTTGGCGGGGTGATCCGGGATGTACTGCTCAATCATGTTCCGCTGGTTTTCCGGAAAGAAATTTATGCCCTCGCCGCCATTGCGGGAGGGCTGGCCTATTTCGGTCTGCTGCGGATGTCGGTGGATCCCGATGCTGCCAAAATCATCTGTATCCTGTTCATTTTCGCGGTGCGGTTACTGGCGGTGAAATACCGGCTGGGGCTTCCCGCGTTTTATTTAAGGAAAAATTCATCCGCATGACATTACCTGTTTACCAGCTCGATGCTTTTGCAAGCCGGCTCTTCACCGGGAACCCGGCAGCCGTAATCCCGCTTTCAGCGTGGCCGGATGATCAGTTACTGCAGCAGATTGCCGGGGAGAATAACCTGAGTGAAACCGCCTTTTTTATACCCGGTGGAGATAACGGCGCCGATTACACGATCCGGTGGTTCACGCCTGCTGTTGAAGTGAACCTCTGCGGTCATGCAACGCTGGCCACGGCGGCAGTGCTGTTTGAAGAACTCGGCTTTACGGGTACCACACTGTCTTTTCATTCCCACAGCGGCATCCTGCGGGTGATGCGGTACCCCGACCGCTATGCGCTGGATTTTCCTTCCTGGAAGCCGGAGCGCACGGATGAATATCATGAAAGCCTGCACGCTGCCCTCGGGAACCCTGAAGTAGTGGGGGTTTACCGGCACCGCGACCTGCTGGTGGAGTTGCAGGATGAAGCGGCCGTTCAACGCTGTGCGCCAGACTTTTCCCTGCTGAAAAAACACTTCCGCCATGTCATCATTACAGCGCCGGGCAGGGAGATGGATTTTGTATCCCGGTTTTTTGCACCCGCCTCCGGCATTGATGAGGACCCGGTAACCGGTTCAGCCCATTCGCAACTGATTCCTTTCTGGAGTGAAAAGCTCGAAAAGAAAGATATGCGTGCCCGTCAGTTGTCGGCCCGCGGAGGTGAATTAAACTGCCGGCAGGTCAGCGATGAACGCGTGGAAATCGGGGGGCAGTGCCGGATGTATATGAAGGGAGAGATCCATATCTGAGTCCATTAAAAGGCGTAAAACGGAAAAGGCAGATTTTGAGAATTGGTAAAAGTCTGCCGATTTTTTTGCATTTGATTGAACTGCAACTGCCGGCTGCTGAAAACTATTGAATGAGCAGCCGGTAACCGTTCTTTCCTTTCATTTCTCTGAACCTTCAGAGCTTTGCCGCCTTGCTATCTTTATCTCCTTAAAACTACGATTCTATGCAATCCACCAACATTGCCGCTCTTTTGGGTGAGCGGGCAGGCTACCTGCTTGAACACCAGTCAACCACCATTCTGAAAGAACAGCTGCACCTGCCGGGGCCTGATTTTATCGACCGGATCTGGCTGGCCAGCGATCGCAATCCGGCAGTACTCCGGAACCTGCAGGCGCTGTACAGTAATGGCCGCCTCGCCAACACCGGTTACCTGTCTATACTGCCCGTTGACCAGGGTATTGAGCATAGTGCTGGTGCATCCTTTGCTAAAAATCCAGTTTATTTCGATCCGGAGAATATCATCAGGCTTGCCATGGAAGGCGGCTGCAATGCCGTGGCTACCACCTTCGGTGGACTGGGCATGCTTTCAAGGAAATATGCGCATAAAATTCCTTTCATCGTTAAGATCAATCACAATGAGTTTCTTACCTATCCCAATAAGTTCGACCAGGTGATGTTTGCTTCCATCAAAGCCAGCTGGAACCTGGGTGCTGCTGCTGTAGGCGCCACGATATACTTTGGCAGTGATGAGTCTACCCGGCAGATACAGGAAGTGAGCCGGGCATTTGAAATGGCCCATGAACTGGGAATGGCCACCATCCTCTGGTGTTATCTGCGTAATCCGGCCTTTAAAAAAGACGGCGTGGATTATCATGTGTCGGCCGACCTTACCGGCCAGGCCAATCACCTGGGTGTAACCATTGAAGCGGATATCATTAAGCAAAAACTGCCTGAGAACAACGGAGGCTACACAGCCCTCAATACCAGGGAATCTCCCTATGGTAAAAATGATCAGCGGATTTATACCAACCTCACTTCAGAACACCCTATTGATCTCTGCCGGTACCAGGTAGCCAACTGTTATATGGGAAGGGCCGGACTGATCAACAGTGGAGGAGCATCATCCGGAGCCGGTGATCTGGCGGAGGCTGTAACTACCGCTGTGATCAATAAAAGGGCCGGTGGTATGGGACTCATTTCCGGCCGTAAAGCCTTTCAGCGGCCCATGAAAGAAGGGGTGGAAATTCTGCAGGCTATTCATGATGTATACCTGGATAAGCAGGTAACCATTGCATAGTATTGAATCTAACTGTTGTAAAGAGGCCGCATTTAGTGGCCTCTTTATATTCTGCAAAGACTCCTGATCAGTTCTTTGTGTGCCGGAAATTGTTTTGCCAGTTCCTCCGCCCTGGCCAGTTCAAAATCCGCAAAATCAAAACCAGGTGCAACGGTACAGCCAACAAAGCTGTAGGCGCTTCCTGCTGCGGGCCGGCTCGCAAACCAGCAGTTGGCAGGCACTACATACTGAAAACGGGCTTGCTTTTCCACTTCAGGCCCCAGCCGGACAATTTCCAACTGGCCGTTTGCCTGCAGGATAAATACTTCCAGCGGGTCGCCCGCATAAAAATGCCAGCACTCATCGCTGCGGATCCGGTGAAAGGCGGAAAAATTGCTGGCCTCCAGTAAAAAGTAAATCGCTGTGGAAAAAGGGCGTGCTCCGCTGAATCCTGCCGGCAGCGCGGCCGCCGGAATGCTCCCTGCACTTTTATAGGTTTCCCGGTACCAGCCGCCTTCGGGGTGGGGCAGTAATCCATAATGCTGTATATAGGCTGCTGCAGTTTGCATACTGAAATGTACAATGATTTTCCGGGAACTCTGCCGGTGGCAACTTACTTTTACGCTGTGAATCCTGTTACCGGTAAATACCTCATGCTGGCCGGCGGGCTGCTTTTCCTGGCGGGTGTTCTGCTGTATTTTTTCCATGATCGTCTGCATTGGATCGGCCGGCTTCCGGGCGATATCAGGATTGAGAAGGAAAATTTCCGCTTTTATTTCCCGGTTACCACACTGATTATTGTGAGTATAATCCTTACCGTTATCATGTCACTTATCCGTCGTTTTTTCTGATTGATGCATCCCGCTGAATCCATACTGGCCGCAGAAGGTTTCCGGGTACAGTCGGTTCAGTCACTCGCAGGTGGTGATATCAACCAGGCCTGCCGCGTGGAAACCAAGGAGGGTACTTTTTTCATGAAGTACAATGATGCGGTAATGTTTCCCGGTATGCTGATGCTGGAGGCATCCGGTCTGGAAGCCCTGCGCCGGGCGGATTGCCTGGCAGTGCCCCGCGTAATCCGTTCAGGTATACATGACTGTTACCAGTACCTGGTACTGGAATGGATACAGCGGGCTCAGCCCCGTCCGCAGTTCTGGGAACAACTGGGCGAGGGATTGGCGGCCCTGCACCGCCACAGTTTCGGGCAGTTCGGATGGCAGGAGGAAAATTATATAGGAAATTTACCCCAGCTGAACAGGCATACGGATGACTGGAGTGATTTCTATGCTCAAAACCGGTTGCTCCCATTGGTTCGGATGTTGCTGGACAATGGACTGGCCGATCAGCAGCTGCTCCGGCAAACAGAGACATTGTGTAAACGGTTGCCCCGGCTTTTTCCGGCTGCGCCGCCTTCCCTGCTGCACGGTGATCTGTGGAGTGGAAATTATATGACAGGGGCCGATGGGTTGCCTGTTATCTTTGATCCCGCAGTATATGCCGGACATCGCGAAATGGACCTCGGCATGACGCTCCTGTTTGGCGGATTTGACCAGCGTTTTTACAAAGCGTATCATGCTGCCTGGCCGCTCGAACCCGGCTGGCAGGAAAGGGTGCCGCTGACACAACTCTATCCCCTGTTGGTGCATGCGGTTTTATTCGGCGGTCATTATATAAACGCGGCAGCCGGTATCATACATCAGTTTGCCTGAGTAATGTCTTTCAGTAACTGCAGGTATTGCCGGATATAGGCTTCCTGTTCTTTTCTTTTATACTGCATGATGAAGCGGGGGTGGGCCAGTTTGCTGATCTGCCGGAACCATTGATGCTGATCGTTCAGCCGGCAGAGATAGTCGTAATTTTTACCTTCCCCCAGGCAGATACAGCTTTCAGCATGACCGGCCAGTTGCACCTGTGCCGCCACCTGCTTCGTGATGTAGGGAGTCAGCTTTTTCAGGAGTGCCGGGTCATCGTAGTAATTCAGGTTTTTGCCGGATTGCATAAAGCCCAGCGGACAAACAGCACCGATCAGCCAGTCAGCATAAAAAGCATCCGCTCCGCCATATTCCTCTATAACGGAATATACAAATGCAGCCGACAGTTCGGAACTGTTATCAAAAGGATGCGGAATACCACAGTTTTCCAGTAACTGCCTCGGTGCGGTGAAGTTGATTCCGGTGATGCCCGCTCCCAGGCGGCCGGGGTTGATGCCCAGTATCAGTCCGCGCGGACGGTCATCCTGATAGTATTTCCGGAAGAACTGACGGGTAATTACCTGCACCCTTTTATCAGTTTGTGGATGCAGTACCGAAATGCTTTTGGGTAATCCCGCCGGTGGATGCAAGTCCAGGTAATAACGGATCAGGGCTTCAGACAATAGCACTTCAGTAATTTATCAAAGGAGTTATTGCGGTTGAATGAAATCTGTACGGGCGTAGGTGCCGGGGGTTGCATGATCTCCACGCCGGAAAGAAATGTGTACGTTGTGGATACCTGCTGCTTCTGTGAGGTTATAAGTGATTTCTGCCAGTACGGCCTCTGATCCCGTGGATCCCAGCTGGCGGGTGAGGTATTCACTGTTGCCCACTTTTATGAAAACGGTATCAGCGGCAGACCGCAGCAGTTCCAGCTTCAGCTCGGGATATTCGTTATTCAGCATACCCAGGATGGCTGAAGGGTTGAGTGAATCGGCTGATGCGACCCTGGCTTTTTTAATTTCCAGGGCTTTCCCCGTCAGATCTGCCTCCCAGAAATAATGCGCATCACTGATCACTGCGGATGCACTGTCAGGAATGCGGGTTACGCTGTCCTGTACAGTTGCGTTCTTTTCCCCACCCTGGTTACAGGCTGCGGCAGCTATGAGCAGCACGCAGTACATGAATCTTTTCATATGCACATTATTAAAATTATCAACTATCCATTATCCATTATCCATTATCCAAGGCAAAGATAACACCCCCGCACAGAGCTGCAATGAGGCAGGTCAGGCTGTTGGTTGATGGTTATCTGTACCGTGAGAAGGATGTTTCCCATTGACCGGGGTGGATTATTTTTGCGGATACCTGCACATTTATAAACTGTATGATCAACCTGCCCGCAACCGAAGAACTGATCAGGCAAAGTGACTGGTGGCGTCAGGCATCCGTTACACCCGACCGGCATGAACAATGCACCGGTGATGTGATGCTCACCGATCACCTGGAAGCAGTATTCCGGAATGTGCAGTATGTTTTCAGCAGGCCCCCGGAGGGGTTTTACGGGCAATTGTTCAGCCTGATGCGTGTATTGGAGATCAGGCAGGAACAAATGGAATCTGAGTTGCGGGTGGTTGCGCTGCTGCATGATGTGGGTAAAACAACCGAAGATAAAACACTGGTGATCGATCATCCGATCACCGGCAAACCGGCGCATAAAAGGCATGGGTTGGTGGGGCTGATGGCTGCCATGGAAATCCTGGGCCCGCTGCTGGATGAGCAGCCTGAGTGCCGGGACCGTATTTACCGAACCATTGAATTACACGATATATCGTATGGTTTGTTCCGGGAATACCGGTCAGCCCGGGTGGTGCCGGGTTTTGAGCGATGGGCCTATATCAATGATAAAATTTTTCCCAAGCCGGGATCAGGGTTGCTGTACCTGCTGGTTTTTAAACTGGCAGATACCCATGGGCATGCCGATGTGCAGGATGTGGAGTGGTTTTACCGGAATGTGAAAGATCATTATTTCGATCAACTGGGCCTGCACCTGCCGGTACCTGCTCTGGAAGATATCTGTTGATATTTCTCAAACTGTTTTGCAGGGATTGTTTCGGTAAATACGGGAATAAAAAAAACTGTCTGCTCAGCAGACAGTTTTTTTATAACAAACAGGTAAGAAGGATTAACGGAAACTGGCGCGCGGACCTCCGGTGGCCCAGGTAGCAGCCATGCGTACTTTCTGGCCTGCACTGAACATATACATGCAGGCATCTGCCGTATAATCCATATAATTCATGGTCATTTCAATCGGGGTTCCGCTGCAGGTGCTGCGGTGGCCGGCGGCAGGGCAGTTGTAATTGGCGGTATTGTGCACCGGCGTATCATCCACCAGGTCGCTGCCGCAGGTGGCATCACCCCAGATATGACGGAGGTTCAGCCAGTGGCCCACTTCATGGGTGGCGGTGCGGCCCAGATCGTAGGTACTGGTATAATACCCGGAAGGAAACTTGGCACGGCTGCCGAAAGCAGGAGTGGTAATCACCACGCCATCGGTAGCGGAATTACCACCGGGGAACTGCGCATACCCCAGGATGCCATTGCTCAGGATACAGGCCCAGAGATTCAGTTTGGTGGTGGGGCTGGTGGGATTGATGCCCCCCTGGGAACTTTTCTTCATGGCATCATTGGTGCCCCAGCTTCTTTTGTTGGTGCTTTTGCGGATGACCTGGTCAAGCACAAAACGGATTTTTGTATCTCCTGCTTTTACTCCGGTGAAAGTGGAAGGTATTTTGGTGATATCGGCATTGGTGCCGGCAAAATCTTCATTCAGCACAGCGATCTGCGACTGGATCTGCCCCAGGCTGATGTTTTCAGCAGCTGAACGGTACAGTACATTTACGACCACCGGTATAATCATGGTGTCTCCTGAAAGACGGCTCAGAAAATCGGGATTCTTCACAAGGCGGTCGGTGAGGGCCTCAATTTCGTTCATGCGTTGCCGTATGGACGGATCGGCTTTGATATTATCCTGCAATACTTCATACGATACACAACGGCGCTGGAAGGCAGTTGCGGGTTCTTCGCCTTCATCTGGTAAACGGGCAATGTCAGTCTTGTTACAGGAACTGAACAGCATGCCGCCGGATAACAGAACAAATAGGATTTTCTTCATTTTAAAGCTGTTTGGTTTAAAAATAAAACCGGCGTAATGGTTTTAATTCCGCCGGCTCTCTCTCAAAATATGAATTTTTTTGAAAAGTGAAAAAAATGTTAAAACGATCTTTGTGCCGGTTACTGGCTACCAGGGTAAACAACCCGTCCCGGTTGCTAACAAGGTTGTATTTTTCGGAATAGCCACTCCGTTATACATTTGATTAAAATTTCCAATGATGAAAAGCTTGATGACGGCACTTGTATGCTGTTTTGCTCAATATGCAAGCGCCCAGTATGTGGGTGTTGGCACCACCGAACCCCGTGCGCTGGTACATACGGAAGACGGCAACGTTCTTTTTTACAGCAGCGGTTTTGTTGCTGCGAATCCGGCCAGTTTCACCCCTCCGCCTTTCGGACGTATATTTCTGTGGCAGGTGAATAAAGGCGCCCTCCGGAATGGTTTTGCTTTCCCGGAAGACCTGGATGAAAGCCTGATGGGTAATTTTTCCTTTGCCACCGGGCAGGCCAACCAGGCGGGAGGGCAGTGGTCGGCAGCGATCGGCTATGGGAATCAGGCATTGGAAAGCGGAACAATTGCCATAGGCTACCAGTCGGTGGCCAGCGGGCCTTATACCTTCGCTGCTGGTTTCAATGCCCATGCAGCGGGTGAATCGGCTATAGGATTGGGGGATGGCAGTATTGCCGCCGGCGATCAGTCATTTGCTGCCGGTTTCCGGAATTATGCCTATGGCCGGGGAGCCATTGCTGCCGGTTACCGGAACACGGCATGGTCATACGGAAGTTTTACGGCTGGTTTATTTAATGATTCCGCGAGGATAGGCGATCCTTTGCTGCCGGTGGGAGAAAATCGAATTTTCCAGGTGGGCAACGGCCTTTCCGAATCTTCCAGAAGCAATGCCCTTACTATTTTGCAAAACGGGAACACGGGAATCGGGGTGTTGTCTCCTGCAGAAAAACTGAGTGTTGCCGGTAATGGCCAGTTCACCGGCAACCTGTCGGTGCAGAACGGTAAAGGACTCATCCGCAACAACTCCGGGTTACAGTTAAAAAAACTGAGTACAACGGTTGCGGTCAATACCAACCTGGATCCCGGTCAGACGCATACGGTGAGTATCAACTGGCCCGAACCCTTCAGCGGACAAACAGAATCCTATATCGGCAATATCGTTTCCGGTTTACCCGCCAGTTGGGCGCCGCTCAATATGCACCTGGCAGAAGTGACGGATAATGGCGGGGTCCTGTACATTTACAACCCCACCACGCAGGCAGTAAACGCGGCATTTTCTGTAAAGGTGATTGCGGTGGGTGGTCAATAGGCAGACCGGTTTTCATCTGTCATCACCAAACAACACCCGCAAGGGTCTCTTTTACTTTTCAGGGAACAGACGATGAATTAATCATTTATACATACTGGCTTAACAGGAAGGTAATGCAGACGCCGCATATTTGCGAAAACGCGATGCATGGAAATGATACTGCTGAACGGTTTCCGGCTGTTATTGTTATGGCTGGTATGCGATCTGTTGTTTGCGGGTTGGGCTGAAATGATGGCTGAAAACAGGGTGGCACAGGAATGAATCATGACCTGTAAACAAAAAAGCCGGCGGTGCCGGCTCTTGTTCGTTTATCCTGTACTGTTATTTCAGGTTGTGGTACACTTTCTGCACATCGTCATCCTGTTCCAGCAGGTCAACCAGTTTCAGCACTTCATTGGCCTGGTCTTCCGGTAATTCCACGGTGTTTGCAGGGATGCGGGTAGGTTCGGCGCTGATCACTTCCACCTTCTTTTCTTCCAGGGCCTTGCTCATATTTCCGAACTCAGTAAAGGGGGTGCGGATGATGATATTGCCTTCACTGTCTTCTCCGATTTCCTCCAGGCCAAAATCAATCAGCTCCAGTTCCAGTTCCTCCAGGTTCTGCCCGGAGTTCTTTACTTTGAATTCGCCCATGCGGTTGAAGCCGAAAGCCACACTGCCGCTGGTGCCCAGGGTTCCGTTGTTTTTGTTGAAATGCATCCGCACATTGGCAACGGTACGCGTGGGGTTATCGGTGGCGGTTTCCACCATCACGGCAACACCATGCGGGGCATATCCTTCGTACACAATTTCTTCATAATCCGTTTTGTCTTTACCCATCGCCCGCTTGATGGCAGCTTCCACCCGGTCCTTGGGCATATTGACAGCCTTGGCGTTGATGTAACAGCGGCGGAGGGCGGGGTTATTATCCGGATCGGGGCCACCGGCTTTCACCGCAATGGCAATTTCCTTACCAATCCTTGTAAACTGCTTGGCCATCCGGTCCCAGCGGGCAAACATGGTACTTTTCCGTACCTCAAATATCCTTCCCATAGTCAGAAATTTAAATAATCAATCAACTGGCAGGTTGTCTGCCGGCGGGCGCAAAAGTAAGGAAATTGCCCGTCTGCTGAAAGGAATTAAGCGGGGCCCGGGTATGGTGTAATTTCTAATTAGCGTACATTTAAACCATGCCACTGCTCACGGTAGATAAACTGGATATTTCTTTTGGTGCCGGTGCCGGATCTCATTTGGCGGTGCAGCAATTATCCTTCTCTGTTTCACCGGGCGAATTACTGGCCATTGTGGGGGAAAGCGGCAGTGGTAAATCGGTTACTGCGCTCTCGCTGCTCCAGTTGCTCCCGGATGCCGCCCGTGTGAGCGGCACCGCCCTCTTTACCCCGGAAGGTGCTTCTCCGGTTGAATTGCTCGGTGCAGATGCATCCACCATCCGTTCCATCCGGGGAAACGGGATCTCGATGGTTTTCCAGGAGCCGATGACCAGCCTGAACCCGGTACGCAGCTGTGGTGATCAGCTCCGGGAAGCGATCCTGAGTCATCAGCGGATCAGCCGGCAACAGGTAAAGGAACAGGCGCTCCGCCTCCTGCAACTGGTTCGCATGCCCGAACCCGCGGCTATCCTTCGCCGTTATCCGCATCAGCTGAGTGGCGGCCAGCAGCAACGCCTCATGATTGCGATGGCCATGAGCTGCCGGCCCTCCCTGCTGATTGCTGATGAACCCACCACGGCGCTGGATGTTACCGTTCAAAAGACCGTACTGGAACTCATCCGCGAGTTGCAGCAGCAACAGGGGATGGGGGTGCTCTTCATTACGCACGATCTGGGCCTGGTGGCTGAAGTGGCCGACCGGGTACTGGTGCTTAAAAACGGACAGGCGGTTGAAGAGGGCAACACCGCACAGGTGTTAACCGCTCCGGCGCATCCCTATACCCAGGCCCTGCTCCGCAGCCGTCCGGTGCTGTATCCGCGCGGAACACCCCTGCCGGTAGCCTATGGGGAAGATGAAACACCCACGGTTTTTACGGTACAGCCGCCGCTGGCAACGCCGACTAAAAAACAGGCGGAGGCTGTACTGGAAGTGAGGAACCTGGTCGTGGAGTTTCCTGCCCGCAGGCGTTTCTTCCGGAAGATATCCCCGCCTCACCGGGCAGTGGATGGGGTGAGTTTCACGGTGGGCAGGGGGGAGGTGCTGGGGCTGGTGGGTGAGAGTGGTTGCGGAAAATCCACCCTGGCCAAAACGATTCTCCAGCTGATTCAACCTGCTTCCGGTGAAGTGCTGCTGAATGGCCGTAATCTGCATACACAACGGGCCGCCCGCCAAAGGGCCCTCCGAAGGGAACTCCAGATCGTTTTCCAGGATCCCTTTGGTTCCCTGAACCCACGTATGACCATCGGAGAGGCCATTGCAGAACCCATGCAGGTAAATGGCCTTCATGGCGGGCGGGCCCGCCGGCAGGAACGCGTGGTGCAGTTGCTGGAAAGTGTGCGGCTGCCGGCAGATCATTATCACCGGTATCCCCACCAGTTCAGCGGCGGACAGCGCCAACGGATCTGCATCGCCCGCGCCCTGGCGGCAGACCCGGCCTTTCTTGTATTTGATGAAAGTGTAAGCGCGCTGGATGTGCGTATCCAGGCACAGGTACTCAACCTGCTGCAGGAACTGAGGACATCGCTGGGGTTCTCCGCCATATTTATCTCCCACGACCTGGGCGTGGTGCGCTATGTATGCGAAAGAATGCTGGTGATGCAGGCAGGGAAAATTGTGGAGTCGGGCGATTCCGATGCCCTTTTCCATCATCCCGGCCATCCCTATACCCGGCAACTGATAGAGGCAATACCGGGTAAAAACCTGTTCAGCGCGCCTCCCCCATACTGATCGTGATTGTATCCTTTTTTACCTTACCTTCGCACTCTTTATAAAATCATGCCGTAACATGATAAGCGTCTGCCCTGGCAGGCTACTTCTTTGTGTCAACAAAAACAGGCATGTGATTATCAACGAAAATTATATTTGATTCACATGAAATTAAGCCAGTTCCGCTTCGATCTCCCGCTGAACCTGATTGCCCAAAACCCTACCAAAAAAAGAGAAGACAGCCGGATGATGGTGGTACACCGTTCTACCGGAAAAATTGAGGATCGTCATTTCCGTGAAATCATCGACTTCTTCGACGACAAGGATGTGATGGTGGTGAATAACACCAAAGTTTTTCCTGCACGCATGTATGGCCGCAAGGAGAAAACGGGTGCAAAGATTGAAGTGTTCCTGCTGCGTGAACTCAACCGCCCCAACCGGCTCTGGGATGTGATCGTGGATCCGGCCCGGAAAATCCGTGTTGGCAATAAACTCTATTTCGGGGAGAATGATGAACTGGTGGCGGAAGTAATCGACAATACCACCAGCCGCGGGCGTACCATCCGTTTCCTGTGGGACGGCACCGAAGAGGATTTCAGAAAGATGCTGGAATTCATGGGCGAAACTCCGTTACCCAAATACATCAAGCGCAAGCCGGATGAGGATGACCGTGAGCGTTATCAGACAGTATATGCCAAGCATGAAGGTGCCGTGGCTGCTCCTACTGCCGGATTGCACTTCAGCAAGGAACTGATCAAGCGGCTGGAGATAAAAGGGATCCGCTTCGCTGAAACCACCCTGCATACCGGGCTCGGTACCTTCCGCCCGATTGAAGTGGAAGATCTCAGTAAGCATAAGATGGATGCCGAATATTATGCGATTGATGACACCGCCTGCGGAATTGTCAACAAAGCCAAAACGGATAACCGCCGGATCTGTTCGGTGGGTACCACCACCATGCGGGCCATGGAGTCATCGTTCACAGCTCAGAAACTGCTGAAGCCTTCTGAAGGATGGACCAATATGTTTATCCATCCGCCTTATAATTTTTCCATTGCGGATTCCCTGGTTACCAATTTTCACCTGCCCAAAACCAGCCTGCTGATTATGACCTGCGCCTTTGGTGGGTATGATCTCATCATGGAAGCTTATAAAAAGGCCATCAAGGATAAATACCGTTTCTTCAGCTATGGGGATGCCATGCTGGTGATTTAAGGTTCAGAAAATATTTCGCTGATGAACTCCTCCGCAACGGGGAGTTCTTTTTTTGAAAAAAAATGGGCTGAGATAGAAATCTCTGCCCGTATTAAATCCAATATCCTATGAAAAACCACCTATAAAACGTTCGGATGATTCCGATATTGTTTCGTATTTATACTTTTTTCTGTTTCCTCTGATGTAACCGGTCGCATTTATATATCTAACTGATTTTCAATTTTTTGAAAATATAAAAAGCCCCGGATTTTTACGATCCGGGGCTTCATTATTCCAGAAAGCATGCTTTAATCCAGCCCGAATAAACCCTTATTCAGCAGCCGGAGCGTATTTTCTTTCTCATTCCGGGGAACCAGCAGCGAAACATTGTGGTGGCTGCCGCCATAGCTGACCATCCGTACCGGTACATGCTGCAGAGCAGTAAATATTTTCTGCATCACATCATGGGCCGCATTGATTTCATTGCCAACCACCGATACGATGGTATGGTTCGCATCCACTTCCACCGTACCGAAGGGTTCCAGCTCCTGAATGATTTCTTTCAGGTGGATATCATGGTCAATGGTAAGAGATACGGCCACTTCAGAAGTGGTAATCATATCAATGGGCGTGCGGTACTTTTCGAATACTTCAAAAATTTTGCGCAGGAATCCGTACGCCAGCAACATGCGGCTGCTTTTTATGCGGATGGCCGTAATGCCATCTTTTGCCGCAACGGCCTTCGGCCCCGTGCTCCCCGCTTTTTCCGTGATGAGGGTGCCTTTGGCGGCGGGTTGCATGGTATTCAGCAGCCGGACCGGTACATTGTAAAACTGTGCCGGCCAGATGCTCGCCGGGTGCAGGATTTTGGCACCGAAATAGGCCAGCTCTGCCGCTTCTTCAAAACTCAGTTGTTCCACCGGAACTGTTTTCTGTACAATCCGCGGGTCATTGTTGTGCATCCCATCAATATCGGTCCATATTTCACACACACTGGCATTTACGGCTGCGGCTATCAGGGAAGCGGAGTAATCACTGCCGCCCCGCTTCAGGTTATCAACTTCGCCCCTTGCATTGCGGCAGATATAACCCTGCGTGATGAAGAGTTGTTTTTCCTTGTGTTTATTCAGGAGTTGCGACAGTTTCACTTTGATGCTTCCGATCTGGGGTTCATCAAACTGATCAATGGTCATGAATTCCAGTGCGGGCAGCAATTCATGGTCTGTCCCCTTTTCTTCCAGGTATGCACTGAAGAGTTTGGTGCTCAGCAGCTCACCCTGGGCCAGGATGTCTTTATTCAGCGCTTCGCTGAAAGAAATTTTCAGGATGATGTGCAGGAATTCAAAATGTTCCTGGATGATGGCAGCAGCTTTCGACCGGCCGGCTGCTGTTTGTAAAAGCTGATCCGCGAACTGCCGGTAGTGTGTTTCGAGATTGCCAATTTGTTGTTTTGCGGCATGACGGTCGCCTTCCGCGAGGGAACGGCTGATTTCCACCAGGGCATTGGTGGTGCCGCTGAGCGCGGATAATACCACCATCTTGCGCTCACTGTCTGCAGTGATGAGGCGGGCAACCTCATGCATTCTTTCCGGCTTCCCCACACTGGTACCGCCGAACTTCATAATTTTCATGCCATCTGATTTTGAGGTGCAAAAATACCGTGCTGCAAACGGTTCACCAAATGAATATCCTACCGGATCGGTCTACTAATGCGGAAGCAGCGGGGACAGTTGAAGGGAAGCAGCCAGCAGGTTCAGATCATTGAGTACTTCCGGGTGCATGGGAATACCCTGCTGCAGGTAAGCAGCTTCCGTAGCTCTTTCGGGATCGCCGGGGATCACTACTTTTTCAAATCCTTCGGCAGTGGCGGCGTTGCGGAAGCGGCCGATCCAGTGATCCATATGTTTTTTAAAATCTGCTGCCGGCCTGAATGCATCTATCCGCATGGCGCCGAAGAAATGACCGATGCCTTCCCCGGGTTGTTCTTCCGGCATGGGCAGGTAAGCGGGAAACGGTGGCACCCACGGTCCGTAATTGGCGCCGCTGAGGATGGCGGAAAAAATATCTACAATGGCGCCCAGCATATATCCTTTGTGGCTGCCATGTTCTTTGTCTCCGCCCAGCGGTAACATGGCGCCGCCGTTTTTTAGGGCGAAAGCATCGTTGGTGGGTTGTCCTTCTTTCGTTTGTACCCAACCGTGAGGAGCGGGTTCTTGTTTGCGCTGCAGCACTTCCAGTTTTCCGTTGGCGGCCGTGGTGGTGGCAAAGTCGGCTACAAATGGAGGCTCAGCGCCGGCGGGTATCGCTACGGCTATCGGGTTGGTGCCCAGCAGCCGCTCTTTACTGAATGTGGGCGCAACGGTGGCGGAAGCATTGGTGAAGGCAAGACCGATCATATCCTCCGGCAGCGCCAGCATGGCATGGTAACCGGCGATTCCGAAATGATTGCTGTTTTTTACACTCACCCAACCGGTGCCGGCCTGTTGTGCTTTCCGGATGGCTGTTTGCATGGCCGAAGGACCTACTACAAGTCCGAGCCCCCGGTCGCCGTCGATCACTGCTGTGGAGGGGGTCTCGTGAACAATGCGGATGTCAGGTACGGCATTGACCCGCCCTGCTTCCCAGAGTTTTACATAGCCCGTCAGCCGGGCGATGCCATGGCTCTCCACGCCCCGCAGATCGGCTGAGAGCAGCGCGGTTGCCGCGGTGGCTGCCTCCGCTTCCGGGCAACCCATGCGCAGGAATACCTGCCGGGCAAACTCGAGCAGCTGGGGATAAGAAAACTGAATGTTCATGGGCAATGGAATCAGGTGCCGCTTCGATCAGAATTTCAGGTGACGTACGGTAAGGCCATCATTGATCAACTGTTTCAGCGAGTCGATACCAATGCGGATATGGCGTTCTACAAATGCAGAAGTTACTTTTTTATCGCTGGCCTCCGTTTTTACGCCTTCCGGTACCATGGGCTGATCGCTCACCAGCAGCAGGGCGCCAGTCGGGATTTTATTGAAAAAGCCTACAGTGAATATAGTGGCGGTTTCCATATCAATGGCGTAGGCCCTTACTTTTTGGAGGTATTCCTTAAACACTTCATCATGCTCCCAAACACGGCGGTTGGTGGTGTACACGGTGCCGGTCCAGTAATCACATTCGTAATCCCGGATGGTGGTGGAAATGGCTTTCTGCATCATAAAGGAAGGCAGGGCAGGCACTTCGGGCGGAAAATAGTCGTTGCTGGTACCCTCTCCTCGGATGGCAGCGATGGGAAGAATCAGGTCTCCGATTTTATTCCGCTTTTTCAGTCCGCCGCATTTGCCCAGGAATAACACCGCCTTAGGCTCGATGGCGCTGAGGAGATCCATCACAGTGGCGGCGGTGGGGCTGCCCATCCCGAAATTGATGATGGTAATATTATCGGCAGTGGCGCATTGCATCGGCCGGTCTTTTCCAACCACTTTTACTTTGTTCCACTTGGCAAACATGTCAACATAATTGGAAAAATTGGTAAGCAGGATATACTCACCAAAGTTTTCCAGGCTTTCGCCTGTATACCGGGGCAACCAGTTTTCTACTATCTCTTCTTTTGTCTTCATAATTGCCTGTTTAAGCTTTAAAGGTTAATTTGTTTATTTGCACGCCCGCTGTTCGTTCAGGAAAGGGTTAAGAATAAAAGTACAATTTTTTTCAACGCCGCATGATCATCATTCAGTATCCGCCATTTCAGCCCCGCATTCGTCAGCAGGATCACCAGGAGCAGATATGGGATGGTATCCGCCGGAAATGGGTGGCCTTAACGCCGGAAGAATGGGTGCGCCAACATTTTATACAGTACCTGTTGCAGTCGAAAGGATACCCGGCGTCCCTGGTGGCGGTGGAGAAAACCATCCGGGTGGGAGAATTAAACCAGCGCTTTGATATTGTCGTTTATGACCGGAACCATCGTCCTTTCCTGCTGGTGGAGTGTAAAGAAATGAATGTGCCCCTGTCAGGAAAAGTACTTGAACAGGCGCTGCGGTATAATATTCCGCTGGGGGTGAGCTACCTGGTAATTACCAACGGCCAAACCTGTAAGGCCTTTGCCTTGTCAGCCGGGCAACTGACAGAATTATTTTCTGTTCCCGGATTTTCTGCTTGAAATTATCACCCGGAATAAATACATTCAATCCCAAAAACTGCCATTATGAGAGAATACCGTCTGCCCGTCCTTGCCGGACTGTTAGTTTTTGTGATGTCCTGTACCAAAACGCCTGCCCCCCGGAAGCAGGTACAGGATCCTTCCCTGATACCCGCAGCAACCATCGATGCGTTTATACGCCAGCAACTGCAGGAGCAATCTGTTTTCAGCTGGTCAGCTGCCAGCGATGAGATGATCTGGAGTGCCTTGCAGCAGAGTGACCAGGTATTGTCTGTTGGATACCGGCCTGCCGGTGAAACCGGTGTAGAGGAGCGGCTGGCTTCGATTCAGATCAATGATACGAAATGGCTGAAAGCCCGCCAGCAGGTGCTGGATATTATCCTGGCATCGGAAAAGGTTACCAGGCCTGATCTCACCTCTTCAGCGCTGGAAGTATGGGAAGAGCATACACTACCGGTTATGGATGTACGCGTAGAAAGATTTGAGACTGTTCAGCTTCTGCGTGCCTCCGCACTGGTTCGGTATGCAGAACCGATGGGATATGAACCTGAACGGGAGGAAAGAGGCGAAGGCGTGTTGAGCAGCAGTGGTTGTGGTTCGAATGTAGCGAACGCATCCCTCGTGGCAGGCACGGATTATGTTACCATATCACCCAATGCAAAGCAGTCATGGAATTATGTGTATCATGGCATTCCTGCTGCCTGGACCAAAGCCACGGGTGCGGGTATCAAAGTATTTGTGATTGACAGCGGCAGTGAAACAGACCAGGAAAACCTGGGCACTGCATTTAACCAGGGCAGTTCCGCAGGCCGCAGCATTGAACGCATTGTAACGTTGCCCCGTTCCACCTTCCTGGGAATACCCACGGGTCCGGTGGAAACGGCGGATGACGGTTGTGGACACGGTACTGCGATGGCCGGAGCCTGTGCGGCCCCACGGGGTACTGATGGGGCTGCCTGCGGGGTAGCGTATAACTGCAACCTGGTAACCTGCCGGGCGGCTGCCGATGTTTTCCTCGATGAAAGCAGGGAAGTGAAAGGCGCCTCTGACGGGTTTGTGAAAGCTGCTAATCGCAGTGATGTAAGGATCATCAGTATGAGTATGGGCCGTATTACCAGCAGTTCACAATTATCCGACGCCATCAAATATGCTTATGGAAAAGGTAAACTGATGTTCTGTGCTGCCGGCACTTCTTTCAGCTGGGCTTCAGGCTGGTTTGGGGTGATTTTCCCGGCCTCCATGGCAGAAGTGAATGCGGTAACTGGCGTACGTGAGAATAATGTCAACAGTGCCTGTGTAGATTGTCATTCAGGCAGCCAGACTGATTTTACGGTAGTGATGGAAAAAGCGGCTGATGGTAAAAATCCTCTTTCACTGGCAATGCGGGGGGATGCACCCTCCACGGTTGGCGGATCATCTGTTGCCACCGCTACCATGTCAGGAATCGCTGCCCTGGTGTGGAGCCGTTATCCCTCCTTCACCGCTGCACAGGTTCTGAACCGTCTCATCACTAATGCCTCCAATTACCCTAACCGGAACAATAGTTTTGGATGGGGGTTGGTCAATGCCAATACTGCTACCAATTAAACCCGGTTAACCGGCAGGCTGATTAACATGCCGGATAGTAGACTGTCATTACGAAGTGAGCCGCTCCCTGAGCGGCTCACTTCGTAAAAATTATACAGCCATAATTTCCTTTTCCTTGGCAGCAAGGTGTTTTTCAACGGCTGCAATGTAGCGGTTCGTGAGCTCCTGGATATCCGCCTCGGCATCCTTGGCAGTATCTTCGCTCAGTCCGTCTTTCTGGAGTTTCTTGATGTGTTCAATGGCATCCCGGCGGATATTCCTCACCGATACCTTGGCATTTTCCCCTTCGTGGTTGCATCTCTTCACCAGTTCTTTGCGGCGCTCTTCGGTAAGCGGCGGGAGAAACAGCCGGATAATATTACCATCATTCTGCGGATTGATACCGATGTTGGCGGCGATGATGGCCCGTTCAATGGGCGAAAGCATATTTTTTTCCCAGGGCTGCACCGAAATTGTACGGGCATCCATAATAGAAACATTGGCTACCTGGGCAATGGGAGTGGGGCTGCCATAGTATTCCACTAAAATTCCATCCAGCATATTGGGATTGGCTTTACCTGCCCGGATCTTCACCAGTTCGGTTTCCAGGTGATTGATCGCTTTCTGCATATGATCTTCTGTATCTGCCTGTATCAAAGCTACTTCTTCTGACATGGTTGCTGTTTTGAGTGCTGCAAATCTAATCAAAAGATTGAAACGGCAAATCTGCCCGCAGGGGGGTGAAGATCAGGAGAAAAACAGTCAAGGAAAAAGGATTACTCAGCGGCAGCTTCCGCAATTTCCACTTCGGGGGTAAGCGCCAGGATTTTTCCACGCGTACTAAGGCGATTTTCTTCCGCTACCCGGGTGCGGCTGAGTCGTGCAGAGGGACGGCTATAATAAATGATCCCTACCAGCAGAATGGCAACGGCGAGGATGATGCCGATCAGCGCAGTGGTACCGGTATTGCGGAAAACCAGGGCCAGCGCAATGAAGAAGATATTGGCGGTAACACACAGCATGGTAATCCGCCGGTGATTGAAGCCAAGTTCGAGCAGGAAATGATGCACGTGGGTGCGGTCAGGACTAAAGGGTGAGCGCCGGTCAAGGATGCGATGGCTGAATACCCGCAGGGTATCGAACAGGGGAACAATCAGGATCGAGAAACCAATGGCCGGAGCAGCAGCCAGGGGCAGTACACCCGTTGGGTTGCCGGCGATATTGATGAATTTGATCACCAGGATGGAGTTCACCAGTCCGATCAGCAGGGAGCCGGTATCACCCATGAAAATCTTGGCAGGAGAAAAATTGTAAATCAGGAAACCGATCAGGCCACCCGCCAGTGAAAAAGCCATCACCGCATACATCAGCTGGTCCACATACAGGAAATAACTGCCAAATACCAGGGAAGTCAGCAGACCCAGGCTTCCCGCCAGGCCATCTACCCCGTCGATCAGGTTAAAGGAATTGGTGATCACCACAATGGTGAACAGGGTAAATACAATACTGGCTGCATGGGGGAGGTGCCCGATGCCCAGGAAACCATGCATGCTTGAAATCTGAACGCCGCCGAATTTGATCACAATGCCGGCCGCAATCAGCTGCCCAATGAATTTTTTTGCGGGGGAAAGCACCAGGATGTCATCCTTGATACCCAGAAAGAAGATCACAATGGCTGCGGCCACAAAATACTGCAGTTCCGCACTGCCCACCGGCACACCCAGTAAAGTGGCGAGAATAAATCCGGCAAAGATGCCCAGTCCGCCCAGGGTAGGGATGACCATTTTGTGCACCTTCCGCTCATCGGGCTCGTCAAACATCTTCTTCTGCCTGGCAACCTGGATAATCACCGGTATTGAGAAAAAAGTTATCAGAAAGGCCAATGCGCCACTTAAAATGATATTATCCATGCCAGGGACCAAATTAATGTTTTAAAACTAGCAGTTCTCAGGGGAGGGTACAGCGCAGCACCTATACGGCTGCAACATAGGCAAAATGAGGCGATTTTAAAAATTTTAGAAGAGATTTCCGTCTTTAAAATCAGCCTTGCTTTCCTTACAACGACAATTCCTTCAACTTATTATTAACACCCTGTCAAATAGGAAATTTATACTTTGCCAATGCTGTTAATTGAAGTAGGTTTGCCGCCAACCGGATGGCTGCCCCCTCAGGTATAGACTCAGCCTGTAACCGGAAAACTGCCTGCTCAGTAAAAAAAATTATAACATGGCTACCCTTCAAGACATTGCCACCCAGGTTAGAAGAGATATTGTACGGATGGTACACGGTTCGCAAAGCGGTCACCCCGGCGGATCGCTGGGCTGTACGGATTTCCTGACCGCCCTCTATTTTAAAATAATGAAGCACGATCCCGCATTTAAGATGGACGGCACCGGGGAGGATCTTTTATTTGTAAGCAACGGACATATTTCCCCGGTGTATTACAGTGTGCTGGCCCGGGCGGGTTATTTCCCGGTCAGCGAACTGAAAACATTCCGCAAGCTCAACACCCGGCTGCAGGGGCATCCTACCACGCATGAAGGCTTACCGGGCATTCGAATGTCGAGTGGTTCACTGGGGCAGGGACTGAGTGTGGCCCTGGGCGCCGCGCTGGCCAAAAAGTATAACAAGGATGCCTCCATCGTATACTCCCTGCATGGGGATGGCGAACTGGATGAAGGCCAGAACTGGGAAGCAGCCATGTTTGCCGCCCACCATAAAGTAGATAATATCATCGCTACGGTTGACTGGAACGGTCAGCAGATCGACGGCCCTACCGATAAGGTGATGGCGTTGGGCAACCTGGCAGACAAATTCAGCTCCTTTGGCTGGGAAGTGCTGCACCTGGAAAAAGGCAACGACATGGATGCCGTAGTGTCCGCCCTGGATCAGGCCAGATCGCTCACCGGGAAAGGAAAACCGGTGGTGATCCTGATGAAGACAGCCATGGGCAAGGGGGTGGATTTCATGGAGGGGAGCCATGAATGGCATGGCATCGCACCCAACGACGAGCAGTTGGCAAAGGCACTTGCCCAGCTGCCGGAAACATTAGGAGATTATTAGAAGCTAACGTGTTGTGCTATTAAGATAAAATCAAAGATCTGATTGGAATCCTCATGGTTGCGGGTTTCAGCGATCAGGGAAAAACAGTTGAGTTTACAGTAGTACTAAAGTTAAATCAGGGAACCATCCCGAAAACGGGGTGTATTCGTTTTCGGGGCTCCTTTTTTGTTACTTTTTTGGAGAAGCAAAAAAGTAAAGCAAACAATCTTGAAGTATTTCATAGAATCTTGGTTCTTAATTAATAATGGCAATATCCCAACACTTTAAAAGATATATTAACGTAAAGCCACCGGTTGGGCCGCCGCTTTCCGGGCCGGCATCCACGAAGCGGTAAATGCGATCAGGGCGGCAGTTGCACTTACCAGCCCGAAATCCCGCAGGTGCAGTTCCACCGGGAAATAATCAATGAGGAAGGAGCCGCCTTCCAGTTTTACCAGGTGGTATTTTAATTGCAGCCAGCAGATCACCAGCGCCAGCGCCATTCCGGACAGGGCGCCAATACCCGCCAGTAGCAATCCTTCGCTCAGGAAAATTTTCAATACCACCGGCCGCGAAGCACCCATACTCTGCAGGATACTGATATCCCGTTGTTTTTCGAGCACCAGCATGGTCAGCGCGCTGATCATATTAAAAGCCGCTACGATCAGGATGAGCGTGAGCACGGCAAAAATGAACCATTTCTCCATCCGCATGGTCTGGTAAAGGCTCTGGTTTTGTTCATACCTGGTTTGCACCTGCACCTCTTTTCCCAGAAATTTCTGTAATGCCTCTTGTAGGGCGGGGCTGCCGGCGCCTGCCCGAAGGCTGATTTCCGCGGCACTGTATTCATCCGGTGCGAGACCCAGCTGCTGTTTTACAAAACCGATATTGGTAAGGGCGTATTTATTATCAAATTCCTGCTGAATCACAAAAACACCGCGGGAGATTACATTGCCTTCACTCAGCGACTGCAGCGGATCGGCTACTGAAACCCGGCCTTTTTTGGGCAGGATCACCGTCAGTTCGGGTGCCTGCAGCCGTGGATCCAGGGGCAGTCCCAACGCATTTTGTATACCATAGCCCAGGATCAGTCCGGGCGCATCGGTAGTTCCGGTTTCAAAACTGCCCTGTACCAGTTTGGCAGCCACGCCGGTCACGCGGGTATAGGCGCTGTCTACCCCTTTCAGGTAAATGATGGTTTGTTGTTCCCCGTACTGCAGCAAGGCTTTTTCTTCGGCAATGAGGCTGATGCCGGCCAGTTCCGGATGCTTCTGCAGGGACTGCAGCTGTTCTGCCGTGAGTACGAAAGTTTTGCCCTTCGCCGGGATAATTTTAAGATCGGTGTAAAAGGCGCCGTAAAGCGATTGCACCAGGCTTTCAAAGCCATTAAACACACTCAGCACCAGTATCTGGCAGGCAGTGGCGAATGCGATCACCCCCACTGTTACCCAGGCAATGATGTTGATGGCGTTTGCCGATTTTTTTGCTTTGAAATACCGCCAGGCAAATGTGAAGTACATGAATCGTTAATCGTAAACCAGGAATGCTGTATCGAAACCGATCAATTCAAAATTCAAAATGTAAAATTCAAAATGCTCCCTCCCTAAACCCTAAACCCTCTAAACCCTAAACCCTCTCAACCCTCCCCCTTCCCCTCATCCTTCTTCAGCTGATCAAACAGGGATTCCATTTTAAACACATAATCTAGGGTATCGTCAATAAAGAATTTAAGCTCCGGGATGCTGCGCAGCTGGTGGCGTACCCGCGTGCCGAGTTCCTTGCGGATTTCCTTGTTTTTTTCTTCAAAGCGGTGCAGTACCTGCTGGTTGTCTTTTACCTGGAACATACTGAGGTATACCCGGGCTTCGTACAAATCAGGCGTCACTTTCACACTGGCGATGGAAACCATGCCGCCATCCACCATATTCAGTCCCATCCGCCGCAGGATATCATTGAGTTCTTCGTTGATCAGTCCTGCTACCTGTTTCTGCCTTTTCGATTCCTTCATGTGTGCTGTTTATACTGTAAAAGTAGCTTTATTTTGGGTGCAGTGGTTAAAGGAAAAGGACTGCTTCACAGGCAGTCCTTTCATTCATTGTGTCCGGTTCAATTCCGGTTGCAGCTTTCAGGGGTAATGCTTTATCATTCTCCGCGTTCAGGCGGTGCCGGTGCAGCAGGCTTAATCGATCCGTTCAATGATGCCCGCAATACCCTGTCCTCCGCCCACACAGGCTGTTACCATTCCATATTTTTTTCCCAGGCGCTTCAGGTCGTTGAGCAGTTGCACGGTCAGTTTGGCGCCGGTGCAGCCCAGCGGGTGTCCCAGTGCAATCGCGCCGCCATTGATATTTACGGTAGAGGGATCCAGGTTCAGCGTGCGGATCACCGCGAGGGCCTGGGAAGCAAAGGCTTCATTGAGTTCCACCAGGTCAATGTCAGCCTGCTGCAGGCCGGCTTGTTTCAGTACTTTGGGCACGGCTTCTACCGGACCAATCCCCATGATCCTCGGATGCACCCCGGCACTGGCGCAGTTCACCAGCCGGCCAATGGGCTTCAGCCCCAGGCTGTTCACCAGCCGCTCGCTCATGACGAGTGTAAAGGCGGCGCCGTCACTGGTTTGCGAACTGTTACCCGCGGTTACACAACCACCGGCAGCAAAAGCAGGTTTCAGTTTGGCAAGGCCTTCGAGGGAGGTATCTGTCCGAACCCCTTCATCCGTATCCACAACATAAGTGCGTTGCTGTTTTTTACCTCTTTCATCCAGGTATACCTGTTCTACGGTAATGGGTAGAATACCGCTTTTGAAATGACCCGCTGCAATCGCGCCGGCCGCTTTCTGATGACTCTGTAAACTGAACAGGTCCTGGTCTTCGCGGCTGATGTTGTAATCTTTTGCCACGGCTTCCGCGGTAAGGCCCATGCTGAGGTAATAATCCGGTTCTTCTTTCGCAATGGAATAGGCAGGCGATGTTTTCCAGCCGGCCGTAGGTACCAGGCTCATACTTTCCGTGCCACCCGCAATGATGCATTCTGCCATCCCCGTGCGGATCTTTGCCGTGGCCATGGCAATGCTTTCCAGTCCGCTGGCGCAATACCGGTTAATGGTGATGCCCGGAGCCTGCATGCCCACGGCGCGCGCCGCGATGATGCGGCCCACCTGCAGGCCCTGTTCAGCTTCCGGCACGGCATTGCCCACAATCACATCATCCACCTGTTTCGGATCCAGTTGTGGTACAGAAGCCAGGAGGCCTTTAATCACCTCCACGGCCAGGTCATCCGGCCGGGTAAACCTGAATCCGCCTTTCTTACTTTTGGCAACCGCGGTGCGGTAGCCTGCTACGATATACGCTTCCTGCATAGTGTGTATGTTTTGGGGCTGTGGGCTGTCCATCTTTGCTCAGCAGCGGTTCCGGCTGTACGCTTCAACGCCGCAGACAACCGGGAATGGCAGCGGTTGCTGATTGTTCCCGTACCGATTGCTGCGGGGTTTCCGCTCCCATCCGGCAGCCACTCAGCCAATAGTTGTTTATGCAACTTTCTATACCAAAGATAGGATCTCCCGCCAAGAAAACAAACTCAATTATCTTTGTTTTCCATGTACAGGCTGCTTCGTTCCATGCTCTTCTGCTTCGACCCCGAACAGGTTCATTATTTTTCCATGAACGCGCTCCGGCTGGTTTGCCGCATTCCTTTTTTGAAGAAACTTTTTTTCCCGGGAGGGGTTATCGGCAGTGCGGCACTGCAACGAACGGTTACGGGTATCCGCTTTCCCAACCCGGTAGCGCTGGCGGCGGGCTTTGATAAGAATGCCTGCTGGCTGGCTGAACTGGAGGCGCTGGGTTTTGGCTGTGTGGAAATCGGCACCGTTACGCCCCGCCCGCAGGCAGGCAATGAGCAACCCCGGCTCTTCCGCCTGCCGAAAGACAAAGCCCTCATCAACCGGATGGGCTTTAATAACGACGGGGTGGAAGTGGTGGCAGCACGACTGCGCCAATGGCGCGAACGGGAACAGGGAATGGGGAATGATGAACAGGGAACAGGGAACAGGGAATGGAGAACAGGGAATGATGAACAGGGAATGAAGAGTGCTCCCACCGTCAACCTTCAACCATCAACCGTCAACTTTCCTCCCCCCCAACTGCCATCCGCCATCCGCCAACCATCCCTGATCATTGGCGGCAACATCGGCAAAAACAAAACCACCCCCAACGAACTGGCCTGGCAGGATTATGAAACCTGTTTCCGGGCGCTGCATCCCTACGTGGATTACTTTGTAGTGAATGTCAGCAGCCCCAACACCCCCGGCCTCCGTGAACTGCAGGATAAGGAATCCCTCCGGAATATCCTCACCCGCCTGCAGCAACTGAATAAGGAAATTATTCAAAGCCAATCGGCAATTGATAATGATGTTTCAACCTTCAACTTTCAACCTTCAACTTTCAACCTTCAACCTGCTGCTCGTCCCATCTTCCTCAAAATCGCCCCCGATCTCACCCGTGAACAGCTGGACGATGTGATCAGCCTGTGCCTGGAAATACAACTGGATGGCATTGTGGCCACCAATACCACCATCAGCCGCGAAGGTTTGCGTACATCCCCGGCCGTTATTGAGCGGATCGGTGCCGGCGGACTCAGTGGCAGGCCCGTGCAGCAGCGCAGTACAGAAGTGGTGCGCTATATTCATGAAAAAACCGGCGGGCGGCTGCCCATCATCGCCAGCGGCGGCATTTTTACGGCTGAGGATGCACGTGAAAAACTGCAGGCCGGCGCTTCCCTGGTGCAGGTGTGGACGGGCTTTATTTATGAAGGCCCGGGAATAGTAGCGGCAATTTGCAGGGGCCTGCAGCGCTGAAAAAACCGGCTGCTTTACCGCACCAGTACAACATTTCCTTTCATCTCTATCACTTTCCCGTTCCGTCCGCGGCCCCGGATCATCCAAACATAATTGCCCACAGGTTGTGCCCGCCCGCGATAGGTGCCATCCCAGCCTTTCATCCACTGGTTGGTTTCAAACACCAGTTCCCCGTACCGGTTGAACACCCGGAACAGGTCGGTGGAGATTATTCCCACCGGAACAGGCCGGAATACATCATTCAGCCCATCCCCGTTGGGTGAGAATGCGCTGGGTACATAGTACGTGATACCTGCATAGGTTTTTACGAGGATGGTTGCGGTGCCGCTGCAATCAAACTGATCCCATACGGTAACGGTAAAGCGTACACTATCCTGTTGTATCACTGCCAGCGGATCGGGAATGCCGGGATTATTCAGCGGTCCTGCAGGCGTCCAGAGATATCTTACACCTCCGGAAGCCGAAAGCTGGTGGGGCAGCCCGGCAACAGCGATGGTATCGTTGCCCGCAACTGCCTGTACGGGTGGTTGGCGGGTAAGCCTTACACTGTCTTTGATGGTATATCCGCAGCCGGATTCGTCCGTTACCGTTACAGAATAGATTACCGGAACTGCGGTGGGCTGTACCTGCGTGGATGCACTGCCGGGGTCCGCTATACCGCCTGCCTGAACAGGCTCCCAACGGATGATGGCATTGCCGGTCTGCCCGGAAACGGCCACCTGCAGCAGGGTGGTGCTGTCGCTGTTGCAGAGTGCTTTATCCGGCCCTGCATTTACTACCGGTAAAGGATACTCGCGTATATCCACCGGCCGTATACTCACGCAGCCTTCCGCGGTAACGGCCCTGATAAAATACCTTCCGGCCTTTGCGGCTGCCGGATTATCCAGGGGTTGGGAAGCCAGGCTGTCTGTCCAATAGCTGAACTGCAGTCCCGGTTCTGAACCGGCTGTTACGGATGTTGCGGTGAGATCAGTTGTTTGCGGGATGCAAAGGGGGGCCGGGTTATTCACCAGCAGTACGGGGGCACTGAGGCTGACAAGCAGCACGTTGGCGGTATCTGAACAGCTGCCGGTATTGGTGCTGATCAGGGTATAGAGTCCTGCTGCCGTGGCGTTCGCGGGCTGCAGAAAGGGCTGGCCACCACTGCTCCATGCATTCTGGTTGCCTGCCGATCCGGGGAACAGGCTGTTCAGGTTAACACTGCTGTCGCTGCAGAACCTGATGGTTTGATCCGCGCCGAGCTGTATGGCGTTCAACCGGGTAATATTTGCCAATGCCGTGTCCCGGCAACCTTCTGCATTCATCATTTCCAGCTGGAAGATGCCGCTGTTGAGCACATTTCCCGGATCTGTCACCACCGTGCCGGAAAAGCTCCACTGCCCCGGCGCAGGGTTGAGCTGCAGCAGGTTCACAGGCAGTCCGGGGCAAACCTGCAGCGCGGTATCCCTGCCGGCATCCGGTACCGGGTGATAGCTGATAGTTACCAGGGCGGTGTCGCTGCATCCGGTTGAGCCGGATGCTATAAGCTGATAGGTTCCTCCTGTAAATACAGCAGCAGCATTTACAACCGGCAGGTTATTCAGGGTCCAGTTTGCCTGGAACCCGCCGGTTATATACAATGCGTTCAGATCGGTAGCCGTTCCGGGGCACACGCGTATCTGTCTGTCTTCGCCCAGCACCGGTACCGGGTTCAGTATCAGTTCCAGCCGGGCAGTATCCCTGCATCCTTCCGGGCTGAAAACGCTCCTTTCATACAAACCTGCTGCAGTAATAGCGGCCGGATTCCCCACGGGCTGGCCAGCCGTAAACCAGCTGCCCGTGGTGCCTGTGTATTGAAAAACACTTTCAAGATTCAGCGAGTTGCCTGCACAGCGATGTACGATGGTATCACGGCCGGCCCAGGGTAAGGGATTAACCGTTACCGTTACCAGTGCGGAATCACTGCATCCGTTGTTGTCGGTTACCAGCAGCTGGTAAAGACCCGGCTGCGAAATACTGCCGGGTGTTGCAATGATGTCTCCATTCTGTGTCCAGTTACCCGGGAGTCCTCCTGTGTTGTACAGGCTGGTGAGGTCAGCCGTTGATCCCGCACAGATCGACAGGTTTTGATCTGCGCCCAGTACAGGTGACGTCAGGAACAGCAGGTTTACCGTTGCTGTATCTCTGCAGCCCTGGGTATTGCTGATTACCTGCTGGTACAATCCGCTTGCAGCTACAGCCGAAGGATTACTGACCGGCTGCCCGGCAAAGAACCAGTCTGTTACGAGGCTGCCTCCGGCTTCCAGTAAAACAAGGTTATAGGATTGCTGGCCACACAGCCGAAGGGTGGTGTCATTACCGGCCTGCGGTCGTGGATGAAAGAGTACATCCACCTGGGCAGTATCACTGCATCCGTTGCTATTGTTGGCCACCAGCACATAGCGTCCGGTTTGTTGCACAGCAGCGGAGTCAGGCACGGGCTGGTTATTCAGTGTCCAGCGGACTGTCAACCCCGTGATATTAAACAAACTGCTGAGGTCAACAGGGGTTCCGGAGCAGGCGGAAAGACTGGTGTCATTCCCCAATGCCGGTGTATTGAAGACATTGAGCTGCAGGTTGGCTGTATCCCGGCAGCCGCTGCTGTTTGAAACGGTGAGCTGGTATAAACCACCCACTGTAACTGCGGAAGGGTTTATAACCGGTACTCCGCCGGTCGTCCAGGTGCTTGTCAATCCGCCGGTGGGGTAAATGGATAAGAGGTTCACCTGCAATGGTCCGCAGCGATTCAGGAGGGTATCATTTCCGAGTGCCGGCCGTGGGTTCACTGTCAGTACCAGCAGGGCGGTATCCAGGCAACCGCCGGGCAGTTGTGCAATGAGCTGGTAACTGCCTCCGCTGCTTACCGCAGATGGGTTACTCACTGGCTGATTGTTGAGGGTCCAGTTTCTGATAAGTCCGGTTCCGGGGAAATAATCATCCAGGTTGATCACAACGCCTGAACAAACCTCTGCGGTTGTATCATTGCCCAGGTTTATTCCGGGCAGTATACTAAGCCGGTAAGTCATCACCAGGCTGTCGCAGCCACCATTGCTGAAGGGGAGGGTATCACTGTAGGTACCGGGTTGGTTGACTGTAAGCCCCCAGGGAAGCAGGACACTGCCCCCGCTGCATACAGTGGTATCGGTGATCCGTATTTGCGGAGCAGTGAAATCTGTTACAGTTACTGTATCGGATGCATAACAGGTGGCAAAAAGAACCTGTACCTGGTAGGTGCCGGGGGTTGTTACCGTAATTTGTGCCGTAGTTTCTCCGTTCTGCCAGCTGTAGCCGGTGCCTCCGGGTGTTGTGGCATCCAGGATCAGGCTGCTGCCATTGCTGAAACACAGGGTGGTATCCGGGCCGATATCCGGTTTCGGGTATACGCTGATGTTATATCTCCTGATCAGGCTGTCACAGCCGCCCCCGTACCGGAGTGTGTCACTGTAACTGCCTGCGCTCACCGCTTCTGCCCCCCAGGGCAGGTAGAAGATTTCTCCTGCACAAATACTGGTATCAGTCACTTCCTGCTGCAATGGAGGGAAGCCGGTTATGTTAACCGTATCCCGGAGGGTACAGTTCCCGAAGCTGATTGCAACCCGGTATTGTCCGGGACTGGTAACCCGGAAACTGTCGGCCCGGCTGTTGTTTTGCCAGGTATAGGAAACGGCACCGGGTATGGCCGCATGGATCGTATATCCTCCGTTGCTGAGGCAAACGGTGGTATCATTTCCAAGCGGCTGATCCGGTTGCACCTTTACTACATTGAAGGAATCCCGGTAGGTACAGATGCCGAAATGAATCACCTCCGCCCAGTAAATCCCGGGCTCGCTGAACCAGACAGAGCGGGTGGTGGCGCCGGTGCTCCATAAGTAAGTTTCGTTGTTCCCGCGTCTTACATCCACCTGTACAGAATCTCCGCAGATGTAAATGGTCTGCAGGGGCCGGCTGCTCAGGTTACTGATGAGTACCCGTACAGTGTCGCTGCTGCTGCACCCATTGTAGGATATGCGTACCCGGTAGTTATTGTTTCCGGCCGCGGTTACCCGGAAGGTATCGGCGGTACTGTTGTTTTGCCACTGGTAAGTGGCACCGGGCCAGGAGGTGGCCCTGAGAATCACAGGTCCGGCGCTGCCGCATACATCCACATCCGGTCCCAGGCTGGCATCCGGCCGGCCCGGGATTACAAAGGTTTTTTCCACAGAATCACTCCGGTTGCAGCCAAGGTTGGTAGCTTTCAGTTTTACAGTATACGACTGGTTGCCGGGCAATGCGGGATAGAAAAAGGAGGGGGAAACCGCGTTGGATTGTTGTCCGTTATACCCGAAATCCCATTCATACCGAATCTGATTACCGAAAGTGGAAAAGTTGACGAATTTCACAGAATCACCGGTATTGCAGTTAAAGGCAGTATCAAAATTTGCATTGACCAGGCAGTTGTTCACAGGCGCGCAGGTATCTGCATGGGGAATAGCAGACAACCGTAGTTCGATGGTGCCGGTCACCACCGCATTGCTCTTGAGCAACGGGGTAAACACCTGCACATAATAGCTTTGACCGGGCACCATACACTGATAAGTGTTCTGGGTTAGTGCATCGAATACGCAGCTTTGTTCCTGCATGGCATTGCAGTCGCCGGTCATCAGCCGGTATTTGATATCGCTGCTGGAGGCATTGGTATTTTCAACCAGGTAGGTCGTTACATCCAGCGTATCAGTACCCCCAATCTCAATCCGGAACCAGCTGCTTTTATAAGCACCCGTGGTGGCATTGGGCGGGCAGGTGAGCGCTGGCCCGAATTCACCATAATCTGTTCCGATGGTATGGCAGTTTACCAGCAGGCTGGCACTCACGGATCCTGCGCCATTCAATACTGCCGGTGCAGCACGGGAACAAAAGTCGCCTTCCTGTTCAATCAGCTCAATTTCCGGTGTTACATACTCATTCACCCGGTTACAGCCTGTCAGCAACAGGTAATACACACCCGGTGCCACACAGGTCTGGCCCCAGTTTCCCGACGGAGAGCCCACCGTGGCTGCTGCCTGGTACTTCAGTCCGGTGGTGGTGGAATCGCCGGGTATAACCTCCCGCAGCAGCTGCACCTGGTCAACACTGTTCGTAACGGTACCGTTTACCCGAATCCTGAACCGGACGTTTCCGGTAATGGTACTGGTGAATTTGTACCACAGTGTTTTTGTGCAGGTGCCATACGTGTTAAAAACGGGGTCAGGTCCCCTGCGGGTGGCGCAGGAATAATTATCCTGGTCGCCGGAATAGGTGCCTGCGCCAACAGTGCCGAAATCGCCCGCATTATAGTAATGGTCATGCCGCGGCAATACCAGGTTCACCGAATCAACGCTAACGGCCACTTCAACCTGGGTGATGGGCAGTTGACCGCCGGGCTCCGCCGGCCAGCCGTTAACATTCTCCACAATAATATAATAACGGGTAGGGGTGGCCGAACAGGGGTCCCGGTAAAAGCTGATTGTGTTGTTGGTATTGTAACAATAACCCGGGTAATAAACAACGGCATTGTGGGTTACAAATGACAGCCCCTGAGCAATCGTGGAATCTGCCAATCCGTTTGCAACCACCGTACTGAACGGCAGCGAAGGATCCACATCGCTCCGGTAAACCCCGAATTTGGGCTGCAGCCCGCGTCCGCTGGTTTGGTTCAGTACCCGTACCCGCACGGTACCCGGATCACTGACTACAAAACTGTACCACAGGTTGCGGCGGGCGATAGAGGTACCTGCGGGATAGGCAGAGTCATAAAGTGATTTACCTGCAGCCGTGCCATACACATAGGGATGTACGGCTGTATTGCAGGATTGGTTGGATGGATCGGTATTAAAAGCACCGGTGGTGCAGTGAATAAAATCATTACTGGCGCCCCGGAGTGGATTCAGGGGGTTGACATCCCCCACTTTTCCGGTGTAAAAGGTATTGTCAGGTGGTACCGCACCAAAATCATAGGCGTTCGCTGCATAATCGAATCGGGAATATCCCACCCGGTCGATGAAAATACGGGGTGTTACACTGCTGCAGATATTCGCATCGGAAGCGAAGACCACCAGGGTGTAAGTGCCCGCAGGCAATTCGCAGAACTGTATATAGCCTGCACGGTTAATACACTGCTGGATGGGGGTTGCGCTTGTGAGCATGGCGGAGTCACTGCGTACATCCAGGTTAAATACCGCTCCGGTATAACCTCCCAGGTTGATCTGCAGAAAACTAACCTGGGTGGTGCGGAACACATAGTAGGCTACCCGGTTGGCGCCGGCGAAACAGCTGTTGACCGGATGGTTGCTGAAAGGGGTATCCACCACGCAGTTGAATCTTTCTGTGGGTAAAACAAAAGTGGTGTCAGTGCGGGGATTTACCGGTGTGCTGATGGCACGGAATCCCCATTGAATCAGGTGTGCCTGTCCGCCAGCCGCAACCGATGCTTTATGGGGCCGGTTGTAAACAGGTCCCTGGCAGGCCGGTGTAATGGTAATGCTGAATTCATCCCGGTAGGAAACATACCCGTTATACTTTCCGCCGGTATTGGTAAGCCTGGTGGTGCTGTCGTAATTCGGGCCGGTTCCATAGCTTACCACCGTGTACCATCCTGCCGGCAGAAAACTGCAGTTATTACCGGTGCTGGCGGAAGAGAAACAGTTCCATTGACCTCCTACCGGGGTTAGTCCTGAAAGTCCATCAGTAGCCTTTCCGTAAAACAGGGTTTTGGTTCCGAACGCCATATCGGCACACCATCCACCAAAACTGGTATTGAATATCCGCACCTGTGTATTTTCTTTCAGGTAAAATTGCCGGTAGATGGCTTTCACGGCCGGACGGCCGCCAATGGTACAGGGCTGGTACCCATTAATGGGAACGGCATTGTCTTCACAACTCCAGTAATCAATGATGGAGCGGCGGGTGCCTCCGTTCGGACCCAGGGTATCCATGATACTGCCCATGTCCTGGGCGTTCAGCGGACTGTTGAAACGGGTTCTTGTCCGGTTGAAAGTAAAAACAGGTCGATCCACCCGTCCCACATCTCCCACGGAACCCATTGTAGTGAAAGTATAGGTGCCGGGCGTAACACAGGTGGATTTATTTTCACAATACAGCGCACCATTGAAACAAAGCGTATTGGGTACAATACCGCTGACCCGGTCGGGGAATTGAAAGACCTGCTGGGCAGCAGCCAGTGCATTTGCATCTCCTTCGTATAACCGGTACCGTAAGGGAGGATTGTTGGAGTAGGTAAGGCCGGTGAAAGTAAGGATCCCACTGTCGCCGATCACCAGCTGCCGGTAAATCACTTTATCATTCAGAGGTGAACAGGTGGTATCAAAAGGCCGCAGGGTAGGCTGGCAGCCGATCGTATCGGGGCTGCCCGTGTAGGAGATGCCGTTCTGAAGCGGCAGTTGCAGGTTGCCTGACCGGTTGATGCTGTCAAAAGCGCCCGTCTGCTGTAATGCGTACCGGTTGCTCGCCTGTCGTGTAAATACCCGCATCAAAACGCTGAATGGGGTACCCAGGTTGCTGTACAGGCATTGGTTACTGTTATTGGCAATGCTGGCTGCTGTGTATCCGTTAATACCAACGGGAGTGGATACGCCCAGCACCTGCATCACATAATCACCGGGCTGCAGGCATTCTATTTCCTGGTTGAAGCTGGCCGTACCTATGAGGTCACTCGTGTCCAGGTCAGCACAGTTGCCGGTAAGGGTATGCCTGAAGAGGCGTATCACCGGTCTCGGGCCGCAACCTACAGAGCCCGGCTGAAAGGTAATGGCGGCTGCACGGTCGAGCCGGAAAGCGGCGAAACTGCTCAGTGTATACAGCGTATTGCCCACCGTTACTCCGCCTGCGGGTTTGGCAGGTGCACAGGGAAGATCGGTATGCCTGCTGTTACAGCCAAACCGGTCGGAAAAAGTATAACTGGCACCGGCAGGTGCCGGATTCAGTAATCCCAGTTGATTGGAAGCAGGCAGGGTGTTCACCGGCAGGGGGCCTGCAGTAGGGCCGGTACCTCCCGTAAGAATCGCCAGCCGGAGGTTTTCTTTAAAGTCTTTATGGAAGAATAACTGGATGCTGTAGGTGGTACCCGGTGTAAGGTCGCTGCAAAGGAATTGTTTCAGAGCCGGGCGGTAGCCATTGGTGAGCAGTGAATCACAGCCCTGCACGAGGGACAGACTGTTGTAAGGATCCGTCATTGCGTTGCCCCGGTAAAGGTTGAAACCAAATTTTCGCTGAACACCGGAACCGGTGCTGAAATACTGGGGTGTTCCGGTACCTGACAGCGCCAGGGTAATGTAATCAAAATAGGCTGGGGTGGTGAAAGTGAACCAGGCCGATTTATGATAATCAGCCGCGTTGAACAATGCCGTGCAGCTTTCCTGCTGATCTTCGATGGAATGACATTCAGCATCGAAGTCTACGAATCTGCTGTATACATTGGCCGTTCCAAACGAATAGGCTTCATCAGGATGATCATAGGCGGCGCCAGTTTGGTCTGATATTTCCAGTTCCACCCTGATGGGGCCGTTTACAGCCTGTTTTCCCGAAACCTGCACCAGGTAATCACCGGCGGGTACACAGGGATGATAGGTATTCCCGAATGTTACGATGGGTGTTAACTGGGTGCTGATCTGCGCGGTACCTGGCAGGCAGCCCGATGTATAGTACACGGCAAATCCCACATCGCCGGCGGTAATAGCCGTTCCAGGTTGTGTGAGTGTAACGCGCACAGCCCGGATCGTGGGTAGCCGGAATCGCAGCCAGACGGATTTCTTATCCAATCCTGCTACAAAGATCGCGGGGGCAAACTGCTCGCCGCTTTCCAGGGTGGCCTGGGTTATATTGATTTCAGAGGACTGGAATACACCCAACCCAAATCCTCCTGAAGGAATGACAATTTCTTCTGACCTGGTGCAGGAATCATTGGAAGGAGCCTGGGCAATTGCAGTTTGCCGGCTGAAAACAGACAGCAAAAGCATGAAAACAATGCCGCAATATATGTTACGCAGGTGCATGAAGGGTTGCTTTTTGAAGATAGCAGAGGGCGCAGGAACCTTTGTTTTACTAAAGGGATATTGAAGTTTTCATACAGAACGGAGGCATCAGCATACAGCGTTTTCCCGGAATGAAGGAAGGAAGTTGGTATTAAAGATAATCAATGCCCCAATCCTCCCTGCCTTACATAGACGATTTTTCGTTTATCCGGTCAGGGTATGATGAGTACCCTTTTGCCAGCCTCAACCTCTACTTTACCGGGTGCTGCTACTTCCACTGAGCGGCAGGTTACATCGGCCGTAACATTCACCGTATGGCTGATATAGACCTTGCTGCCGTTTACCGGTACGGTATTGGTATTCCAGGTGGCGGCATTGTTCCAGTTGCCGTTCCGTACGCTGTATATTTTTGCCGGGTCAATATTATACAAATCACCCTGGGATGTCCAATAGACTTTGTTGCCGGATTTTACCTCTATTTTATAATGGGCAAGGCTGTCATGTGCGGGTGACTGGAACTGAATGGTAAATGTTTTCAGTTCATCCGCTGCGAAGTTGCCAACAAATACAGAATCCGCACTTGTAATCTGGTATCCTGTACCCGGCTTTCTCAGTACGATGCTGGTGGCGGGTAGCGTAACATCGCCATGGTTGCGGAACTGATAGGTAACACTGCCGCTGGAACCAGGCGCTTTACTATGGATACTCCGGAATGACTCCTGCACAATATAGGGCTGTGCGCTGATGGCGGCGCTATTCACCATATTGATCAGCGCAACCAGCCCGTTCACCATCGAATCATTCACCAGTTTCAGGTCTTTGGATACGCTGTCAATGCTGGGGGCATGCACTGACTTATTCGGTTCAAAGCCCAGGGCTATCTGCTGCAGGTAATAAGTAACCCTCAGGTTGTATTGCAGATTTACAAATGAATCCAGCACCCGGTCGAGGCGGCTGCTGAAACCCGGCACATAGCGGATAGCCGTATCAGTTACTGCGGCAAGATCATGCAGGGTGTACTGAAGGGCGGCATTGAAAAGGGAATCATCCCGCCGGTACTGTTTCCGGCTGTTCCGGTAAGCAACCGTGTCAAAGACAGGCGCCAGGAGCAGTCCCTGAATTTCCGACAAACGGTTATTCAGCCGGGTTTTACGGGCTATGAGCGAATCGGGCTGGCTTACCTGCACCTGGTCGCTGTACACCGGGGGGTATTCATTGCGTGCCGGGCGGTTTAAGCCGGCCACCGGCAGGATGCGGGAAGAGGTTTCGGCCACTTCACCCGCACCTTCAGCTCCATTATATACTGCGGCAGCAAAGGCCAGCACCTTGGTACCTTTGGCGGCATAAGACAACGCTTTTGCCACTGCGCCGGCGATCTGACCGCCCGGAACCAGCGCCAGGGCAGTGGCCGCATCCGTAGCTGTGGAAGCGATATCTGCTAATTTGGCAATATCAGCCAGCAGCGTGATGTTGTCTTTCCGCATTTTAAATGTATCGGATCCGTTTTTAAACAGGGAGTTGGCTTCCGGCGCATACAACCTGCTGTAAGCTTCAGGATACTGGAAGTCTGACTGGTTGGCGTATGCGGAGAGGCTGGCGGTGGGTACAAAGTTGATGTGACGGTCCTGTGCATAGTCCTGCCGGTAGTAATCAATTGCCACACCCACTGCCAGTATTTTTTTCAACTGATCAAGTACCACTTTCAATGCCCCCTGCCCCCTGCCGTTTTCGATGGCTTCAAAGGCTACATCCGCCACTTCAGTGATAGAGGTGATGCTGCGCTCAAATATTTTTTTTGACTTTGGATCTTTTATCAGGCCTGCTGATTTATTAAGTGCAAATAAAATTCCGTCTTTAAAAGCTTTCAGCATACCCAGCAGTCCGGCATCTATTTCTTCACCCACCTGTTCCAGGGATGCTTTATTGCCCGGCTTTCTCATCTCAATGCCGAATTCCACCAGTCCCCGGATCGATTCCACCACATCAAACAGTTTTTCAACGGCTTCGGCTGTAAGTCCGGTAGCCAGTCCCCCGAGTTCGTATACAGTTACCAGTGAGGCATAGTAATTAGCCAGGTTATCCACCCGTTTACGGTGTTCTTCAGCCCCGATGGTATTCGTGTAGAACCAGCCGTAAGCCGATTCGTAACTGCCGGTCAGAAAAGCCGGGGTGCTCTGAAAATTATCGGTACAAAGGAGCGGGGGACTGAATTCCGACTGGAAATAAAGGGTAACCGGGAAACATCGTTTAATCAGTTTGTCCTTGTAGTCATTGATTTCCTGAATCAGTGTTTCCGGGAAAAAGGAGGGTTCCAGCAGGGTGTGATTCCGGATACCGCTGTACAGGTATTTCATGGTTTTTCCACCCCTTACATACTGAATTTCGATGCTGTATTCATCTGTTTCATTGGCTTCTTTCAATTCAAAAATTCCATTGACATCAGGTATGGTAAACTCCTCTTCAATGTTATTGCGTAACAGGCGTACCGTAACCCCGGTGCGCAGGGGTTTCTTTTGTAACTGAGGCTGCAGTGTGTCACTTACTGCCGTAAAAACATCATACACCACCCCGCGGATATACGGCTCAAATTTTTTAAAAAAACTGACACCGCTGTCACTCGTAATCAATAAGCGCCTGTTTTTGGCATCGTAGCACAGGCCGGTGATGTTATTGTTGGGCAAACCATCTGCAGTGGTATACAGTTTATAGGCAATCACCGTATCCGGTTTCGATTCGGGATTAAAGTCGGGCGACTTGTATTCAAGTAATCCGTTTGTAGTACCAATGAAAACATTTCCGTATACATCGGAGGTGATGGCATTATAATTAACCTGTGTGCCCGGAGGGAAAAAGGACGATTGATTCATATTCACCCAGCCGGTGGGAGTTTTGATCACCAGCCCACCTGCCCGCATACCGATCCATCTGTTGCCTGCTGCATCAAAATGGATAGCCTGGGCAATAAAGCCGTTAGGAAGCAGCGGAACATCACTGTTATTGTGAAGGCCGATATAGGAACCATCAGGCTTGTAACGGAGTATTTGCGAGCCGCCATTGTTCTGGCGTACACTTACCCATACTTCCCGGCTGTCGCCGCCGGCGGCTTCGCTGATGGGAACTGCATTCACCCCGGTGGCATAGCCTCCGTTATTCGTGCTGAAATAAGGCATGAACGGATTCAGCCCTATACTTAAACCACCCCGGCGCGTATTGAAGGAGGTGATGTAAGTGCTTTGCGCAGCCCATACCCTTGGAAGCCTTCCGGCTGCAGCCCGGTAAGCCGGATCAATATAAAGTCCACGAACGTTCCGGCTGAGCAGATCCGCACTGGTGGTGGTGCCCTGCACACTGTAAAAATTCATGCTCAGGTCGCTGTTCAGCGGAAAGTAATTGACACCGCCGGCAATACTGGAGTTACCGCCCTGGGATTGCTGGCCTGACTGGGCAATCCATATACCACTGTCCGGATCCGCTTTGATATCGTTGATCGAAACATTGGTAAGTTTATCTGATTTCCGCCAGATATTGAATCCTTCATCATAGGTATATAACCCCCCGAACTGGGTACCTGCCCAGATACGGCCCCCCTTTCCAACCCCGATACATTTAAAGGCATTGGTGGTAAAAGCTTCTGAGGCAAACCCGCCCATGGAAAAATTTTCAATCTGCGGCGCCTGGCTGTACACCTGGAGGGCAGCAGTAATCAGAAAAGACAGGAACAGCGTTGACTTAATCATGAGTAGAAATGTTGGCTTTGACCAGTGAGTGGATAACTGATGGTCGGTTCTTAACAGGATATGCGGAAGCTTGAAATACTGTTTGAATAACCCGGTTGGGCAGATCATGTAAATTGCCCCATTTCAGTATTCCGGGAAATACTCCGATTGGAGTACATATTACCGCTGTAGTTGGGGGTGTCAACGAGCTTGCCGGCAGCTGTCTAATCCGTTGGGATTATTCAGCATCTCTTGGTATATTGTTTATTTTAATGCTCAATCCTGTTATTTCCCGGTTCTATGCGTAAAGGGTACCTCATTTGCCTGATTCTGCTGTCCTATGTGGCTTTGCCCGCACAGGTAAGGGAGCGTTGCCAGGTATCGGCATTGGGGGTTGAACAGGGGTTGCTTCAGTCTACCATTTCGGATTTTGAACTGGATGCCCGGGGGTACTGCTGGGTAAGTTTTCCCAACGGATTACAGTATTATGATGGAGTACAGTTCAGGGATGTACCTGTACAGGCTGGTTTGCCTGATGATAAATTCATCCGGCTGCACCGCAGTGCCCGCGGAGTTTTATTTGTGAGTCATTCGCAGGGTATCAGCCGGTATGCCGACAGTTCCAAACGCTTTGTGATGATCTACCAGTCTCAGCGCCCGGGTATACCAGCCAGGTTTATCGGTGAAGAGGGAGACCGGCTTTTTTTTATAAATGAAGAAGGAGTATTAACCTATATCAATACACGAAATTATATTCCCGGACATTCAGTTCATACCGGCCTGCGCATTGACCGTCCGGAATCCAACCGCATTTGTTTCAGCAATATCCGGGATCGGCATTTCGCGGTGATTTACCGTAACCGCCTGTACAGGTGGAATCTGCCGGAACAGCGGCTCACTGACAGCAGCGGACCGGTTCCCCGGATTTCTTATTATTTTCTTCACCTGAATCCGGAGGGGAATGCACTCTATGTTCGGTACGATCATTTTAAGTCTATTCACCAGTACCAGTTTGCCACAGACGAACATGCCGAAATCAATTTTCCGGAAAAGGAGGAGCATGCGATCGGCCGTTGCCAGGTATTCAACTGGGATAACAGACCCCTGATCAGTTTTAACAGCAACGTCTTTGAAACCAGCAGGGATGGAAAAAAGCTTATCAGGGAACTGCGGGGCCTGGATGGTGCACCCGCCGGCGGGCCGTATACCATTTGTGCAATTAAATCCGATCCGGCTGGTAATTGCTGGATGCAGACTGTTACGGGTGGGTTGCGGAGGATGAGCCGCAGCAGATTTGCCACCCGTTTGTATACACTTGATTCAACTGCGGGTTGTAATGTGTTATCTGTATGTGCCGATAAGCAGGCTGGCAGGGTACTTGCGGGAACAGTTGGTAACGGACTGCTGATATTTGATACCCTGCAGCGGCTGCAACGGCATATCCAAAAACTTCCCGGATTTACCGGAAACTTTACCTGTAACCTGGTTGCCAGGATACCCACCGGGGGATACCTGTTTATCAGTTCAGTTTCCAATCATTTCTGGAAACTGAGTGCAGATCTGAAAACACTCACAGCTATTCCTGTAAGTACCCGGTTGCCGCCTGATAAAAGGGGGTTCCATTATTTTGCCAATCTCCTCTATGCGGATACTGTCAAATTACTGGTACAGACACAGAGTCGTATCTATAAAGTGTATCCCGCTTTGAACAGGGCTTCAGTGTACATAATTTCGGATGAATATATAATGAGCGGCTGCTGGAGTCCGCCCGCCATTCTCCTGCATGCCGGTAACCAGTTATCCTGGCTGGATACTGCAGGTATGCAACTGCAGCGGCAAGTGCCTTTACCGGGAACCGGATATGTTCGTTGTTTTGCAAGGAATCCGGAAGGAGGTGTTTATGCAGGCAGTAACAAGGGTATTTTCTGCCTGTCAAATACAGGCCGGGTGATCCGGCAATGGAACCGGTCAACAGGTCTGCCTGATGAATGCGTTTATGCCATGGCAACAGCGGATGATGGTAAATTGTGGTGCAGCAGCAACCGGGGAATTTTTAGTGTGGATGCTGCGGGACGCGTACAAAAAATTCAGGCGTCAGATGGATTACAGGGAAGTGAATTCAATACAAACGCTGTCAGTGCAGCTGAAGACGGGGAATTATTCTTTGGAGGTGTCAGGGGTATCAGCAGTTTCTATCCGGGTGAAATTCAAACGGTACACCCCAGGCCAGCTGTTTGGATCAGCGGCATAATGAGTAATAACCAGCAGCTCTTCCCTGATACGGCTGCCGAGGTAATCAGCCGTATTGTGCTTCCGTATGAACGTCATTCCCTGAGTTTCAGTTTTACTGTTACAGGTCATGGAGGCAGTGAAGCATATCAGTGCCAGTACAGGATGAAAGGGATCGATGGAGCGTGGATTCCGGGTTATCCACTTCAGCAGATTCATTATTTTTTACCTCCGGGCAGCTATGAGTTGCAACTCGCCGCCGGTGATTTTTTTGATCCGGAGGCTGCTCCTTTAAAAATATTACAGATAGTTATCCGGCCTCCATTCTGGCAAACCTGGTGGTTTTATGTGTTATCCGTGCTGTTGTTGCTGGGCATCATCATCGGTTCGATTCATACCTATCACCAGCGGCGGTATCGTCAGAAGTTAAGGGACATGGAAGCTCTCCGCAAAGTACAGGAAGAGAGGGAGCGCATCAGCAGGGAACTGCATGACAGTATTGGCGCTTATGCAAATGCCGTATTGTACAATGCTGAATTACTGAGGCCGGGTGATACTGAAGGAAACAAGGATCTGATCCATGGACTGAAAGGACTGTCGAAAGATATCATAAATGCGCTTCGGGATAATGTATGGGCTCTCAAATCTTCCGCGTTTACGTCGGAGGAATGCCTGCTCCGTATCCGCAATTTTGTACAATCACTCAACCGTTACTATTATACCGTTGATATCATGGTTGAAGGGGAAGCCCCTGTCCGGACACTGGATTCTGCCCATGCACTACATTTGATCCGTATTGTTCAGGAAGCGCTGGCCAATGCGGTGAAACATGCATCTGCCTCAGTTATCAGGGTGGAGAGCACCCTGGAAGAAGGGCGATGGAGGCTTTGTGTTTCTGATAACGGAACCGGGTTTGAAACCAGCCGCCCGCCAGGCGTGCCGGATAGTAACGGGTTGGCACACATGCGGGAGCGGGCTGCGGAAGCGGGTTTTGGTTTCAGTATAGTATCTGATAAGGATACAGGCACCAGGGTGTGTATACTGGTGTAACCGGTATTCTTCAGCAGGGGGCCTGTGTATATAATAACTTAATTTATGCCATTCAGAATTGCCATAGTAGACGATAAACTGAATAACCGGAATATCCTCCGTGATAAACTGCGCAGGGGCGGCCGGTTTGATGTATGTCTCACGGCTGCTGACGGCAGTGACTTCATGCAGCAGATGCGGGAACTGGATGCTTCCGCATACCCGGATGTGGTACTGATGGATCTTGAAATGCCCAATATGGACGGGGTGGATACGATTGCAGTTGCTTCCTGCCTTTATCCGAACGTTCGGTATGTGGTACTTACAATTTTTGATGATGAAGATAAAATCTTCCGTGCAATCAAAGCCGGTGCCTTTGGCTATTTGCTGAAGGATGAATCAGCAGAAACCATCAGCGATATGCTGCAACAGATGGAAGAAAGTGGTACAGGCCCCATCTCCCCCGGTATTGCACACAAAATTCTGCAGATGGTGCAGAAAAATGAACTCAGCATGCCCGCAAAGAGCCCGGGGCCGGTTCAGCAGGATTTTTTTGATCTGACCCAGCGTGAAAAGGAAATTCTCCAACTCCTGGTAAAAGGGCTGGCGTACCGGACTATTGGGACACAGCTGAATATCAGTGCCCACACAGCGAAAAAGCATGTGATGAATATCTACCAGAAGCTTCATATCAACAGCCGTGCCCAGGCGCTGAGGCTGGCGTATGAGAAAGGGATGCTGTAAATCACTGGATGGCAGAACATTCTTCTCTTATCCTATATTTGCCGCAATTTTATGGAACACTTATTTACCAGCGAAAGCATCATCAGTTTCATCATCCTCGTGATCCTGGAAGTGGTGCTGGGTATCGATAATGTCATTTTTGTAAGCCTGGTGATGAACCGGCTGCCTGATCAGCAGATCCCGAAAGCCCGGCGCTTGTGGATGATCACCGGCATCGCTTCCCGTACCCTGCTGCTGATGGCCCTGGGCTGGCTCCTCACCCAGAAAGGGAAGGCTGTTTTTACGGTTGGCGGAAAGGGCTTCGATCTTGCCAGCCTGGTGATGCTGGCAGGTGGCTTGTTCCTGATTTATAAATCCGTCAGGGAGATTCATGAAAAGCTGGAAGGAAGTGAACATACGGCCGGTGGCGGCAGCAAACCGCTCATTACCCTGGGCCAGGCGATCATGCAGATCATGCTGATCGATGCTGTTTTCTCTTTCGACAGCATTATCACGGCCGGGGGTACGGCTAAGCATGTGGAAATCATGATCGCTGCCGTGGTGGTAGCCATGACCGTTATGTTCCTGTTCAGCCCGGCCATCGCCCGCTTTGTGCATCAGCACCCCACCATCAAAATGCTGGCGCTTTCCTTCCTGGTCATGATCGGCCTCAGCCTGGTGATGGAAGGCTGGGATCATCACACTGCTGAACAACTGCACCTGAAAAATTATATCTATTTCGGAATGGCTTTTTCCTTCTCCGTGGAAATGCTGAATATGCGCATGCGCCGAAAAGACAAGGCCCGCCGCGTGGTGCAGCTGAATGAGCCGCAACTGGAGGAAAAGGAAGAGGGATACTCAGACCAGGCGCGCTAAGGTGGCGGCTACAATGCCGGCTGTTTCTGTCCGTAAACGGTTGTCTCCCAGCGATACCGGCCTGCAGCCTGCCTGCTCGGCCATTTCCACTTCTTCAGGCGTAAAGTCTCCCTCCGGTCCGATCAGGATCAGCCGCTCCGGGCCCGATGACGGCAGCACAGCACCAAGCAGTTCTTTCGGCTTTCCGGGCAAACAGTGTGCTACAAAACGATCGTATCCTGCATACTCATTCCAATTGATTTTTTCCATCTTCACGGCCGGAGTCAAAACCGGTAACCAGCATTGCTGTGACTGCAGCATCGCACTTACGAGGATTCCCTGCAACCTGTCTGTCCGCAATTGTTGCTTTTCGGTACGGGCACAAAGCAGAGGTAAGATGGCCGCCACTCCCAGTTCAGTAGCTTTTTCCAGGAACCACTCATACCGGCTGCTGTTTTTCAGGGGCGAGAGGGCGAGGGTAACCAGCGGGCCTTGCCGGTTGATATGCTCCACCTCTTCCACCAATACGGTGCAATGTTTCCGGTGATCATCCATAATAACAGCTGTATACAGGTTGCCTTCGCCATTGGTCAGCCGGATGCGGTCGCCGTCTTGCCTGCGCAGCACCTGGATAACATGTTTTGAATTGGTTTCATCCAGCACCAGGCTGGTACCGGGCGCTCCCGTTTGTTGTGTATAAAAGAAGGGTAATTGCATATTATTGAAAAACGGCTACCAGGATGGCGTTGTTGCCGGCAATGGCCGGTAATCGCATATGCCGACCGTTATAATATATTTCTACTGGCTGTTGATCCGGTGCTTTTACGCAAAGGTCGGCTGCATTCAGGAAAATACCTGCACCGAAATCCTTTATCCTTCGTCCGCTGCTGATCCCATCCCCATCATCGAAGATAAAGCTGGCGATTACGGTGGCTTCCGGTGGTGCGAGGGTAGGGGTACACAATGAATAACCGTTTACAATCAGGGAATCCCGGCCCGCAATGATGGCGGCAGACTGGCTGAATACGGCCAGGCTGGCACGGTCAGGGTAGGCTGGCAGCTTTTTCAGGAGCATCGCGCCAAGCCCCGTAGCCGGTAGTGTGCGCAGGTACACCAGGGAGTTATCCTGCCGGAAGGGTTCAAAGAAATACCGGATGGTGCGTCCCTGCGGGGAAACGGTTTCCATTTCCAGGTAACTGTCATCCGGTACGGTTGCCGGCCCCCAGTTGCCCCTGTCATCCGTCTGTATTTCCAGGGCTTTCCGGCTGCTGATGCGGTGTCCCGTAAGTGAATCCACCTGGTAAAGTTGTATCACCGCCCTGCGCTGCGGCTCATTGTCGCCCATCGTTACCAATCGTCCGGCAAGCTCCACCGCTTTTCCACTTACGCGTTTATTCGTGGGCGGTAGTGGTCGATTTCCGGTAAAGAACCGGAACAGTTCCCTGAATGTTTCAGCAGAGGTGGCCACCTGCAGGTGGTCTTTATCTTTCAGCTGGAGGGTGGGCACCCGTGTAGAGGCCGTGTCCCGGATTACCCGGTCGCCGCTGCTCCGGATCAGGAGGGTGGGCACCTGTTGCCGGTCGCCTGCCGGAGCCGTAATACGGTTACTGCCGATATGCGCGTAATGTGCCACCAGCGCAGCGTGGTCCGGCTGCTGCAGGTACCGGTAACAGAGACCGCCGCCCGCGGAATGGCCTGCCAGGTCGATTTGTGGGGCACCTGTTTTTTGCAGGACTTCCTCTATGAACTGATGCAGCAGGGAGTCGGTTTTCTTTCCGCCGGTGGTATTCCAGTCAAAAGCGTATATACGATCCCGGCAGTATCCCTGTTCGTAAAACCGCTGTGCCTGAACGGCCCAGGTATCACCGCTGGCGAGGAAGCCATGTACCAGTACCACCGGCAGCCGGCTGCTGTCGCATCCAGACTGGGCGTTTGCTGTACAACAACCTGCAGTGAGCAGGATCAACAGGAAGCGTTTCATATGAGCGATCGCTGGTTTAAAAAAACGGGAGAATGAAATCACTTCATAATATTAGATGGCAAAATGACAAGGCTCTTTTGTCAATAGCGATTACCCTGCTTTCTTTTTTGTCTTGAAACAAAAAAGAAACAAAAAAATTCAAGGCTGCAGAAAAATAGCTAAAATGTCCGTTCTTCCGCTACGGCGAAAAAGCTAAGCATTAGCCGGGTGCCAAAATTGTACGAATACACAGATCTGCGAAGTGCTTTACCGGACATTTTCGCCGCTTTACGCTGCAGAATGTACATTTCTTAACGCTATTTTTCTGAGGCCGAAAGCGCGATTATGAACATACTCTTTTGATACAGATCACTTCATTCTCCCGGTATGATCCGTTTGACTTTGATCAGAAAGGCGTTTCATCGTCGAAGTTAGTGTCGTTCATACGGCTGCCTTTTTCAATATACAGTTTGGCTCCGGAACCACCTCCCTCATCACCCCTCACGGGTCTGAAGTTGCCGCCGGGGCTGCCGCTGCCGTAATCATCCCCCTCTTCATCTTCCACGAATTTCTGGATATGCAGCAGGGCGCGCAGTTTCACGGTTTCAAGACTACCGTTCCGGTGTTTGGCGATTTTCACATAGGTTTCCCCTTTGTTACTCTCACCCATTTCATTGGTGTTGATGTCGTAGTACTCAGGCCGGTAAAGGAACATCACCATGTCGGCGTCCTGTTCGATGGCGCCCGATTCACGGAGGTCACTCAGCTGGGGAATCTTGGCACCCTCTTTCCGCTTCTCCACCTCCCGGCTCAGCTGGCTGAGGGCGATGATGGGTACATTCAGTTCCTTTGCAAGTCCTTTCAGGTCGCGGGATATTCGGCTGATCTCCTGTTCGCGGTTGCTGTTCTTGTTTTCAGAAGTGCCGCTCATCAATTGCAGGTAGTCGATGATGATGAGTCCCAGATTATGCTTGTTTTTCAGACGGCGGCATTTGGCACGCAGTTCAAAAATATTGAGTGCGGCCGTATCATCAATAAAGATCGGTGCGTTGGTAAGTTTGTCGATGCCTTTCTGGTACAGCTGGCGCATTTCGTGCTCCTCCAGTTTGCCCCGGTTGATTTTTTCGAGCCAGATGCCGCTTTCAGCGCTCAGAATCCTTTGTACCAGTTGTCCGGCACTCATCTCCAGGCTGAAAAATGCCACGGCTGTTGGTTTCTTCTCATTCAACGCGGCGGTACGCAGCAGGTTAAGGGCGAAAGCGGTTTTACCCACCGAAGGACGGGCAGCCAGGATGATAAGATCGGTATTCTGCCAGCCATAGGTGACCTTGTCAAGCGTGCTGAAACCACTGGGAACGCCGGTGATATCTTCATTACTGTTACGCATATCCTCAATGCGCTCCATGGTTCTCACCAGCACACTGTTGATATCATCAAAGTTCTTGCGGAGGTGGTTATTGGTGATTTCAAACAGTTTGCTTTCGGCGTCATCCAGCAGGTCAAATACATCCGTGCTGTCTTCGTAGGCATCCCCGATAATTTCACCGCTGATGCGGATCAGTTCCCGCTGGATGAATTTCTGCAGGATGATACGGGAATGCGCTTCAATATTGGCAGCCGAGAAAACGGAATTGGTAAGCCGGCTTACGTAATAAGGGCCGCCCACGAGGTCGAGTTCCTCTCTTGTTTTAAGTTCCTCCACTACTGTGAGCAGGTCGATGGGCAGGCTTTTCTGTGCCAGGGATGTCATGGAGCGGAAGATGCGCTGATGCGCTTCCACATAAAAACATTCAGCTTTCAGGATACCCACTACGGTGTCGAATGCACTTTTTTCGAGCATGATGGCGCCCAGTACGGCTTCTTCCAGTTCTTTCGACTGGGGAGGCACTTTTCCAAACACCATATTGCCCAGGTCGAGGGTGGATTTTCTCCTTGTTTTGCGGTCTTTTCCGAGGTTCGTCAGTTCCATTGATTGCAGCGATTAAAAAACAGTTAGCCGGTGTTGAAAGCGGCTGCTGAAAACGGAATTTCAGGGCACTTTCTTTACAACAGGCGCTAAGGTAAATGCAAAAAATCCATGCTTTATGCACAGGGGCTGTTACCAAGTTTTTACTACGGATTATCCACCCCTCATTCACAGGAGCTGCCTGTTTATCCACAGCAAGTTAACAGGTTTTTCCACAGTAATTTTTCCTATCTGTCCGGCCTGCGTAATAATTTATTAACATTCGCAGCCCCGCCGGTTTTCTTTTTCTTCACCGCCCACCG
>WBZP01000254.1_pt1 | contig 73151 bp, 62 predicted proteins | sample 5204301 | NCBI WGS metagenome assembly WBZP01 (sample SAMN12412401, study PRJNA552823) | activated sludge metagenome | isolation source: activated sludge from nitrification reactor of wastewater treatment plant... | place: USA: Pennsylvania | collected 2017 | reverse complement strand
CGATTGGGGGGAGCGAGTCGAGGTGGTACGCTGGCTGATTCCGGATCTGTCTCGCCTGGACTGGCGTGACTGGCCCTTGTACGGCGCGGTTCCGTCGTCTGGCCTGATCGTCTGGCCGGTCCTGATGGCCGTCGCGTACGCCGTGATCGTGCTGGCACTTGGCTGGCGGGTACTGGAGCGACGGGAATTCGGCTAAGCCAACCATGAGTTTCGGATGGTTTCGCGCAATGGGTCCGCTGACACTCCTCGCGCCAGCGGCACTGATCTATCTGCTGGCCGTGCAGTCCCTGGTGGGCCGTCAAACGTCCTCCCGGGGGCCGGAACTGTCGATACGCTTGCCGCTCGCCGCGCAGGTGCTGCTGGCCGGCGGGGATCGCCATCTGGCGGCGAATATGGCGGATATTCGGGTCTTGGTGGCGGATACCTTCCGTATGAAGCCCGCTGAGTTCTTGACCCAGGCCCAGTTGCAAATGGATGTTTCGCGGCTGAATCCGGCGCATGAGGACAATTACTATATCGCCGCAGCGATCTTGTCGGAACCGGAGCTGGTTCCCGCCGCGCAGTATGTGCTGCGCCGCGCCGCGGACGCCCGGCCACACGATTGGTCGCCGTTGTTCTACTACGGTTTCAACCTCTACCAATTTGATCGAAATCCGGCGGCAGCGGCTGCGGCACTGCTCGAAGGCGTGCCGCGTACCAAGGACGTGCAAGAGCAATGGGCCTTGCAGGAACTTGCGGCGAAGTGGATCGAGCGTGGCTACCGAACGGCTGACGCAGCGCGACTGGTGGGGCAGATGGCAAACAGCGCGCCGCCCGGAGGGTTTCGACGTTATCTGAAGATGCGCGAAGAACGCCTGTTGCAGCTTGAGCGCCTAAAGCGGTTGGCGCAGGAATACAGACAGGCCACCGGGCGTCCTTTGGCGAGCATTGAAGACTTGCTTGCCGCAAAGCTGATCGACAGGCTCCCAGCCGACCCCTTGGGTATGGGTTTCGCCGTGGATTCGGCGGGTGAGCCGGTCTTCCGTGTCCCGACCGCGGCGAGCGCTCACTGATGCTGGCGATCGAAGTCCGGGACCTCGAAAAGGTCTATGCAAAAGGGGTGCTGCGTCAGCAGGTACGGGCGGTAGACGGCATCTCCCTGCAAATCGCCGAGGGTGAGGCATTCGGCTTTGTCGGGCCGAACGGCGCCGGAAAGAGCAGCACGATTCGTATCCTGATCGGGCTGGCGCGCCCGACCGCGGGCACGGTTCGATTGTTCGGCGCCGATGCGACACGACCCGAGGCGCGGAGAGGCGTCGGCTATGTGCCGGAGAATCCTTGTCTCTACGACTATCTGACCCCGCTCGAAATCCTTGAGATGGGCTTGCGCCTGCATCGCTGCGCGGTTGATTCGGTGCAGGGGCGGGCGCTTGAATGGCTGGGCCGGTTGGGGCTTTCGGATGTGGCGCGGTCCCCGGTTCGATCCTTTTCCAAAGGCATGACCCAGCGGGTCGCTCTTGCACAAGCGATGTGCATCGCCCCGCGATTGCTGATTCTGGACGAACCCTTGTCGGGGCTTGACCCTATCGGCCGACGTGAAGTGGTTGACCTGCTGGCGGCATACAAGGAGCAGGGTGGAACCCTGTTTTTCACCTCGCATGTGCTGCACGACGTGGAGCGGCTCGCGGATCGCTTCGGCCTGATTCACGAAGGCAAGGTCCGCTCGGTTCGCTCGCCAAACGAACTGGTGGGCGCTGATGATGTCGTCATTGTACGCTCTAAAGGGACTGTTGCGCTTGACGGATGGCGTGCCGAATCGTCGGGACAATGGGTGGTGGAGGTACCCCGTGCTCAACTTTGGGACTGCCTGGAGCGGATTCGCCAGGGCGGGCACGTGCTCATTGAAGTCAAGCCGACCCTGTCGCTGGAGTCGGCGTTCATGCACGCGGTGGGCCACGCCTAGATCGGATTGGTGGACAAGATCATGAATCGGGACCAGGTTGAAGGCGTGCTGGCAAGTGCGGATGGGCTGCGCGATGCAGGGGACGCGCAGGGTGCGTTGAAAATTTACCTTGAGGCGGTGGAATTCGCCCCCGACTTTGCCAAGGGCCATTTCAAGCTCGCAACGGCTTACGACAGGCTGGGCCGGAAAGACGAGGCGGAGAAATGCTATCGTGAGGCCTTGCGCCTGGACCCCGAGTATGCCGAAGCATTCGGCAACCTTGGGGTGCTCCTCTTTGCGCGTGGCGACTGGGATGAGGCGGAACTCTGCTATCGGAACGCCTTGGCAAACAATCCCGACTATTTCGAAGCGCACGTCAACCTGTCCAGGTTGTTGTTTATTGCATCGCGCTACCTGGAGTCGCTCTACTTCGCGCGCCGGGCAAGCGGATTAAGGCCGCAGGCCGCGATTGCGGTTGAACGCGCGGCGTTGGCCCTGGGCAAACTCGGGCGAATTGGCGAAAGCCTTGCCGAGTTGCGCCGCGCCACGGAAGTCGACCCCACCCTGGCATCGGCCTGGCTGTCGCTCGGCAGTGCCCTGCAGGCCCTTGGCCATGGCGCCGAAAGTGACGCAGCCTTCCTGAAAGCCATCGAAGCGTCGAACGACGATCCCGGGCCGCGAATCAACTGGGCATTCTGGGCGAACTACCAACCGCTGCCGCGCGAAACCGTGTGGCAGAGGCATCGCGAATTCGGCAGTTGGGTCCGCGCGCGGCTTGGCCCCGTCGCGGTCGATCCGCCCGACGCGCTGCGGCGGCCCGATCCGGACCGGCGCCTTCGGGTTGGGCTCGTGTCGCCCGATCTGCGACGACATTCGGTCGCTTATTTTGTCAAGGGTGCATTTGAACATCTTGACCACAAGGCCTTTCAGTTGTTCGCCTACTTCGATCACCACAAGGAGGACGAAGTCAGCGCCGCGCTGAAGCCAATGTTTCACCATTGGTGCGACATATTTGCCACGACGGACGAAGCCCTGTTCGACCGGATTCGTGGCGATCGAATCGATGTTCTGATCGATCTCGCGGGCCTGTCGGGCGGCAATCGCCTTAGGGTCTTTGGCCGCCGTGCGGCGCCGCTGCAGCTTACCTACCTGGGTTACCCGAACACCACCGGCCTCGACTGCATGGACTACCGCATAACCGACCACTGGGCGGACCCGGCGGGGGATGGCGACGAGTTCCATTCCGAAACGCTTTGGCGCCTGCCCGCCTGTTTCCTCTGTTACTCCGCGCCGCTGGATGCGAGGGACGTCGCCGAACCGCCGATGCTCAAGAACGGCTATGTCAGTTTCGGTTCATTCAACAACCGCATCAAGATATCGGATCAATGCCTGAAACTCTGGGTTGCCTTGCTGAGGGACATCCCTAGCGCCCGATTGGTACTGAAATCGATTCAAGGGACCGGAGACGAAGCGAGTCGCCAGGGACTCCTGGATCGCTTCGTCTCATCCGGCATCGATCCGGCGCGGGTCCAGGTGCACGCACAAGTGAGCGGGCTGGAAAATCATCTCGACATGTATTCCATGATCGACATCGCGCTTGACACCTTTCCCTACAACGGGACGACGACGACCTGCGAAGCGCTCTGGATGGGGGTGCCCGTAATCGGCCTGAAGGGGGATCGTCACGCCGCGCGGGTCGGGGAAAGTCTGCTCAACAATCTCGGTCTTCCCGAACTGGTGGCCGCGGATGAGGAGGACTACCTGCGCGTTGCCCGAAGTCTGGCGGCCGATCCGCAGCGACTGGCGGAACTGCGGGGCGGCATGCGGGACCGCATGCGTGCCAGTCCGTTGATGGATAGTCGAGCGCTGGGGCGTGACATGAGTGCCGCCCTGCGCGACATGTGGGCTTGTCACTGCCAACGCTTTGCCGGGGACCTACCGGTCGAGATCGAGCCACCGGCGACGGAGCATGAGTTACTGCGATTGCATATCGGCGGCCGGGAAAGAAAGGACGGTTGGCAGATACTCGACGCCGAATCCCGCCAGGAAGTGGATTTTGTCGGGGATATCCGCGACTTGTCGGCCTTCCGCGACGAGAGTTGTGCCGAGGTATACGCTTCGCATGTACTCGAGCATGTCCCGCCACAGGACATTCTTCCCGTATTGAACGGCATTCACCGCATCCTCGTTCCCGGCGGCAGCCTCTACCTGTCGGTCCCGGACCTTGATACGCTGGTCTGGCTGTTTTCCAGTCCGATCCTGAACAAGGCGGAAAAGTTTCATGTCATGCGGATGATGTTCGGCGGCCAGGTAGACGAACACGATCTGCACAGGATCGGTCTCAACTTCGACTTTCTGGCTGACTACCTGAGTGATGTCGGCTTTTCGAGTCTGGAGCATGTGGAATCGTTCGGCCTGTTCGACGACACCAGTGAAATGGTGGTGGCCGGTCACCGAATTTCGCTAAACCTGATTGTCATAAAGTAGAGGTCGCCATGAAGATCATAGGCAAGGGCGATCCGCGCGGACGGGCGGACCCTGATTCGGTCGAGCTGATGCGTCTGGTTCAGGCCAAGCGCTATGGCGACGTCGAGGTGGCCGCGCGATCCATCCTGGCGCGCAATGGGCGACACACCCTGGCCCTGAAGGCGCTTTCCTTTGCCCTGGTCGCGCTCGGCCGTGACGAAGAGGTATTGCCGATCGTCGATCGGGCGCTTCGTCTGACTCCGGCGGACGGCGAACTGCACAACAACAAGGGCATTGCGCTGTCAATGTTGATGCGCTGGGACGACTCCATCGCCAGCTTTCAGGAGGCCGCGCGCCGCGCGCCGGACGATCCCGAAATACACAAGAATCTCGGTTACGCATGGTTTCGCATGGGGCGCAGCGATGAGGCGGTTGCCGAGTTATTGAAGGCCGTCGAAATTCATCCGGGGGACTATGTGGAGGCGATCCACATGCTGATCTGGACCCTGATGGGCGCCCGGCGCTGGGACGAAGCCGCGGCCTGCGCCCGCGCGCTGCATGCCAATCTGCCGGATGACCCGGAAGCATTGAGCTGCCTGATCTATATCGATCTGCGGTATTGCGACTGGTCCATCGTTGTCGAGGGCATATCCAGACTGAGACAGCTGTCGGCGGATTTTCAGCGCCCGATCGGAAACGTGGGATTTGCCCTCCCGATGAACGGACTGGGACGCAAGGATCTTGCCGCGATCGCCGGCAATTATGCCGCCGAGATCATTTCGCCGACTTACCTCGATGCCCCCAATCCATTGCCGCTGGAATGGCAGCCGGCCACGCGGCGCCTGCGCATCGGCTATATGTCCGCTGATTTTCGCAACCATGCCGTGGGCTGCGCCATCGCCGAACTTGTCGAGCGCCATGATCGACAGCGCATCGAACTGTTCGCTTATTCGCTCGGCGAGTCGGACGGCAGCGAGGTTCGGCGGCGCCTGGAGACGGCTTTCGAGCATTTCATCGACTCGGCACCGCTGTCCGTCCATGCCACGGCACGGCGCGTTCGCGATGACGGCATCGACATTCTGGTCGATCTGACCGGATGGACGGAGGGTGGCCGGTTGGAGTCCCTGGCGATCCGTTGCGCCCCGATTCAAGTGAATTGGCTTGGCTATCCGGGCACCCTGGGGCACCGCAAACTGGCTGACTACATCATCGGAGACCTGGTGACGACGCCTCGTTCGGCACAGGACGCTTATACCGAAACCATAAGGCAAATGCCAAACAGCTACATGCCGTTCGATACCGTTCGCGCCCTCGGGCCACCGCCGTCGAGGCAGAGCCAGGGCCTTCCCGATGCGGCGTTCGTGTTGTGTTCATTCAACAACGCGTACAAGTTCAATCCGCCGCTGTTCGACCTCTGGTGCGGCTTGCTGTCCGAAATGCCGGATGCGGTGTTGTGGTTGCCGCAGCACAGCGATGTCGTTGCGAGCAATCTCCGGCGTGAAATGGAGCGGCGCGGCATCGATGCCGGCAGGCTATTGCTGGCCCGGCGCGTCGATTCGCGGGAGGAGCACCTCAATCGACTGCAACTGGCCGATCTGGCACTCGATACCTTTCCCTACAATTCCCATTCGACCGGCGCCGACGCGCTGTGGGCTGGCGTGCCGATGGTGGCCAAGCTCGGAGATTCGTTTGCCGCGCGTGTCGGGGCCAGCCTGCTGACGGCGGCCGGTTTGCCCGAACTGATTGCCGGAGACGATGCGGCCTACATGCGCCTGGTGCTGGAGCTGTATCACGATCGGCCACGCCTCGCCGACTTGCGCCAGCGGTTGGTTGCCGCACGGTCGGTGGCCCCCCTGTTCGACATGCAGCGATTTGCCCGCGATCTGGAAGATCTCTACTTCACGATGGCGGACGACGCATTGCGGGCGGCAACAGGTTCTGCCGCGGCGCTGCCTCAGGCACCGGCGACGGCGTCCTGAACATGGCCTGCAGCGCCGGATGATCGAGAGTTCCGATGTAGTGCGGCGGGACGAAGCCGCGTTGTTGCTCGGTCAGGCTTTCGCTGTAGTTGGGGGCCGTCCGCGGCCACAGGGCCGCACGGGAAAACTCGAACAGGGGTGTCATGGCGCCGAGCGCCAGGACGCCAAGGAGAGCCACAAGGCGCGGCGAATGCCGGATTTGCCGAAGCGGATCCTCGAATTCGGCAAGCGTCAGCAGCAGCAGAATCAGCAGGCTGGGCGTCGAGACTCGCAGCAGCCAATCGTTCGACGGGCCAAGCCGGATCAGGGGCAGCAGCAACAGTACGCCCGCCGCGAGGGCCAATGCCTGTTTCGCTTCGGGTCGGCGAGGACGCAGCAGCAGGACCAGCAGCCCGAACTCGAACGCGACAAACTGGATGTAGCTTGAAATCAGTTCCAGATCGAACCCGTTGCTCTTCTGCGCTGCCGCGCTCCCCGCAGGGTCGGGCAAGGCAAGCCCAACGGCAACTCCCGGACGACTGAAAAGCGCGACCAGGACCGCGCTGAGCGCCGCGGCAAGCAGCCACTGGGCGGGCATCGTGCCGGCCAGGGCCGATCGCGCCGAGCGATGCGGGTGCGCGATGGCCCACAAGAACCAGGGCAACAAGCCGACGACAGCGAAAGGAGTCCACAGCAGCAGGATGGGCAGCAGCAACAAACCCACAGCGGGCAGTGCCGGATCGCGGCGATGCCGGAAGAACAGCGCCGTGCCGAGCCAGAGTGCCAGCGCGTGGTTCGGCGCCCAGAACAATTGCCCGGTGAGCGAAGTGTAGGTCCACGGTCGCCACCATTCCAGGGGCAGCGGAAATATCGGCAGATGGCCGTGGATCAGGACAATCGCCGGCCAGTCCATTCCGCTGAAGAACACCACCAGCAGCGCGAGCAGAATCAGGCGCCAGCCGAACGTCCGCGGTAGCGGCAGCAGGAGCAGGAACAGCGCCACACCGAGCGCGGTCCAAAAGTACAGTAGCGTCGGCGCGAACCCGATGCCCGCCAGCTTCGCCAGCCAGGCTGGCGGCAGGAAGTAGCCCATCGCCGTTCGCAGTACCAGAGGTGCTCCATCGTGCAGACCATAGCCGGGCGGCCAGGCGGACAGAATCAGATCGGCGTAGACGGCGTCCCGCGTTCGCCAGTCCGTATTGGCGTAGAAGAAATGCCCGGCGCCGCTGAATGCGGCCCACAGGGTCGCCAGAATGACGAGACAGATCGCGGCCGAAGCATTGGGTTCGAATTTGCGGCGCGGCAGTTGCCTGTTCAAGCCATGCAAGGCGATTGCCAGCAGAACGGCAAGCGCCAGGCCCGCCGCCGGTTCCATCCAGCGGAGAACAAATACAAATACGGGTGCCGCCAGATAGGTGAGCGCGGCAACTGAAATCGGGTCGGAGAGCCGACTCATCGGGCGCTTAGTCGAAGTTGATTCGTTCCCGCTCCATGACCAGGGGCCGCTTCTGTACCTGGGTATGAATCTGGAGTATGTATTCGCCCAGCAGCCCGATGAAGAACAGTTGGACCGAGGCAAAGAAGAAGAAGCCGATCAGGATGGGCGCCAAGCCCAGCGACATCTGATCCCAGTGCGTGAGCTTGACGACAAGGTAGCCCAGGGCGATCAGCAGGCTGACGGCCGACAACGCGAAGCCCGCCATCGTGGCCAGACGCAGCGGCACTTTGGAATGGCTGGTGATGCCCAGCATGGCCATGTCGTAGAGCGCATAGAAGTTGCTCTTGGTGATGCCGCGCTTGCGCAAGGGCTGGATATACGGGACCTCCGCGTGGCTGAAGCCCATGTCGGCGATCAGCCCTCGGAAGTAGGGATAGGGGTCGTCGATCCGCCGCAGCGCCTCGATCACTTCGCGGTCATACAGGCCGAAGCCCGTGTAGTGAGGGATCAGCGTGACGTCCGCGATGCGGCCGATTGTCGCGTAATACAGGCGACGCAGCGCGAACATCGGAGCCGTCTCGTGGCTTTCCGGCTTTACGCCGGCCACCACCTTGTAGCCCTGCTCCCATTTGCGGATGAACTCGCCGATCAGTTCCGGCGGTTCCTGCAGGTCGGACGCCATGTTGATCACCGCATCTCCGCGAACCTGCAACAAGCCGTGATTGGATGAGCGGACGATACCGAAGTTGCGGTTGTTCAGAATCGCCTTGACGGAACGGTCGACACTGGCAAGCCGGCGAATCGCGGCGACGGTACCGTCGGTCGATGCGTTGTCGATAAACACATGTTCGAAGTCGTAGTGCGGGAACTGGTCCGTCTGCGCGGCGATGCGACGATGCAGTTCTTCAATGTTGCCTTCTTCGTTGTAACAGGGCGTCAGGACCGAAATCAGCTTGCGCACCGCCATTAAAGCCCCCGCGAGTAGATCAGCGCCTTGAGCTGCTCGTTGTGCGCGTAGGGGCAGTCGATGTCGTCGATGCGAATCGGGGCGTCGGCCGCGACCGGATTCAACAGGACTTCGCCGTGCATCAACTCGCGACACGAAATCTGCCCGCGTTGCAGGGGCACTGCCAGATACACGTCGTCATCCGACAACGCATGCCCGACCGGCAGGTCATGGCGCGCATAGACCCCGCGCACCAGGCGGTCCAGGTACTCGATCTCGCGTCGTTGCGGCAGACGTTTGCGCGTCCCCGGCGCGCCGCACATCTCGACGGCCTTCTTCCAGGTTCGGAACCAGGTGTCGATCTGTTCCGGCAGGCTGCAATAGGGCAGTACCGGGATATCGTCGGCATTGACGTCGATATGGCGCTCAAAGGTGCGTGCGCCCTTGGCATAGGCGATCAGGATGGAACTGCTCCAGTCGTGATACTCATGAGTGGATAAACCGATGACATTACCCGGGTAGCGGTCACGCAGGAAGTCGATCTGGTTCAACTCAAGTTCATGGTCTTCCGAGGGGTACAGCGAGACGCAGTGGTTGATCGCCAGCGGGATGTTGCGATTGGCGAAAAATTTGACCAGATCGTCCACGTCCTTGAGCGACGATCCGCCGGTGGAAACGATCACCGGTTTCTTGGTCGCCGCCACTTGTTCGATCAATATCCAGTCGTTGAGATCGGAACTCGCCAGCTTGACGATGTCGACGCCGAGTTCGTCGCACAGCGCCACCGACTTCTCGTCGAAGGGCGTCGCCATCGGAATGCACCCGGCTTTGCGTATCGCCAGCACCAGGCTGGCATAGGCGTTCTTCTCGAGTCGGGTGTCCAGCGTCTTCCTGATATAGCGAATGTCATCCCGCTCGCGGAAGTCCCTGTGGATGAACGCATCCACGTCGCGCAACTGGATCTTGATCGCGGCCCGAACATTGTTGAAGCGGACGATGCGCGAGAAGTCGGTGATGATGCGCAGGCCGCGCTCGAGTCGTCCCCAGTGATTGTTCGCCAGTTCGAGGACGAAGAGGTCTTCAAATATTCGTGAGTCGCGCATGGCATAGGTACGGGTCGCTTGCTTCAGGCGCACCCCTTTTCCGGGCAACGGCAAAAATCAGTCCTGCTCCACGGTGGCCCGAAAGGACAATTTCGAAGCCGCAGCCCGGAAGTATGGAGTCGAGGGCCCGAATTGTGAAGTAGTTTAGGTGTTCCCGCATGGGATTGAAGCCCAGCGGTGGAAGAAATCCAAGTTTTACGCGGCAACCCGTGCTCAGCATGTCCGTCAGGATCAGCAGTCGATGATGGCGCAGCAAAAATTTCAGCCAGGCGTCCCGCCATGGGCCGTGAAGCACAGCGTTGGTCCACATTTCGTCGGGGACCTCGACATAGAGGTAGCCACCCTCGGCGCATAGGCTCGCAGCATGGGCCAGATAGCCCCGCGGATCCGAAACATGCTCCAATACCTGGCAGCTCAGAAACAGATCGCAGCGAGGCGGAATGCCTGCCGGGTCACTGACCCGCGTGATACCCGGCAGGGCTTCGCAGCCGGACGGATCGAATACCACTTTGATCCCGGCGTCGACTCCCCGCAGCATGTGGCCTGCATTCCCGCCGTGGTCCAGTACGTAGTCGAAGCGGGCGGGAAGCCCGGCGCGGGCAAGGGTGCTGCGCAAAGCCGTCGCACGATCGGCGCCGCGCGACCAGGCCACAACCGCCTCGTGCTGGGCGCGCGTGTAGAACGGTTCCCAGCTGTTTCTGGCGCGAAAGTACTCCGCGTCGCGGTAGCCCTGGTACAGGCTGGCGCCTTCTTGGGGCGAAAGACCGCGCGCGAAGAAGCGAAAGCCGCAGGCGTCGCAGAACGCCAGCGCGGTCAATCCGGGCTCTCCCTGCCAGGCGCGTTGCGCGAGGAAGCCCGAAACCACGGTGGTCTCGCGCCTCAACACCCGGTTGCCGCAACACAGGCAGCCGGCGCCGGTTCGGTCGCGTTCGTCGGGTATCAAGGAATCCGCGATCAACCCGGATCGATCATGTTCGCTGCCAGTTCATCCCTGGAAAGAAAGGGAAACATGTCTTCCAGCGGCGGCGTCACGATGCTGCCATCGTCAAGCTTGCGCGAACTCATGCGTGGCTCGAATCCCTGCGTCTCGTCCAATATGACATCGCACAAGCAGGGGCCGTCGAGTGCCAGCGCGCCAGCAATTTCCTCCGCGAATTCGGCGCCGGCGAGACGGCGGGCGGGGATGCCGAAAGCCTTGGCCAGCGCGACGAAGTCGGGAAAGCTCACGCCGCTGTCCGGGTCCGCTCCGGCAAGGCGGCCGAAGAAATTGGTCTGCGAGGTCCGCATCGACAAATAGCCGCGATTGTTGAGCACGAAAATCTTCACCGGCAACCGGTGATGCGCAATGGTCTGCAACTCTTGCAGGTTCATCATGATGCTGCCGTCGCCGGCGAGACAGATGATCCGCCTCTGCCCGCCGCGCTCGGCGAGCGCGCCGAAACAGGCGCCGATCGCCGCCGGCAGATCGTAGCCCATCGAGGCACTGCCGGAATTGGAGAACATGCGCTGTCCCTTCTTCAGCCGGGCGGCCTGAAACGGAACGACGCAGGCCGTGGCGTTGCCGCAGGCGATGATGTCATCCGGATCGAGTTGATCGAACAGTGTTTCGACGAAATGATACGGATTGATCTTGCGGTTGAATTCACGCTGTCGTGGCGACACGGCCGGGTAGTCGACGACGCGCTGGCGGCACCAGGCCAGCCATTGGCCATGCGAAGTCGGGCGCGCCCAGGTTTCCAGTCGCTGCCCCAGCGCGCCCAAGAATGGTTTTAGATCGGCCACGACAGACATGTCCGGCCTGACGGTTGGCTTGGCAAGCTCGGCGGGGTCGATGTCCACCTGAATCTTGAAGGCGCGCGGGGCGAAAGCCTGCCAGTTGTAGCTCACCTGCCGGATGTTCAGGCGGCTGCCGAGGATCAGCAACAAGTCGGCGTTTTGCACGGTGAAGTTTCCGGCGCGGGTGCCGATTGTGCCGGGGCGGCCACAGAACAGCGGATCGTCGGAGGCGATCAGGTCGTGGGTCCACGCCGTGGTGACCGGGATTCCGAGGCGCCCGACAGCCGCTTCGAATTCGCCGACGGCTTGCGCGATGCGCACGCCGCTCCCGGCCAGAATCACCGGACGTTTGGCGTTTCGCAACCTTTCGATGATCGCCTCGATGTCCTCGGCGGGTGGCGTCGAGGCGGCCGTCGCCGCGGGTACGAAGCGGTGCAAGGCCGCGGGGTCGATCATGGCACCCTGAATGTCGATCGGGATATCGAGCCAGGTCGGGCCCGGTCGCCCGCTGCTTGCAAAGTGAATCACCCGATCGAGATGCCAGGCGATGTCTTCCGCGCGCTCGACGACTTCCGCATATTTTGTGATGCCGCGCACCATCCGGATGATTTCGCCCTCCTGATCGCCCAGCTGGCGCAAACCCGGCACCGGCGTGGTAGCGAGGCAGGTCGCGCGCTTGACCTGGCCGGAGATGACAACCATCGGAATCGAGTCGGTCCATGCGCCATACACGCCGTTCAAGGCGTTGATTCCGCCGGGGCCGGTGGTGACATTGAGGATGGCCGGCTTGCCGGCGATGCGCGCATAGGCTTCGGCCGCCATTGCGGCGGCCTGTTCGTGATGAAAGTAGCCGGGCCGGATGTCAGCGTGATGGGCCAGCGCATCGTTCAAGAACATCGCGCCGCCGCCAGTGACGATGAAGGCGTCTCGGAGTCCTGCGGCAGCCAGGCGTGCGGCGAGGTAGTTTGCTACGGTCGCGTTCTGCATGATCTTCTCTTTGCCCTATCGTTGCTGTCGATCGCCGGAGGAAGCGTGTCTCTCGCTACGAGCCGCTTGTCTGCGGGTGCCGCGCGACAGCCTGGACGGACGCCAACGGCGTCGCTTTGAGCAGCTCGGCCAGGGCTTCGCTCACTGCGTCCGGTGACAGCAGTGCAAGTGGTCCGCCGCTGCGCAACATGCGCCACAGCGAACCCCGTGCATGCGGTCCGCTGAAGGGGCTATAGCCGGGAAAGTCACGAAATTTGCCGAGCAGGATCAAGGATGGGAGTTCAAGTGCGTTGGCGCAATGGGCGAAGCCGCTGTCAACGCCGACAAAGCAGTCGCAGTTTGCCAATGCGCGCAGGTGATCTGAAATATCGCTTTCGCGCGGCAGGCATTCGATACCGTTCATTTCCGACGCGAGCACGGCGTCATTGCCGAGTTCGACCAGGACGCAGCCCGCAGCCAGCGCATTCTCGCAGAAGCGGCGCGCGTTCGGCACGGGCCAGCGGCGCGCGCCATCGCGGCTGGTGAAATGCACCGCCACTCTGGGTCGGCTGGCGTCACGCGCGCACGTTCGCAATTCGCGCATCCGGGCGAACCCCGGCAAGCTTGGCGGCAGGTCCGGCAGCGGATAGCCGGCGGCGCCGGAGTATGCCGCGAGCAGCGAATTGCCATTGCGGTAGTAGTTGTGGATGGTCCAGCCGGATTCATGCTGTTTGACGCGCAGGCCCGTCCAGCAACAGCGGTCGGAATCGAGGAAGAGCTCGACCGCGAGCGTCTGCCGCGGCAGTCGTCGGCGCTGAAGCATCCAGGATGTCAGGCACGGCTCGACGAATACCGCATCGATGGCCGGGTCGCCACGCAACAGCGGCACATACGGCGCGGCGCAGACCCAGGCGATGCGTGCCTTCGGTCCCAGGGTACGCCGCAAGTGACCGGCGACCGCGGTTGTGGCGACGATGTCACCGAGGCGCTCGATGCGGCAGAGCACGACCGGAAGCTGGCCCGCCGCCAACCGGTCCTTGCACCAGGCGCCGAGCGCCGGATCGGGGTGCAGCGCACGCAGGCCAAGCTGCCAAAGACTGCGAGGCAGCCCGAGCAGCGCATCGCGCACGGCGACAAGACGTTCGCGCGCCAGGCTCATGTTCGCTCCGCGCGACTCACCGGATGAAGCCTATCGTCCATCCGGTTTTTCGGTTCCACCGAAGAACCGCGACAGGTAGTCACGTGTCAGCGCGTTGGCGCGCCAGAAGCCCTGGTCGCGGACCGCGAAGAAATACTCCCGAATCAACCCCAGCGCCTGCAGGACCGAGCGCAATACGCGCATCGCCCGATAGTGACGCCGCCGCCAGGAATAGTTCATATGCAGGGGGTCGATGCTGACGGTCGAGCGGCCTGCGCGCAGGCGTTGCGGCAACTGTGACGAGGGCAGGTGCTTGAAGGCCGGCGTCAGGGGCAGCAGATGGTTGCTTGCCGGGAGAGCCGCGGCCGGCCCGGTCGCCACGGGCGCGCGTGATGTCGCCAACAGCGCTTCGACATGTCGCCAAACCTCGTCCGGAGGCAGGAAATTGCGACAGAGTTCGCCACCGAAGCGCGGACAGACCTGGTAGGCCCGGCAGGGGGTGCAATCGAGTTGGGCGGACAGCCATTGATAGCGCGGCGATTGCCGCGTGCGCGAATGCACCGGGTGGGTGCTGGAGAACAGGCACAGTGTGGGAGTTTGCCGCACCAGCGAGGCGTAATGCGCGGGGAAGGAGTCCATGCCAATCAGCAAGTCGTGCTCGGCGAGCAACCACTCGAATTGCGCCAGCGACTCGAAACGCTCGCGGCGGCAGCCGGAAACATCGCCTGTGCCATCCAGCAAGGTCAGCGCGTAGCCATGTTGCAACAGCAGTTCGACGAGCGCTGTTTGCCATTGACGCGGGTATATCTTGAGCGGCCAGCCCGCATCGAAGTGGAGGAGTATTTTTCGGTCGCTGCGGGTCTCCGATGACGCGGAATCCGGCTCCGCCGGGGCGGCAACCAGGGGCTGCCCGTCATCGATTTCGGTGGGCGTCGCCAGCGGAGCACCGAGGACGAAGGCGTAGTGGTCGATCAAGTGGTGGTCGGAGACGTTGTAATCGCGGCTGGTCCGCGCATACACATAGAAGCGGTCGCTGGGCAGAGTGGGAAACACGTCAACGAATTGCTCGGGATCATCATGGCGATAGCCCCCGCGGTGCGCCACCGGGCCCTCGAACTCGAGTAGCGCGACGGGCAGCCCGGCTTGGCGACAGATTGCCGAGTAGTCGCGGTGGATGGCAAGGCCCTGAAACATCGCCGCCGTCGAGCGCGCCGCCAGCGTGGCGAACAGCACATCTCCGGCGTGATGGGAAACGAAGGCGAACAGCGGGATCGAATCGCGGCAGGCGCGGCGCGCCTGGTCGCCGGCCGCGCCCGTCGTGGTCCAGCACGCCTGGAGGACATCGATTGCGTTACGACAGCAGATCTCATTGGGTCGCAGATACTTCCCGCCATAGAAACCGTTGCAGTTTGCCAGAGAGACCGAGATATCCAGACATCGTGTTTCCGAGCCGCATGAATAGAGCATTCCGAGAGCGGTCGCGTCGAGTGCGGCATCCGAACAGGACAGCAGGATCAGGAAACGGGCGTCGTCGATCAAGGACTGCGGGAACAAATAGGCGACCGGCAGATTGGCCTTGTCGCAAAGGACTAACACGAGTCCGTCTTGGGCGGGCTCGGTTTCGATCCTCCGTAACGCGGCGAGGATCAGCAGCGTCTCGTCCCTGCGCAGCAATGGCAATGGATTCAGTAGAAAAAGTCGGCCGCGCGGATCTCGCGCCATTGTGGAAACGCGGCGATACATTTCCAACAAGTAGCGCGATGGTGGCGCGACGCAGGAGTCGAACAAATCGCCATCGCCGATCCGATCCGGGGAAATGCGGAAATTTCGGGTGCGCCAGTGCCCGGATGGAACCGCGTCCAGGAAAATCTTCGGGTGGCACTGTCCGATGTCGATCGTGTCTGGCACTCGCATCGATCGAACTGTCAGTGGAATACGGCGCGCCAAAGGTAGCGCGCGGTTTGCCGCATCGCTGCGACCAAGCCACGTGCGCCAGCCACGTCGGCAAACTCGCCGAGTCGGGCCGCCAGCCCTCGAACCACGCGCACCGCGACGCGATCAGCGTGCATCCGTCGCGGACCGTGCGAGCTTCGGTCAAACGGCGCGGCGATTTGCCGCCGCTGACTCCGTGGCAAGTCGAGAAAGGCGCGTCGCAGTGCAAGGCCGATCTCCTTGCCGTCATTGAACCGGGAGAAGGAATAGGGCTGGTCGGCAAACTCAGACCACGTGTTGTTGGCAATTCCTTCCGCATACTGGGCGAGAAGCATGTGCAGCGCGCTCCCGGGAATCGCGTCGACGCGGTTTTGGTAGCGTGAGACCAAAGTCAGATCGTTTTGCGGCAGCCCGCTGAAGTGAAAAAACTTCAACGGTCGTCCCTGGCAAAGCCAGCCGGAGGGGGCGCGCTCCAACGGGCGCTGGAAAATGTTCCAATAGGCCGCGTTGTATTCCGGATCGCGCAGGCAGTGAAAATCCTGGATGAACGACGGCAGCGCCGCGGCCCAGAACTGGTCGACAAACAAGCCACGCTGGAGATCGCTGACGCAGTAGTCGATGCAGACTTCCTGCCACCAACGCAGGGCACCGTCGACCTGCGGGTTGCGCCGAAGTCCGATGAAGCCAAGATTGAATTGGCCGAGTCGAATGATGTCGTCGATGCCGGGTCTGAGCCCGTCCATTGCCACCGGCTCGCAGACATGGGGGGTCAGGATCAGCGCGTGGTGCGCCGCAAGCGCTTCCAATCGATCGAGCGAACCGAAGATCTCGATGTCGGGATCGAAATAAAACACTGCGTCGCCGTGCCGCTCAAGCAGGTAGGCGAGAAGAAACGGCTTGAGCGCGGTGTTGAATTCGGTGACGTCATAGCTGAACGCCATGTGTTGCCAGTCCGCGCAGACGTCGGCCGGCGACAGGAACTCGAACCCCGTCTGCACCGAAAGATCGCGGCAGCGCTCAGGCCACTCGCAAAGCAGAACATGGAAGGTGGCGCCGGGCTGGTGCGCGGCGAGCGAGTCGGCAAGCACCTTCACCCGAGGGAGGTAGTTGGCGCTGGCAATGGTGCAATAAGCGATCTTCATTGGCGCGGTGCGACGGCGGCGATCAGCAGTTCGGAATAGCCGGCGGGATCGGTCGCCGGTCTGGCGATGGACAGCCGCAGTCCGCGAAAACGCAAGGCCGTGGCGATCGTGGCGACCAGGCGGCGATAGAGCGCCAGACGCCGTAGCAGCGGCATGCCCCATGACTTGCCAATCAGCTCGAACAGCTTCGCGTGCTTTACGTCACAGTAGTAGTTGGCGTCCCATCTCTCATGGTAGGAAACCTGGATGTTCTCGAAACCATGGCGTTGAAGCAAGGCCTTCAAGCCCGCGGCGGAAAAATGGTAGATGTGGAGCAAAGGGGGTTGGGCCCAAACCCAACGCATCGCGAGTGTCTTGTAGCCCAGTCCCGAAAAATTGGGTACGGCGATAAGCACGTTTCCTCCGGGCAGAAGAAATTCCTTGATCTGCGCCAGCGTCCTGTCGAGATCGTTGGAGTGTTCGAGAACGTGGTGCGCGACCAGTGTATTCCAGGCGCCCTTGGCGGGCACGGAGTCGCAAACAAAGGGATCGAAGGCAATGCTCTGATAGCCCATTTGGCTGGCGGTTTGGGCGAAATATCCGAGGCCCCCGCCGAAGTCAAGAATCCTGGCGCCGAGCAGGCCCTGATTCTCATATTCCGCCAGACGCATCCGGCAATCCGTCAGCTTTCCCGGCAAGTGATCGCGGTACCAACCGTAATTGAATGTTGTCGCGTAGACATTGGCCAGCGTCTGGTCACTCGGCAACGGCGACGTTCTGGCCGACCCGCAGGCGGAGCACCGAACCAGCCGATACACCACGCTGTCGAATGCCCATTCCTGGCCAGAGTAAGCATCGGACGATCCTTGGCGACAGACCGGGCAGTCGTCAGTCATGGGACGAGCCTCGCCCGACGCCCACGATCGATTCCAGCAGGGCGCGCACCCGGCGAAGTGGTTTGGTCAGCCGCCAGGACCAGCTTTTCTGCATTTCCGCCAGCAGCGATCTATGCGCGGCCAAGTCATCCAGGGCAAGCTTGTATGGGTAATGAATGTAATCGTCAAAGACATTCGGCGGCGCGAGGAAGGCGCCTGAAAGCTCGCTGTGCTCGTCGCTCAGATAATAGCGATTGACACCGTCGAAGAAGACCGCAGCGTAGCCGTGCGGCAGGATCAGGGATTCCCATTCGAGATGGGTCTGCGTCCTGGAGTTCGGTCGGGTCGCCTCGACCACGATGAGCCACGGCCGCACCCGATCAAAGGGCATTCCGCGCAATACCGCCGCCTCCGCACCTTCGACATCGATCTTGAGAAAATGCACCTCGGAGACACCATGCGCGTCACAGACTTCGGCCATGGTCGATACGGGTACGCTATGCGTGACAATTTCGTAACCGGCTGCCGCATGTTGCTGTGCCGCGTCGCGATCCAGCGTGGAGAGTCCGCTGCCGAGGATTTCGAAAAATGGCCGATTTCCATTCTCAGCTGCAATCGCGACGCACAGGTTTATGTCGCGCGGGCGGTCGGCAACCAACTGGTCGCAGAGCGAGCGCACGGGTTCGACATTGATTCCTCGCCATCCGCGATCATAAAAGGCCTTGGTGACCGAATCGCACACCGGATGGTTGGCGCCGATGTCGATGTAGAAGCCGTTGGGCACGTCCCGAAGGGCGCGCCACAGCAACACATCCTCGAGATTTTGCGCATAGCTGACAAACTTGTCCATGCGTTCATCCCGACAGCAGGCGCCGGAAACCTTTGTAGGCCCGGCGATTCACGAGATCCACCAGCATCTCGTGGCAACTTGACTCAAGCATACTGCGTGCCGTCGAGTAGAGCGCGATGTCCACATCGTTCAGTTCCTTCAGGCGTTGCACGGTGCCAGGCCTCAATTCCGGTTGGGTGATTCTTTGCGAATTCACGTTCTGGGCAATAAATCCGACCGGATACTCCCAGCGTCGCCGGTAGCAGAGCAGAGCGAGTGTTTGCGGAAATCTTTCGGTGATTCCGACAGCATCGAAAGTCTCGAGTCTGGCCCGAGCCGCAGTTAACAGTTGGTCACCGTTGGGTCCGAGATCCGATGTTTCGATGTGAAATTCGAGAGCCCAAGCCTGCCGCTCGGCTTCGGTCAGATCCTGGTAATACGCTTCAACGTCGAATTCCAAGGCAAGCATCCTCGATTGGAAGTTCGAGATGGTCATGCGGGTTATCGGATCGTCAATATAGGCCTCGATGCTTCCCAGCTCCAGGGCGCGCCGGTGAAGGTAATGGCGTTCGTCGCGCAGCACATGGCCATAATGAGACAGCGCTCGCTCCAATGGATCCCGAAGTATTGTGAACCTGAAACTGGGCCGCCCGATGACACTTTCCATAGAACCATAGAAGTGCCCCTGAAACAGCTTGGCCCGAGAAAAGCTTTTTCGGTCCAATCGAAGCAGGCTGGTCCAATCGCCGGCCGCAGCGATCTCGCCCGGCGCGAAATGCTGCGAAACGATCGTCTGCATCGATGAGCCCGCCGTCTTTGGGATGTGCAAGAAGAAGAAAGGTCGCGTGGCGCTCATCGGCGACGCTCTACAGAGCTTCCACGGTGAGTTGCGGATCGAGCCAGGCAACGCCGCCGAATGTCGGGTGGGTGCGATTGCAGACCTCGATGAGATGAGCCAGTTCGCGACACTCATAGTTGTTCGTGAAGCGGTCGTTGGTACTAACGAGTGCGGTGGAGATCGAATAGCTGCCGGCGCCAAGTGTGGCACGGAAGGAAAACCTGAACCGGTAGCGTCCGCCGGGATCCGGTTGTTCCAGACAGCTTCCGAAGCTGTTGGTATTGGTTCCGAAGACGGTCTGGCCAAATCCGTCACGAACGGAAAAGCCGAGAACCAATCGCGGTAGCGGGCGATCGATCTTGATGACGAATTCAAGAACAACGTCTTCTCCGACTTCGATCAGGCGGGTCTCCCGGGCCGTGGCATCCAGCAGGCGGATCGACTCGACACGCGCTTCGCCAGTACCGGAAACCACTTGCAGGCGTCCGTTCGCCAACTGCTGTTTGCTGACCTGCTGGTCTCCCTTCGCGGCCAGAAGCGCATGGTAGTAGTCGAAAACATCCGAGGGCAGGCCCTCCAGCAGCACTTTCCCCTGATCGAGAAGAATGCACCGATCGCACAGGGCCGTGATCGTCATTCGGTCATGTGAGACCACCAGCAGTGTCACGCCTGAATTCGTCATGTCCCGCATTCTCTTGCGGGACTTGTGCTGGAACGCCATGTCGCCAACACTGAGCGCCTCGTCGACGATCAGAATTGTCGGATCGGTGCTGGTGGCCACCGCGAAGGCCAGTCGCACGAACATCCCGCTCGAATAAGTCCGCACCGGCTGCTCGATATACTCGCCGATGTCGGCGAACTCGGCGATTTCATCGAAGCGCTGGTCCATTTCCTTCTTGTTGATGCCCATCAGGGCGCCCTGAAAATAGACGTTCTCCCGACCGGTGAATTCCGGATTGAATCCGGCGCCCAACTCAAGCAGCGCCGACACGCGGCCATTGGCCCGGACCGTGCCACGGGTGGGTTTCAGAATGCCGCACACGAGTTGCAACAGGGTGCTCTTGCCCGAGCCGTTGCGGCCGATGATGCCGACCGTGTGCCCCTTCCGAATCTCAAACGAGACATCGGTCAGCGCCGCGAATGACCGGTGGAACTTCTTCAACCCTAAGGACATGGCCTGCTTGATCCGGTCACCCGGATGACCAAAGATCCGATAGGTCTTGCCGAGCTTGTGCGCCGAGATGGCGATATCGTCAGAGGGCATCGGCGAATTCGTCGCGACTGTGTTGGAAGAAGGCGTGCCCGAGCAATGCGGCGGCGGCACCGATGAGCAGCGCCAGGGCCCATGCCGACCAAATGATCGGGGCGCCCGTGGCTGCTTCGCGCGCCGCTTCGATGGCGACGGCGATCGGGTTGATGGCAAACAGCGGGCGCAGCACGGCGGGAACCGCGCTCACCGGGTAGAGAACCGGCGAAAGGAATAGCAGCATCTGGACGACCAGCGGCACGATCTGGCTCATGTCCTTGATGAACACTCCCCACGCGGCGAGGAACCATGCCAGGCCAATGGAAAGCAGGAGCACCGGCAATAGCAACAGCGGGAAAAGCAGGAAATGCGCGGACAGGAAATCGAACCAGGCGAGGATCACGACGAGAATCAGCGTGTTGAACACGCCGTGCACCACGGCCGCGCCAAGCGGTACCAAGGGCAGCAGTTCAACCGGGAAGATGATTCTTTTTACGTAGCTCGGGTAGCCGCGCACCGCCATCGGCGCCCGCGAAACCGTATCGGAAAATATGTTGAATACGATCAAGCCGATGTAGAGCATCAGCCAGAAGGGGAATGTCCCGTCCTGCCTGGGCCAACGGGAAGGAAATATGTGTCCGAACACCAGGGCGAAAATTCCCAGCATCAGCAGCGGACTCAGGAACATCCACAGAACACCGAACATCGCGCCGCGATAGCGAATCAGCACATCGCGCTTGACCAATTGTCCGAACAGGTAGCGATGGACCAGAACATTCCTGAAAGTGGCAGCGATCTTCAAACGAGGACCTGTCGCGGTTCGGGGATGGAATGAGTCGACCTTGTTGCCGCGTGCCGGGCGGATCCGCTCAATTCGCCAAGTCGGCGCGGCATTCAGGGCTTGACACCCGCGGGTACGCGTCTGCCCGCAAAAGCCTGGCCCAATCGAGCGTACGCCGCACGGCGTCGGGCAGCGGAATGCCCGCACGCAGACCTAGTTCTTCGCAGGCTTTCCGGACTGATGGAACATAACGCTCGGTCATCGATCCCGTCGAGGCACCGGCGATTTCCACGGCCATGTCCCGCGTAGTGGCGGCGACCAGGCTGGCCAACTCGGATAGGGACACAGATTGATCGGAGCCGATATTGTACGGACTCAAAGGCGTGCCTCTGACGAGAAGCGTGATCAGCCAGATCGCGAGATCCGCGCCGTACAGGTAGCTGCGTATCGCCCGGCCGTCACCGCGAATGCGTATGGGCCCGCCGGCGAGCGCATCGCGCATGAAGCTGCCCGCGGCAAACTTGTCGGTCAGCGGCAGATAGGGACCGATGAAGGAGAAACCCCTGGCAATGACGCATTCAACTCCGGCGGAAACGCACATGACTTCGCACAGGCGCTTCATTTCGCCATAGGCCGAGGCTGAATCGGACAGGTTTGGACCGCCGCGATAGTCCTCCGGGATGTGGCTGAGCTCAGGCGGCTGGCGGCCGTAAACCGCGCCGGAACTGGCGAACAGCAGCCGCCGCGCGCCGCTGAAACGGGCGAAGTGCAGCACGCGCCCGGTGCCGAGCAGTGTTGCCATCAGCGGTGCCGTGCCGCCCGCGCCGACTTCCGCGGCCGAGGCCGTGGCGAAGTGAAACACGTAATCGAAACGCTCCGCCGGGAAGGCAAAGCTCGCCGCATCGCCAGTCAGCCAATCGAATTCCGGTCGCGCCGCCAGGCGCGGGCTTTCGGCACCGAACCTGGCCGCGTTGCGGGTGAGGACGGTGGCCCTGACCCTGGCTCCCAGTTGGTCGTTGGCCGCGGCGATGCTTTCGAGTATCCATTTGCCGTAGAAGCCGGTGCCGCCCGTGATGAAAAAGCGCGCTCCGGCCAGGTCGCGCCACAAGGGCACCGTGTGGGCAAGGACATGTTCAAGGTCGGCCGCCGGCAGAGGCGGGCAGGGACGGTTCACCAGTCGACCCCGAGAAATTCGCCAATTCGGCTGGCGGCGTAATCCAGCATCTCCGTTGTCAGTCCCGGATACACGCCGATCCAGAAGCTGCGTTCGGTGATCGTATTGGCCACCGGCAGGTCGCCACAAATGCGGAATCTTCGACCCTTCATGTAGGGCTGGCGGGTAACGTTGCCGGCGAACAGCAGGCGAGTGCCGATCTTGTGTTGGTCCAGATAACGCAGCAGGTCCACCCTGCTGCACGGAGCGTTCTCGCGCAGGGTCAGCAGGAAACCGAACCACGATGGATTTGAATTCGGGGTTGCTTCGGGCAGCACGAGAAACTCCTCGCAGGGACGCAGCCGGTCGCGCAGGTAAGCGAAATTGCGTCGCCGCGCGGCGACGAACTCGTCGAGTCGGGCCATTTGCGCGACGCCTAGCGCGGCCTGCATGTCGGTCATCTTCAGGTTGTAGCCGGCGTGCGAATAGCTGTACTTGTGATCGTAGCCGCGGGGCAGGTCGCCCAGTTGCCAGTCGAAGCGTTTGCCGCAGGTGTTGTCGCGGCCCGGCGCGCAGTAGCAGTCGCGGCCCCAGTCGCGGAAGGACTCGATGGCCCTCGCCAGCACGGGATCATCGGTAAACACGGCGCCGCCTTCGCCGGTGGTGATGTGATGCGCCGGGTAGAAGCTCAATGTGCCGAGGTGGCCAAAGCTGCCGACACTGCGGTCATGATGCGTCGAACCGAACGCGTCGCAACAATCCTCGATCAGCCAGAGTCCATGCTGGTTGGCCAAGGCACGCAGCGCGGCCGCCTCGAACGGATTGCCCAGGGCGTGGGCCAGCATGATCGCGCGGGTGCGCGGGCCGATGGCAGCCGCTATGGCTTCGACGCTGGGGTTGTAGGTGGGCAGCACCGAGTCAACGAATACGGGAATCAGACCGTTGTGCAGAATCGGGTTGATCGTGGTGGGAAAGCCGGCGGCGGCCGTGATCACCTCGTCGTCAGCTTTCAGCGCCCGTTCTTGCAACAGCGGCGAGGTGAGCGCCGCAAGCGCCAGAAGGTTGGCGGACGAGCCCGAATTGACCGTGATCGCCCGTCCGACACCGATGCGCGCGGCAATCAGCTTTTCGAACTCGTCGTTGAAGCGACCCGCGGTCAGCCAGCCGTCGAGCGCGGCATCGACCAGCGCCACGTAGGCCTCGGGATCGAGCACCCGGCCGGCGGGGGGTATGGCATCCCGTCCCGGGACGAAGGGCGCCCGTTTCTCCTGCTGCGCGGCATAGTCGCGCACCAGGCCAAGAATTCGCTGCCGTTGGTCGTTCAGACTCATGCTGTTGCCTGGTAGGCGTCGATCTGGGAAAGCGTCAGCTCGCGGATGCGCGCCGTATCAGTGCCAGTGGCATACCAGGCGCGATACCAGTCCAACGTCCGCCGCAGCGCCTCGTCGGCATCCCAGCGCGGGCGCCAGCCCAGGGCTTCGGTGGCGCGGGTGGCGTCGAGGCGCAAGGTTTCAGTTTCCTTCTGGAAGTTGGCATTGGCGGTTTCGATGCCGGCAGTCTCGCCCCAGAAGCGGGCGCAACGCCGCGCGACTTCGCCGACAGTGAGATGGCCGCTTGCCGGTGCGCCGAAGTTCCAGGCACGAGCATAGCTTGTGCCGGCCTCGTCGCACAGCTTTTCGGCCAGCAGCAGATAACCGGCCAGGGCTTCGAGCACATGCTGCCATGGCCGAATCGCGCCAGGCATGCGCAGCGACAACGGGGTTCCGGCATGAAAGGCGCGGACAATGTCGGGCAGCAGGCGATGGGCCGCCCAATCGCCACCGCCGATCACATTCCCGGCGCGCGCCGTGGCAAGCCGCGGCGCGCCCTCGGCGCCGAAGAACGATTCGCGCCACGCGGCCGTGGCGATCTCCGCGCAACCCTTGCTGGCGGCATAGGGATCCTTGCCACCCAGCGGATCGTCTTCGCGCAAAGGCGTGCCACCGGGCGCTGGGGCATAGCACTTGTCGCTGGTGACCACGACCGCCGCGGCGACGGCCGGACAGTCGCGGATCGCGTCAAGCAGATTGATGGTGCCCGTCAGGTTGGTGGCGAAGGTCTGGCGGGCGAGTCGATAGCCCTCAGCCACCGTGGCCTGGGCCGCAAGATGAAACACGACACTGGCGCTGCAATCGCGGAGGGCTGCCGCCAGCGAGTCAAAGTCCCGGATATCGCCGTCGATCGAGGTCATGTTTCCCGACACCTGGGCCGCCTCGAACAGACAGGGTTGGGTCGGGGGGGGCAAAGCAAAGCCTGTCACGTTGGCGCCAGCTTTCTGCAGCCACAACGCCAGCCAGCCGCCTTTGAAGCCGGTATGGCCGGTGACGAACACCTCGCGGCCTTGCCAGAAGCCGGGGTTCATGGCCACAGCTTCCAGGGTGCCTGGCCGCTGGCCCACAGCGCTTCCAGGTGCTTCTTGTCGCGCAGCGTGTCCATCGGCTGCCAGAAGCCGTGATGGCGAAAAGCCGCAAGCTGCCCGCTCGTGGCCAGACGTTGCAGAGGCTCGTGCTCCCACATCGTTGCGTCGCCATCGACGTAAGCCAGACTGGCCGGCGAGAGTACGAAGAAGCCGCCATTGATCCAGTCATCATCGCCGCGCGGTTCGTCGCGAAATCCCCGTGCGCGCCGCCCCGCCAGATCGAGGCGGCCAAAACGAGCCGGCGGTCGCACGGCGGTCACCGTGGCCAGGCACTGTTCGCCTCGATGGAAGGCCAGGAGGGCATCGATGTCTACGTCCGACACTCCATCGCCGTAGGTCATGCAAAAGTCGCCGTCATCGACAAAGCGCCGGATGCGCCGCAGGCGTCCGCCCGTCAGCGTGTGTTCGCCGGTATCCACCAGGGTGATGTTCCAGGGTTCGGACTGGTTCTGGTGCAGCTCGACATGGTTCTTTTGAAGGCTGATGGTGACATCGGAGTTGTGCAAGGCCATGTTGGCGAAGTACTCCTTCACCATGTAGCCCTTGTAGCCCAAACAAATTACGAAGTCACGGATGCCGAAATGCGCATAGCCCTTCATGATGTGCCAGAGAATCGGTTTGCCGCCGATTTCGACCATCGGTTTTGGACGTAATTCGGTCTCTTCGGATAACCGTGTGCCAAGACCGCCGGCGAGTATCACTGCTTTCACTGTGGGTGGTGGGCATCTGTCCGAGTCGAGTGGGACAAATGTTATCAGAGCCGCCAGTCCACGCCTTTGCGCCGCCAAGAAACAATCGCCTTATCGCCAAATAGAAATAATCGCATTGGCGCGGTCGGGGGAAATTGTTAGCCTCTGGCCATCACCGAATAACCATTTCAAGAGGATGTTTTGCATGGCCCTGGTCAGCCCGCATGGTGGCGGCAGCTTGCGACCTTTGTTGCTCGAAGGCGAGGCGCTGACGGCGGAACTGGCGCGAGCCCGATTCCTGCCGAGGGTCCGTGTCGGGTCGCGCGAGAAGGGTGACATCATCATGCTGGGAATCGGCGGCTTTACGCCCCTCGCAGGCTTCATGTCGCATACCGACTGGCAGGACGTCTGCGACGGCATGAAGCTGGCAAACGGCCTGTTCTGGCCGATTCCGATCACGCTGTCCGCCGACAGGGCTACCGCCGACGGCATAAAGACCGGCGGCGACATCGCCCTGATCGATCCCGATGACGACTCCATTCTCGCCACGATGAAAGTGACGGAAAAGTATTCGATCGACAAGGCGCACGAATGCGCCACGGTGTTCAAGACCACCGATCTGGAGCATCCGGGCGTCAGGATGGTGATGGACCAAGGCGACATCAATCTCGCCGGTCCGCTGAAGGTCCTCTCGCAGGGCGGATTTCCCGAGAAGTATGGCGCGCTGTTCATGTCGCCGAAGGAGACCCGTGCGAGGTTCGAGGCGATGGGCTGGAGCAAGGTCGCCGCTTTCCAGACGCGCAACCCGATGCACCGCTCCCACGAGTATCTGGCGAAGATCGCCATCGAGACCTGCGATGGCGTGCTGATCCACTCGCTGCTGGGCAATCTCAAGCCCGGCGACATTCCGGCCGATGTGCGTGCCGCGGCGATCGCCGTTTTGGCCGAGACCTACTTCGTCAGGAACACGGTGCTGCAGGCGGGGTATCCGCTCGACATGCGCTACGCCGGGCCGCGCGAGGCGCTGCTGCACGCGCTGTTCCGCCAGAACTACGGTTGCTCGCACCTGATCGTCGGCCGCGACCATGCCGGCGTCGGCAGTTACTACGGCCCCTTCGATGCACACCACATATTCGACGAAATCCCCGCGGGCTCGCTGGAGACCCAGGCGCTGAAAATCGACTGGACCTTCTGGTGCTACAAGTGCGGCGGCATGGCTTCGGCGCGCACCTGTCCGCATGGCGATGCCGATCGTCTGCTGCTGTCCGGCACCAAGTTGCGCAAGATGCTCTCCGAAGATGGCGCGGTACCCGCCGAGTTTTCGCGCCCCGAAGTGCTGGAAATCCTGCGCGAGTACTACGCCGGCCTCGCGCAGCACGAAAAGGTCGAGGTCAAGCTGGTCGGCCATTCGGCCCGCTGACCGGGCCCGGCCCGGAACCATTCAACGTGCATACATTGACGACAGACACCGTAACCAAGGAGTAAACACCAAATGCCAACCTTTGTTCGTACCGAGAAGTGCGATGGCTGCAAGGGACAGGACAAGACCGCCTGCATGTACATCTGTCCGCACAACCTGATGAAGCTGGACAAGGACGGCTCCGAAACCGGCCATGCGATGAAGGCCTACAACCAGGAACCGGAGCAGTGCTGGGAGTGCTACTCCTGCGTCAAGATCTGTCCGCAGGGCGCCATCGAATGCCGCCACTATGCCGACATCGTGCCATTGGGCGGCTCCGTGCAGCCTCTGCGTGGGTCGGACTCGATCATGTGGACCATCAAGTTCCGCAACGGCACCCTGAAGCGTTTCAAGTTCCCGATCCGCACCACGGCCGAAGGCTCGATCGACCCGTATGGCGGCAAGCCGATGCCGAAGATGGCCGACCTCACCGCGCCGGGCGTGTTCACGCGCGAGGTGATGGGCGGCTATCGCGCCGGCAGGCCCGAAGAACTGATCCGCCGCGGCTGATCATCACGCAATCGACAAGTCGAGGAACCAAAAATGGCTGGTACATTCGAAGCACCGGAAATCGTCCAGGAAGAACTGGACATTCTGCTGATCGGCGGCGGCATGGCCTGCTGCGGGACGGCATACGAAATCATGCGCTGGGCCGAAGCCGTCAAGGCCGAGAGCGGCACCGAACTCAAGATCAAGCTGGTGGACAAGGCGGCGATGGACCGCTCCGGCGCCGTGGCCCAGGGCCTGTCGGCGATCAATACCTACATCGGTCCGGAGCAGGACCCGGCGGACTACACGCGCATGGTCTCCAATGACCTGATGGGCATTACCCGCGACGATCTGGCCTACGACGTCGGGCGCAATGTCGACGATTCCGTGCATCTGTTCGAGGAGTGGGGCCTGCCGATCTGGAAGACCGATGCCGACGGCGTGCGCCACGACGGCGCAGAGGCGCAGAAGGAAGGCCTGCCTTTGCTCAAGGACGGTGGCAAGCCGGTGCGTTCGGGTAAGTGGCAGATCATGATCAACGGCGAATCCTACAAGTGGATCGTTGCCGAGGCGGCGAAGAAGGCGCTGGGCTTGAGCCGGATCGAGGAAAGAGTGTTCATCGTCAAGCTGGTCAATGACAAGAACGACCCCTCGCGGATCGCCGGCGCGGTCGGCTTTTCGGTACGCGAGAACAAGATCTACGTCTATAAGGCCAAGGCCGTGATGCTCGCCGCCGGGGGTTGCGTCAACCTGTTCCGCCCGCGTTCGGTGGGCGAGGGCTCGGGCCGCGCCTGGTATCCGGTGTGGAACGCCGGTTCCACTTATGCGATGGCCGCTGAAGCCGGTGCCGAGATGACGATGATGGAAAACCGCTTCGTGCCGGCCCGCTTCAAGGACGGCTACGGCCCGGTGGGCGCCTGGTTCCTGCTGTTCAAGGCCAAGGCGACCAATGCCTACGGCGAGGATTACATGGTCAAGAACAAGGCCATGCTGGATGACTACCCGCCCTATGGCCAGGCGGCCGTGCCGGCCTCCTGCCTGCGCAACCACCTGATGCTGAAGGAGATGAAGGAAGGCCGTGGCCCGATCTACATGGATACCGTGTCGGCCCTGGCCAAGCTGGCCGAGACGATGACACCGAAAGAAGTCAAACACCTCGAAGCCGAAGCCTGGGAAGACTTCCTCGACATGTGCATCGGCCAGTGCGGCATCTGGGTCGGTGAGAACGTGGACCCGCGCGTGAAGAATTCGGAATTGATGCCGACCGAGCCCTATTTGCTGGGTTCGCACTCCGGCTGCTGCGGGATCTGGGTGTCCGGTCCGACCGACCTCGGCGCGCCGACCACCGAAGAATACGAGGGCGTTCCGGCGCACCTGCCGAAGGGCTGGAACTGGGGCTATCGCTCGATGACCACGGTCAAGGGCTTGTTTACCGCCGGCGACGGCGTCGGCGCCTCGGGCCACAAGTTCTCCTCGGGTTCGCACACCGAAGGCCGCCTGGCCTCCAAGGCGATGGTCAAGTATGCCATCGACAACAAGGACTGGAAGGTCGAGCTGGATACCCCGGTCGAGCAGCTCGCGGCGGAGATCTACCAGCCGGTGCGCACCTTCCTCGAACACAAGGACTACACCACGGCGATCGACATCAATCCGCACTACATCACGCCGAAGATGCTGCAGATGCGCCTGCAGAAGATCATGGACGAGTACGTCGCCGGGGTCGCCACTTACTACAACACCAACGACAAGATGCTGGCCGTGGCCGAAGAGAAGCTGGAGATGCTCAAGGAAGACTCGAAGAAACTGCGCGCCAAGGACTTGCACGAGCTGTTGCGCGCCTGGGAAAACTATCATCGCATCCTGACCGCCGAAGCGCACATGAAGCACATCCAGTTCCGCGAAGAGAGCCGCTATCCCGGCTTCTACTATCGCACCGACAAGAACTTCGTCGATGAAAAGAACTGGCATTGCTTCGTCAATTCGGTCTATGACAAGACGTCGAAGAAATGGACCTGCTTCAAACGCAAGCACGTCGATCTGGTCGACAAGTCGAAGCTGTTCAAGACGCCGGTGCCCGTGGCGCCGGCGACGGACAACGGTTGACGGGGGTGAAATTAGAGCAGTAGTCGAAGCGGTTTTGCAGGTGGCAGCATTGTTTCAGGCAAATCAGGGGGTAACATCCGGGCCGCAAGCCGCAAGGCTTCCGGCCTGTTTTTTGGGCGCTGCGCTCCCAAGGTCACGAGGTTGTTCATGTCCCAGTCCGATATTCCGTTTGCCGAAAGCCCCGTCGTGCCCAACATGGTCGGGGCGGAGCATGTCATCCAGTTTTCCTGCCACAAGGGCATCGCCTGCTGGAACGCGTGCTGCTCCAACATCGACATCTCGCTGACGCCCTACGACATCCTGCGCCTCAGGACCCGGCTGGGCATCGGCTCGACGCAATTCCTCAAGGACTACACCGTCCCCCATGAGTTCGAGAAGGATGGCATCGCCGGGGTAAAGCTTCGCCCCGTCGAGGGCGGCACTGCCTGCCGCTTCATGCGGCCCGAAGGCTGCGGTGTCTACCAGGATCGGCCGACCGCCTGTCGCTACTACCCTGTCGCGCTGCTGTCGATGCGGCGGCAGGATGAATATGTCGACCGTGACGCCTATGCGATTGTCAAGGAGGATCACTGCCAGGGCCACCAGGTCGCGCGCAGCCTCAGCATCGCCGACTACCGCAGGGAGCAGGGCCTGGACGAATACGACGAACTGGCGCGCGGCTGGCGGCAACTGGTGCTGAAGAAGAAGTCGTCCGGTCCGACGATAGGCAAGCCCAGCCTGCGCAGCCGCCAGTTGTTCTTCATGGCTTGTTACGACATCGACCGCTTTCGCGAATTCGTCGGCGCCGATTCCTTTGGCCAGTTGTTCGATCTGCCGGCGGACGAAAGGGCCGCGCTGCTCGCCGACGACGTGGCGCTGCTGCAATTCGCCTACCGTTTCCTGCGCCAGGTGCTGTTCGGTGAGGAGAGCATCGCACTCCACGCCGAGGCGGCGCAGCAGCGTCTGGCCAAGGTGCAGGCGCAACGCCTGATCGAGGAGCGCGAAGCCGCCAAGAAGCGGGCGCTGGAGGCGGAGCAGGACCTGACCAACGACGGGGAATCGCTGACCTGAGGCCCCCTGGCGCGCCAAGTCGGCGCTGACGCCGAAGCTTCACCGGACGAGGGTCTCGCGGCACCCGGACTTACCACCAAAGAGGTAGCCAAAAGGCCCCGGTCACCGGGGACAATTGGCGGTGAAACGCAGTCGATTCCTTGCTTGACACGGTTTCCAGTGCAATGCAGAATCGCCCCTCTTCCGTCGAACTCCCGATGCCTTCCTCGTCCGATCAAGATTCCGCTTTTCAGGCCAAACGTCAGCTCGCAAGCACGGTAGGACAGGGCTTCGGCCAAGCCGTTTCCCTGGAAGAGAAAGAGCGTGCGATGGTTTCGCACGGCGCGGACTGCACCGCACGGAGCCCCGGGCCGGAGGACCTCCTGGCTCTGCAGACGGAATGGATTGGGCGTCACGCCAAGCTCTGGTACGGCATGCTGCAGCAGCCGGGCGATCAGCCGGCGTCGGGAACCAAGGCCAAGGCAAGCGACCAGGGCTCCGACCGACCGGCCCTGGGCGGGAGTCCGATGTTCGACTATCTGCAAGCGGCCCACCGGATCAATGCCAATTGCCTGGAGAGCATGGTCGCAGCGGCTCCAGTCGGCGCGGAGCTGGACATGGACCGCGTGAGGGCTCTGACGGGGCAGGTGGTCGATGCGATGGCTCCGTCCAACTTCCTCGACGTCGATCCGCAGCCGGTCGAGAGCAACTATCCGGATATTCGCGATACGCTGAAATCCGGCGACATAGTCGTCGCCAGCAAGGGAAACATCAAATCGTTCAATAACTTCCTGTCCTTGCTGATACGCGTATTCACCGCATCTTCATATTCGCATGTCGGAGTCGTGGTCAAGCTCGGAAATCGCTGCTTCGTGGTGGAAGCCACGCCTCCCGTGGTGCGCTTGTTTCCCTTGTCCAAGCTCGACAGTTTCTATGTCATCAAGATGGAGCAGGATTGGTCCGGGGAGGACGAAAACCGGCTGTTCGAGTACGTGGGATTGCCTTACTCGGACTGGAATTCCATCGTCTCGTATTTCACTCGCAGGCCGCTTGCCAACGGCAAGCTGCAATGCGCCCAGCTCGTGTCGTCCTTTTACCGTTGGCCGAATCTGTTGAGGCCGGAACAGATCGTACGGTACGCCCAGGAAACATTGGGCAAACAGATGATCTTCGTAAATTGAGCGGACCGGGAATTCCGGCGCCGCGCGCGATTTAGAGCCCATTTCAGTAGGAATCATGCCCCGCGTTGAGACCAGGATCGGATGGATGCAAGGCGCAGTGCGCGGCCAATGGTGGTTCCCTTGGCAAGCGCAGCAACGCCGCAGACGCCGATCCTGGTCTCAACCCGAAGGGCCGCCGGGCGTTGGGCGCGCTGCCACGTTGTCGGTCGCTTGCATGGATCTACCATGCCGCGCTCCCTCCGCCTCGCATCGCATCCCAACGCCCGACGGCGCGGGGTACGATTCCTACTGAAATAGGCTCTTATCGCTGCTGCCGCAATTCAGCGGCGCGCGCATGCGCCGTCAAGCCCTCGCCATGCGCCAGTGTCGCCGCGGTCCGCCCCAGGGCTTGCGCCGCCTCCGCCGTCACCTCGATCAGACTCGATCGCTTCTGGAAGTCATAGACCCCGAGCGGTGAGGAAAAGCGCGCGCTGCGCGCAGTGGGCAGCACATGGTTGGGTCCGGCGCAGTAGTCGCCGAGGGATTCCGAACTGTAGTGACCCATGAAGATTGCGCCGGCATGGCGGATCTTGTCCGCCAGCGGAGCCGGATCGGCCACCGCCAGTTCCAGGTGCTCGGGTGCGATACGGTTGGCCAGGGCGCAGGCTTCATCCAGATCGGATACCAGGATCAGGGCGCCACGTCCCTTGAGCGAGGCGGAGATGACCTCGCGGCGCGACATGGTCGGCAGCAGTGATTCCATGCTGGCCTCGACCCGGGCGATCAGTGCCGCATCCGGACTGAGCAGAATCGACTGCGCCAGTTCGTCATGCTCGGCCTGGGCGAACAGGTCGATCGCCACCCAGTCGGGATTGGCCGAGGCGTCGGCGATGATCAGCACTTCGGACGGCCCGGCCACCATGTCGATACCGACGGTGCCGAAGACGCGGCGCTTGGCGGCGGCGACATAGGCATTGCCGGGACCGACAATCTTGTCCACCTGCGGGATGGTCTGCGTGCCATAGGCCAGCGCCGCCACCGCCTGCGCGCCGCCGATGGTGAATACGCGATCGACGCCCGCCAGGCAGGCCGCGGCCAGCACCAGCGCATTCTTTTCGCCGCGCGGGGTGGGCACCACCATGATCAATTCACTGACGCCGGCCACCCTGGCCGGCAGCGCATTCATCAAGACCGAGCTCGGATAGGCCGCCTTGCCGCCCGGCACATACAGGCCGACCCGGTCCAGCGGCGTGATCTTCTGGCCGAGCCGTGTGCCGCGCATCGCTCCTTCGGTTTCCGTGAAGCTCCACGATTCGAGCTTCTGCCGTTGATGATAGGCGGTGACACGCCGTGCCGCGGTTTCAAGCGCGCCACGCTGGGCAGCCGGCAGTGCGTCGAGCGCTCGCTGCAACTCCGCCCGGGGCAGTTCGAGTTCGGCCATGCCGGCCGCTTCAAGGTGATCGAAGCGGCGCGTGTATTCGAGCACCGCCGCATCGCCCCGCTTGCGTACCGTGGCGAGGATCTCCGCCACCGCAAGCTCGATGGCTTCGTCGGCCGAGTCTTCGAAGTGCAGCAAGGCGTCGAGCGTGGCGAGAAAGCCGGGGTCGCCGCTGGACAAGCGGCGCATCATTGAACTGCCGACTCGATGGCGGCGATAACCGGTTGCAACAGTTCCCGTTTCATCTTCAGCGCCGCCTGATTGACGATCAGGCGCGAGGAGATGCTCATGATCTGTTCAACCTCCACAAGGTTGTTGGCCTTCAGTGTGCTGCCGCTGGAGACCAGGTCGACTATCGCCTCGGCCAAGCCCGCTAGGGGGGCCAGCTCCATCGATCCATAGAGTTTGATCAGGTCGACATGCACGCCCTTGGCGGCGAAATGCTCGCGCGCGACCGCGATGTATTTGGTGGCGACACGCAGGCGTGCGCCGCGGCGCACGGCCGCGACATAGTCGAAACCGGCCGGCGCGGCGACGCACATGCGGCACCGGGCGATCTTCAGATCCAGCGGCTGGTAGAGACCCACCCCGCCGTGCTCCAGCAGCACGTCCTTGCCGGCGATGCCCAGGTCGGCGGCGCCGTATTGCACATAGGTCGGCACATCCGAAGCGCGCACGATCACCACGCGCACCTCCTTGCGATTGGTGCCGATGATCAACTTGCGTGATTTTTCGGGGTCTTCGGCCGGAACGATGCCGGCTGCGGCCAGCAGCGGCAGGGTTTCCTCGAAGATGCGTCCCTTGGAGAGGGCGATGGTAATTCCGCTCATGGCGCCATTCTATTCGAGCGGACATTGCCCGCGGGCTCCCGCCGCTGGTTTCGTGGGATGCGAAGCCAGGGTTTCGCCAACGCAGCCCGGCATCAGAGCCGGCCGGCTACGCGAAGCCCGCCGTGGCACCGCCAAGCCGACGTTTCACTTTATCCGGCGTATGTCGGCGCCCAAGGCCGCCAGCTTCTGTTCCAGCCCCTCGTAACCACGATCAAGATGGTAGATGCGCTCGATCAGTGTCTCGCCCTGCGCCACCAGACCGGCGATCACCAGGCTGGCCGAGGCACGCAGATCGGTGGCCATCACGGTGGCGCCATCCAGCTTCGCGCGGCCGGTGACGAAGGCCGTATTGCCATCGATCTTGATGTCGGCACCGAGGCGGATCAGCTCCACCGCATGCATGAAACGGTTTTCGAAAATCGTTTCGCGGATCACCGCCGTGCCCGCCGCCACCGCGTTGATTGCCATGAACTGGGCCTGCATGTCGGTCGGGAAGGCCGGGTAGGGCGCTGTACGGATGCTGACGGCGGCAAGGCGCGATGGCGCCTTGAGGCGAATCGCGTCCCGCTCGGCGACGATCTCGCAGCCGGTGTCCATCAGCTTGTCGATCACCGCGTCGAGATGGGCCGCCGAGGCGCCCGTCAGGCGTATTTCGCCGCCCGTGGCGGCCGCGGCGCAGAGGTAGGTGCCGGTCTCGATGCGGTCCGGCATGATGCGATGCGTGACGCCGTGCAGCGCGTCCACGCCCTGGATCCGGATCACGTCACCGCCGGCGCCCGAAATACGCGCTCCCATGGCCACCAGGCAGTTGGCCAGATCGACCACTTCAGGCTCCCGCGCGGCATTCTCGATCACGGTTTCGCCTTGGGCCAGGCACGCGGCCATCATCAGGTTTTCGGTTCCGGTCACCGTCACCATGTCGGTGAACAGCCGCGCGCCTTTCAGTCGCACCGCGCGAGCGTGCACGTAGCCCTGCTCGACCGCGATCTCGGCGCCCATCGCGGTCAGACCCTTGATGTGCTGGTCCACCGGTCGCGCGCCGATCGCGCAGCCCCCCGGCAGGGAAACCCTGGCTTCGCCGCTGCGCGCCACCAATGGCCCCAGCACGAGAATCGAGGCGCGCATGGTTTTGACCATTTCGTAGGGCGCGACGCTGTTGTCGAGCCCCGCGGCGTTTAGCGTCACCGTGTCCGCAACGCCGACTCTGTCGGTTTCGCGCGCGACCCTGACGCCCATTTGCGTCAGCAGCTTCAGCATCGTGCCGATGTCATTGAGGTGCGGCACATTGGTGAAAGTCACCGGCTCCCTCGTCAGCAGCGCCGCGCACAGCAGCGGCAGCGCGGCATTCTTCGCGCCGGAGATGGCCACTTCACCCGCCAGCGGAACGCCTCCCGCGATCAGCAGCTTATCCATCGGCATTCCATTCGTCCGGGGTCAGCGTCTTCATCGACAAGGCATGCAATTCACCCGAATCGAAACGCGCCTTGAGGATGGCATTGACTCGTTGCTGGCGTTTGACACGGCTCTGGCCGACAAACTCGCTGCTGACGATCACGGCCTCGAAATGCTGCCCGTCGCCCTTGACGGCGAGAAGTTCGCACGACAGACCGGCGGCGATCCAGGTCTCGATTTGTTTTGGGTCCAGCATGGTTGATATCCTCAGGCGCGCAGCTTGTAGCCGCGCTTCAACAGGTTAAGGGTGAATGCCATCAATACGGCAAGGCAGGCTCCCGTAACAGCAAGGCTCCGCCAGGGAGACGCATCGGATACGCCAAAGAAGCCATGACGAAATCCGTCGATCATGTAAAAGACCGGGTTCCAGTGCGACACCTGCTGCCAGAATGGCGGCAGTGAATTGATCGAGTAGAACACACCGGACAGGAAGGTGAGAGGCATGATCAGGAAGTTCTGGAAGGCGGCGAGCTGGTCGAACTTGTCGGCCCAGATGCCGGCAATCACCCCGAGACTGCCGAGGATCGCCCCTCCCAACAGCGCGAAAGCGAGAATCCACAGGGGTTCGGCAAATGTCAGCGGGGCGAACCAGCACGTGGCGAACAATACGCCGGCCCCCACCACCAGGCCCCGTACCACGGCAGCCAGCACGTAGGCCGCAAAGAACTCCAGATAGGAAATCGGCGGCAGCAGGACGAACACGATGTTGCCCGTCACCTTGGACTGAATCAGGGAGGACGACGAATTGGCGAAGGCGTTCTGCAGCACCGACATCATCACCAGGCCCGGAATCAGAAATGCGCTGTAGATAACGCCATGCACCCTGATATGCCCCTCCAGCACGTGGGAAAAGATCAGCAGATAGAGCAGCGCGGTGAGCACCGGTGCCCCGACAGTCTGGGACGCGACCTTCCAGAAGCGCAGAACCTCCTTGTAGAAGAGGGTTGAAAAGCCGCCGTGGCGCATGTCAGTCGATTCGCCCGTGTGGCTGCCCGCGCATGACCCGCACGAAAACCTCCTCCAGATCCGGTTTGCCGATTTCCAGATTGTCGATGCCACAGCCGGCGGCGCGGATCCGGGCCAGCAGGGGTTCGACTTCATCGAATCCGTCAAACGGCAGGGACCACCAGCCACCGTTGTCCGCCGCTTCACGGGCCAGTTCCGCCGGCATCGCGTCGTTGGTGCGTATGCGCAGGCTGTGCGCCGAGAAACGTCGCAGCAGATTCGGCGTCGTGTCGAGGGCGACCACCCGCCCGTCCTTGAGCATCGCGATACGGGTGCAAAGGCTCTCCGCCTCCTCAAGATAATGCGTGGTCAGAACAACGGTGTGCCCCGCTTCGTTCAGGCGCCGGATGAATTGCCACAAGGTCTGGCGCAGCTCGACATCGACGCCGGCCGTCGGTTCGTCGAGCACGATCACCGGCGGACGATGCACCAGAGCCTGGGCGACCAGCACGCGGCGTTTCATGCCGCCGGAGAGCATGCGCATGTTGGCATTGGCTTTCGACGTCAGACCGAGGTTTTCGAGGATCTCGTCGATCCAGCCCTCGTTGTCGCCAATCCCAAAATATCCGGACTGGATCCTCAATGACTCGCGAACCGTGAAGAACGGGTCGAACACCAGTTCCTGCGGCACGACGCCGAGTTGGCGGCGGGCCGCGCGATAGTCAGACTGGACGTCGTGGCCCATCACGCTCAGGCTGCCGGTATCGGCGCGGACCAGTCCGGCCAGCGCCGAGATCAGCGTCGTCTTGCCGGCACCGTTGGGGCCCAGCAGCCCGAAGAACTCACCCTGGGCGACCTCAAGATCGATCCTGTCGAGCGCCTGGATGCTGCCAAAGCGCTTGGACACCTGCTGAATGCGGATCGCAACCGACATGAGGCCAACCCGAAGGCTGCGCTCAGAGCTTGTGCTGCGGGAGGAGGTCGGCGACGTCGTAGACGGCCGCGAGACTCAGCAGATTCCGCGGCGGGTTAAGCAGACGCAGGGATTTTCCCCCCGCATTCGCCGCGCGCATCCAGCCGAAAACCACTGCCAGGCTCGAGGAGTCCAGTTCGGCCACCGCGCTCAAATCAAATGCTGTCACGTCGGACGCAATGGCCGCTTCCCCCTCGCTCAGCAGCGCGGCGGCGTCCGGCAGGGTCATCGAGCCCGACACTGCGGCGCAATCGCCGGAGATACGGATCATGGTTGGCCGCCGGGCCGCCCCTGGACAGACCCGCCAAGAATTCGCGAGTGCGGCAAGCCAAAGTCACCGATTCCCATGGCGCTGGGGTTGCGGGAATAGTCGCTCACCGCCGGCCCGCCCCGACGCCCCATGGCTGGAGCTTAAGGAGTAGGCGAGCGAGGCGCGCCAAAATCGGCCATGACTGCTCGAGCGGGGGAGAGGAAAGACAGGAATTCATCGTTTCGCCGAGGTGGTCTCGGTGGTCTTGTTCTTGGCCTGCAGCGCCTTGATCAAGCCGTCGATGCCATTGTTCCGCACCTGGGACGCAAAGGAATCGCGGTAGTTGGTCACCAGGCTGATCCCGCCGACCTCAATGTCATAGACCTTCCATGTGGCGCCGGACTTTTCGAGGTAATAGTCCAGCTCGATATTCTTGCCGGCGCCCGACTGTTTGATCTCCGTGCGGACCCGGGCGTCGGTATCACCCGCCTTGAGCGAAAAGGGTTTGAAATCGATCACCTGGTCCTTGTACTCGGTCAGGGCCTTGGAATAGGTGCGCACCAGGAGGAGGCGGAACTCGTCGGTCAGAATCTTCTGCTGGCTGGCATTGGCCTGCCGCCAATCGCGAGCCAGCGCCAACTGGGTCATGCGGGTGAAGTTGAAATGAGGTAACACCTTGGCCTCGACCAGGTCGATGGCTTTCCGCGTGTTTCCGGACTGGATCTCCTTGTCCCTGCGGACAATCTCAAGCACCTCGCTGGTCACGGTCTTGATCAGGGCATCGGGAGCGATCTCCTGGGCCATCGGCGTCGCTGCGATGAGCAGGCCGCTGAGGAATGCAAAAAGGGATTTCATTCGAATTTCCTGGGAAGACTGGTTTGGGAACAAACTGGCAACAGGCGCCTGGCAGCAGCGCGCTATTCCGCAGCCGCCGGTTCCGTATGTGCCGCCAGCAAGGGGGTGGATGCGGCTTCAGGCGTTGCCTCTGGAGTCAGCACCGCTGTCGCTGCCGGGCGTTCACTCTGCGCGGCATCCGCATCGAGCGCACGCGGTGGGTTGCCATCGTAAATCAGGTTGCGGCGGCGCTGGAGGTAGGCATCGCGCACGTAGGAATACTTGTCGAGTGCAGCTTCTTCGATCACCTTGTCGGCGGGCAGGAGGTTGGCTCGGGTATTCACCAGACGCAAGATGACGGCCGCATCGCGGGTCCCTTTCGGCCGGTGGTGCACCACCGGATCGGCCGCGACGTCGAGCACCAGACCCACCGTGTCACGCGCGGTGCGCGGCCCGAATATCGGAACCACGACATAGGCACCATTGCCCACGCCCCAACGACCGAACGTCTGGCCGAAGTCCTCCTCGTGCTTTTCGAGCCCCGCGTCGGACGCAAAATCAATGACGCCCAGCAGGCCGACCGTGGTGTTGATCATGACCCGGCCCAAATCGCTGAACGCTTCGGGAAGCTTCCCCTGCAGCAGGTTGTTCACGCCAATGAAGAGATCCTCGATGTTGCCGAAGAAATTGGTTACGCCGGTTCTGATCGGCGCGGGCAATACAGAGTCATAGCCCCTGGCCACCGGCTTGATGATCGCGGTATCGAGTCCCTCGTTGAAGGCGAACATGGCCCTGTTGAAGCCTTCGATCGGATCCTTCGGGTTGCCCGAACTTGCGCAGCCGGAGAGCAGGCCGATGGCTGCGATGGCCGCGATCGTCGCCGTAGCGGACTTGATGGGGGCTGGCGGAATTGTTTTCATTCTACGTTCAGGCACCTGTTGGCTACTTCTTGCCGCCATCCTCGGCGGCCTTGTTGAACATGAACTGGCTGATCAGTTTCTCCAGAACGACGGCCGACTGGGTCTTCTTGATCGTGTCACCGGCCTTCAGCATCGCCGTATCGCCACCCACTTCGAATCCTATGTACTGCTCGCCCAGCAAACCCGAGGTGTTGATGGTCGCGAAGGTATCGCGCGGAAACTTGTAGCGGGCATCCAGACGCATCGTCACCAAGGCCTGATACGCATCGGGATCGAAGCCGATCTCGGTCACCCGCCCCACCACGACGCCGGCACTCTTGACCGCTCCGCGGACCTTCAGGCCCCCGATGTTATCAAATTTGGCTTGAACCGCATAAGTTTCCCCGCTGCTGGACGACGCCAGGTTGCCCACCTTGAGGGCAAGAAACAACAGCGCTCCCAAGCCGACGGCAACAAAAAATCCGACCCAGAGATCGAGTGTGGTACGGCTCATGTCATGTCCCCGTAAACATGAAAGCGGTGAGTATGAAGTCGGCGGCCAGAATGGCCAGCGACGATGTTACAACGGTACGCGTGGTGGCCCCCGATACGCCTTCGGCGGTAGGCTCGGCATCATAGCCTTCGAATACGGCGACCCAGCTGACAATGATGCCGAACACGAAGCTCTTGATCACGCCATTGACAATATCCTGGCGAAAATCGACGCTTGCCTGCATTTGCGACCAGAAGGAACCTTCATCGACCCCGATGAGCTGCACGCCGACCAGATAGCCGCCAAAGATTCCCATCGCGGAAAACAGTGCCGCCAGAAGGGGCATTGAAATCACGCCACCCCAAAACCGCGGGGCGGCGACGCGGGCGATCGGATCGATCGCCATCATCTCCATCGCGGAAAGCTGTTCGGTCGCCTTCATCATGCCGATTTCCGCCGTGATGGCCGATCCGGCCCGGCTGGCAAACAGCAGGGCGGCCACCACTGGCCCCAGCTCGCGCACCAGCGACAGGGACACCAGTACACCGAGGGCCTCTGTCGATCCGTAGCGCGCCAGTGTGTCGTAACCCTGCAAGCCGAGGACCATGCCGACGAACAGTCCCGATACCAGAATGATGATCAGCGACAGCACGCCGCTGAAGTAGATTTCCCGTATCGTCAGATGCAGGCGTCGCAGCGAGGTGCCGGAATGCAGCAGCATGGCGAGAAAGAACCGGCTGGCAAAGCCGAGCCGCCAGATGCGATCGTTGACCCGGTGGCCCAGGCCGCGCACCATACGCGCCAGGCCGTTATCCACGGCGCACCGCGCTTGCCATCAGTTCTTCGCCAAATGGAGGAGACGGGTACTGAAAAGGCACGGGCCCATCGGTTTCGCCCCAGACAAACTGATGCACATAAGGAACCTTGGAGTTCTTCATCTCTTCGGCCGTGCCTTCGGCCACGATCTTTCCCTCTGAAACGAAGTAGACGTAGTCGACGATTTTCAATGACTCTTGGACATCATGCGTTACCACGATGGAACTCGCGCCCAAGGCGTCGTTCAACTTGCGGATCAGTTCGCCGATGATGGACAGCGATATCGGGTCGAGGCCGGCGAACGGCTCGTCGTACATGATCAGCATCGGATCGAGCGCGATCGCGCGGGCCAGCGCCACGCGTCGCGCCATGCCCCCGGAAAGCTCCGCCGGCATCAGGCCGCGAGCCCCGCGCAAGCCCACCGCATGCAATTTCATCAGAACCAGATCGTGAATCAGGGCTTCCGGCAGATCGGTGTGTTCGCGCATCTGAAAGGCGATGTTGTCGTACACCGACATATCCGTGAACAAGGCGCCAAACTGGAACAGCATTCCCATGCGGCGACGCAGGTTGTACAAGCCGTCGGCATCGAGCCGGTGTACCACCTGGCCGGCGACCCTCACCTCGCCGGAGGTCGGCTTCAACTGACCGCCGATCAGACGTAGCGTAGTGGTCTTGCCGCAGCCCGAGCTTCCCATGACCGCAACAACCTTGCCGCGCGGAATCGTCATGTTGATTCCGGTGAGTATCGGCCTGTTGTCGTATGAGAAGTTCAGATCGCGAATTTCGACGAGAGATTCCTGGGACATGTTCACGCCCGGATCCCCGGGGCAAATTGACAGCGCGCAATTTTAGCAGAATCGGTTGGTCCGGCGACCCGTATACCGGCGAACAACCCGGCACACGCCAACAACAACAGGAACTGGTCGGCTCCGCTTTCCGCTATGATGTTGAGATCAAACCACAGTTGCCCAGCCCTTGACCGCGCCCGCCAGCAAAACCGAACTGCTGATCGTTGACGATGATCCGTTGATCACGGATGCGCTGGGGTATTTCCTTGGGCGGGATTACACGGTAAGCGCCGCCTCTACCCGCGCGGGCGCGGTGGCGCTTTTGCGCGACAGCAAGAAGGCTCCGGCATTGGCGCTGATCGACCTTGGCTTGCCGCCCACGCCGCACCGCCCGGATGAAGGTTTCGCCTTGATTGCGGACATCCTCGCGCATGCGCCGGAAACCCGCATTGTGGTGCTGTCCGGCCAAAGCGACGAACTCAATGCACGCCATGCGCGTGCGCTCGGGGCAACCGAGTTCGTGGCCAAGCCGGCCGATCCGGAATTCCTGCGCAAGCTCATCGGTCGGGTGTTGTCGTTTCGAGACACCGCGACAGCGATCGACGACGGACTGATCGGCGACAGTGCGCCCCTGCAAAAGTTGCGTGCGCAGCTCAGGCAGTTTGCGCATTCCCCCTTCCCGGTGCTGATTGAAGGCGAGTCGGGCAGCGGCAAGGAGCTTGCGGCTGCAGCCTTGCACCGCTTGTCGGAGAGGGCGACCAAGCCTTATCTGGCGCTCAATTGCGCGGCGATCTCGCCTGATCTCGTGGAAGCCACGTTGTTCGGGCACAGCAAGGGGGCCTTCACGGGTGCCAGCGGTCCGCGTGCCGGCTATTTCGAGGACGCCACCGACGGCACGCTGTTTCTCGATGAAATCGGGGAACTGCCGCTCGCGCTGCAACCGAAACTCCTGCGGGTGCTTGAAAACGGGGAATTTCATCGCATCGGCGAGACGGCGTCCCGGCGTTCATCGGCTCGAATCGTCGCCGCGACCAATCGCGACCTCAAGAAGGAAGTTCGCGCAGGGCGCTTTCGCGCCGATCTGTACCACCGGATATCGGTATTTACTGTCGCCGTACCGCCGCTGCGCGACCTTGGCGAGGATCGCATCCGGCTGCTGGAGCATTTCCGTGCGGTTTATGCCGCACAGGCCAACTTGCCACCGTTTCGCCTGACCATAGAGGCCGCAGGGCGCCTGCTGGCGTATCGATTCCCGGGAAATGTTCGTGAATTGCGCAACATCGCTGTCCGCCTGACGACCAAGCTCGCCGGCAAAGAGGTCGGCGTTCGTGATCTTGAAGCCGAACTGGATCTGGGTCACGAATTGGCCACCGCCGGCGTCCCGCCAGCGCCGACTTTGACGGGCATGGCGGACCTGGTGGCGTTTGCGATGCAGGATCTTCAGGGCCGACCCGAATTCAACCTCGATGCAACGCTGCATCTCTGGGAAGAGGCCTATATCGAAGCCGCGCAAAAGCTGGCCCATGACAACATGAGCCAGACGGCCCGACTACTCGGCATCAACCGTACCACGCTATACAATCGCATCGAGACGCTGGCTCGGGGAGGCGAAGCTTCGGTGAAGGCTCAGGCCGCTCCCGCCGGTGTGAGACCCGGCGACCGGGATTAAGAACGGGTCACCCGGCAATGATCGACCGTATTGCTTGACCACCGTCCGTTTCACTAGAAATCATGCTCCGCGTTGAGACCCGGATCGAGAGTATGCAAGTTTCAGCGACCCGCCAATGGGTTGATCCCTTGTCGCGCGCGACAGCCTTGCGCACGCCGAACCTGATTTCAAGCCGAGGGTCGCCGCGCGTGGGACCCTCAGCCGCGTTGGCGGTTTCTGACCGGGGAACCATGCAGCGCTCACGCCGCCTTGCATCGCATGCCGACTCGCCGCGGCGCGGGATACGATTCCCGTTGGAATAGGGCCCAACATGTATCTGGAACACTTCGGCCTCGACGAACCCCCCTTCCGCATCACGCCGCATACCGATTTCTTCTTTGACGGGGCGAATCGCGGCGCGACACTCGACGCGCTGGTGTACGCCATCACGCACGACGAAGGAATCGTCAAGGTCAGCGGTGAAGTCGGCAGCGGCAAGACGATGCTTTGTCGAGTGCTGATGGAACGCCTGCCGGAAAATGTCAATATCATCTATCTGGCCAACCCGTCGCTGTCGCGCGACGATATTCTCTATGCCATTGCCGACGAACTGCGTCTCGATGTGCCGCAGAGCGCGCGCGCCTCGGTGGTGTTGCGCGCCTTGCACGACAAGCTGATCAAGGCCCACAGTGAAGGCCGGCAGGTGGTGGTGTTGATCGACGAGGCCCACGCGATGCCCGGGGAAACACTCGAAGAGATCCGCTTGCTGTCGAACCTCGAGACCAACCGCAACAAGCTTCTGCAGTTGGTGCTTTTCGGCCAGCCGGAACTGAACGACATTCTCGCCCGTCCCGAAATGCGTCAGTTGAAGGAGCGCATAACCCACAATTTCCGCCTTGAACCGCTGGTGCGCGACGATATTGGCCACTATCTGGATTTCCGCATGCGCGCGGCAGGCTATCGCGGCCCCAGCGTATTCTCCCCGACGGCGCTGAAACTGATCGCGCAGACCTCACTCGGGCTTACCCGTCGCATCAACATACTCGCCGACAAGTCCCTGCTCGCGGCGTATTCCGCGGGGAGTCACGAGATCGGACCCAAGGAGATCCAGGCGGCCGTCCGCGACTGCGAGTTCAGCGATGCCACCTACAACGGCCCCAAGACGCGAAGAACCCGAATCCTCTGGATTGTCGCGGTGCTCGCTGCGGTCGTTCTGGCGGGCGTCGCCTGGTGGTTCGCCGCGTGGCGCCCCGATGCCGGCGCCGCCGCGGCAGTCGCGGTCGCACCGCCGCCACCGCGGGCGGCCGTCGATACCCCGGCGGCGATGCCTGCCGCACCAGTCGCGACGGTCGCTGCCGCGCCCGCCTCGCCGACGACAACTACCGGCAGCGCCCCATCGCCCACGCCGGATCCGCAGCCGGCCGCAGCCGGCATCCCCCCCCAGTCGCCAGCGCCGGCCGCGCCTTCAGCCGCCGCCCCGCCGCCCCCTGCCGCCGTGGCGGAGCCCGTGCCAGCGGCGGCAGGCCAGCCGGGCCCGGCGAATGTCGGGCCGCTCACCCGCGAACGCCTTGACGCCGGACGTAGCTGGTTGGCGCCGCTGCCGGATGATCGCTGGTTCGTTCAGCTCTTCGACACCGACGCCAGTCGTCACGGCGACGTCGAGGCCTTCCTGCGCAGATTGTCGTCCAGCGGAATCGAGATGGACAACATCCATGTTTACTACTCTGATCTCAGCGGCAAGCCGCGCTACGGCGTTACCTACGGGAATTATTCGTCGCGCGCCGCGGCGTCTGCGGCGCTGCACGGATTGCCGCAGTTCGTGCGGATAAACAAGCCCTACCCCCGCCAAGCGGTGCGGCTTCGCTAAGGATGTTGGGAAAAGACCACAGCATGCCCTTCTCGGTAATAAAATCATTGGGTTGCATCGCAAATATAATGTGTTATGCTAACCTGTGCATTCAAAAGCTAAATTTCCCATCGGGGGACTCGATTGCGCCCATTTCTGATTCCACCGTGTAATTTGGCGCTGCTTGCCAGCCTGGCCCTGGGCGCATGCAGCAGCATTCAGCCTCTGCCTCCATCGGCCGCGCACATCCGGGCAGAAGGCCAGGTTGCCCCAAGCCCCGACATTCCGCCCCCGGTCGCGGCAACGGTGATGCTTCCGCGTCCCAGAGCGGCGGCAAAAGCCGAGTCCTACTCGGTGTCCGTGCGCAACATTCCGGTCCAGGACCTGCTCTTCGCGCTGGCCCGCGATGCCAAGCTCAACGTCGACGTGCATCCCGGGATCAACGGCATTGTCACCCTCAACGCCATCGACCAGACGCTGCAGCAAATCCTGACGCGCATTTCCAAGCAGGTTGACATGCGCTGGGAACTGGATGGCCCGAACCTGGTCGTGATGCCGGATTCTCCTTTCCTGCGGAACTACAAGGTCGATTACGTCAACATGTCGCGCGACGTTACCGGCACCGTCTCGATCAATACCCAGATTGCATCGACCAGTACCGGTGCGGCCGGTGGCGCCTCGTCCGGCGGCGGAGGCGGCGGCAACAACTCGAATACTTCGGTAAAGAGCACGGCTCAGAACAACTTCTGGCAATCGCTGGAAAGGAATCTGAAGGATATCCTGCGCGAGAGCGACAAGATCCTGCCGGAAGGATCGAGTGAAACCGTGATCGAGCGCTCGGATCAACAGGCAACCACCGGCACCGGCGCGCAGGGCGCGTCGCCGTCAGGTCGTTCGGCTGGCGCGGCGACCAGCCTCGCCGGCAGCCCCAATGCAGCCAGCATGCAGCAACAGGGCACCACCGTTGTCAAACGCACCACCTTCCGCGAAGCCGCGTCGATCATCGTTAATCCGGAGGCCGGCGTCGTGGTGGTCCGCGCGACATCCAGGCAGCATGAAAAGGTGCAGGAATATCTCGATTTGGTCCTGTCAAGCGCGCGACGGCAGGTGATCATCGAAGCCACGATCGCCGAGGTCAGTCTCAGCGACAAATACCAGCAGGGCATCAACTGGCAGAGCCTGCGCAGCCTGCGTCCGGGAAGTCCCTCCGCCGGGTTCTCCGCGGCGCAAAACCCGACCGGGCTTGCCGGGGGGGCGGTGCCCGATCCGTTCGCCGCGGCGGCCGGCTCGTTCAGCACGCCGCCGGGCAGTTTTGCATTCCTGCTCAACTTCGTCGCACCCGGACTGGGCCTGTCCTCGACGCTCAGTTTGCTTGAGACGTTTGGCAAGGTCAAAGTATTGTCCAGCCCAAAGATCAGTGTTCTGAACAACCAGACCGCCATGCTCAAGGTTGTCGATAACGTGGTCTATTTCGAGATCAAGAACGACACGACGACGACGCAGTTCGGGGCCGTAAACAACTTCACCTCCACTGCCAAGTCGGTGTCGGTCGGACTGGTGATGAGCGTCACGCCCCAGATCAGCGACGCGGGCATGATCCTGCTCAATGTGCGTCCGACCATCTCCAGTCTCAAAGGCCTCGGCAAGACGGATCCTACTCCGGGTCTGGCGGTTCCAAATGTCATTCCGGAGATCCAGACCCGCGAAATGGAGTCCATGCTGCGGCTGTCGGATGGTGAAGTGGCTGTGATGGGCGGCCTGATGGAAGACCGGGTCAACTACACGACCAATCAGGTACCCGGCCTCGGCGGCCTTCCGCTGGTCGGCAATTTCTTCCGCAATCGCGACGACACCAACACCAAGACCGAACTGGTCATCTTCCTCAAGCCGACCATCATCCGCGATCCGAGCATCAACGGCGACTATCGCGGCTTCCGCGACCATCTGCCGAGCAGGGATTTCTTCGCCGGCGATGCCAAGCCGAAACCCAATGACATGCCCGGAGCGGGTACCCAATGAGCCTGCTCATGGACGCCCTCAAGAAGGCTGAACTGGCCAAGCGCCAGGGGCCGGCTGCGGGCGGTGCGGCGGACACGCCGGCCCAGGGCGGACTCGAACTGGAGCCGATCTCCGGCGGGTCCGAGTCGGTGGCGGCAAAACCCGCCGCGGACAACGTCCCGGACGCGGCAGATCGCTCGCGGCTGCCTTCGCATCTGGAAGAGCTGGACGCTCAGTTCCTCGCTGAAGCCGAGCAGACCGCATCCGCGCGCTTGAAGGCGCCGCCTCACGTAGTTGAGCCGGTGGCGGAGCGCCCTGCCGCGCCGGCGGCGCAGCGCACGACTTCACAGGATGGCCCGCAGGATCGCTCCTCGGCGCAGAACCTGTTTGCCGCCAAGCAGGTCGACCAGCCACCGCCGCGGAAGACCTTCGCGCTGGCGATCGGCGCGCTGACGGTGCTTTCGGTGTGCGCCATCGGCGGGTATTTCTGGTGGCAATTGCAACCGAAGTCCGCCGTCATCGCCAGTCGGGCCCCGCCGCCGCCGCAGGCGCCCGCGGCGGCATCCAGTCCGGCGCAGGCGGGGCCGGCTGTGGTTCCGGCGAGCGTCGCGCCGGCGGTGCCCGAGCCGCCGATGGTTGCCAGCCAGCAGAGTGCGGCCGGTCGGGTTGCCCGGGCGGTCCCCGACAAGGCGGAAGAATCGGTCGCTGTCGCGACCAAGCCAAGGACACCGGCCCGTCGTGCCGTTTCGGCGCCGACGGCGCCAGCCGAAGCGGAAAGCCCGGTACACGTGACCAAGGCACCGTTGAAGGTGAATCCGTCTTTGATCCGTGGTTTCGACGCGTTCAATCGGGGTGACCTCGCCGTCGCGAAGGTCGAATACGAGCGTGCGCAGAAGGCCGACCCGCGCAACACCGACGCGTTGCACGGCCTTGCCGCCATCGCCGTGCGGGAGGGCCGCGCCGAGCAGGCGGAAATGCTGTATCGACAAATCACCGAGGCCGACCCGCAGGATACGGTCGCGTTATCAGCCTTGATCAACAGTCGCGCGCAGATGGATCCGGTAGCAGCCGAAAGCCGACTGAAGACGTTGTCCGCGGCGCAGCCGGAACTGGCGGCCCCGCAGTTTTCCCTGGGCAATCTGTATGCGCGACATGGCCGCTGGAACGACGCTCAGCAGGCCTACTTCAGAGCCTACAGCGCCGAATCGGACAATCCCGACATCCTCTACAACCTCGCCATCAGCCTCGAGCACCTGCGCCAGAACAAGCTTGCCGCGCAGTACTACGCATTGGCTATCGCCGCGGCGCAGACCCGGCCCGCCGGGTTCGACAAGGCGCAGGCCGCGGCCAGGCTGCAATCCCTGCAGCGCTGACCCGGTTCCGCATGCCACGGGACTTGCCCTCGCCGGCAGATGCGGGATAATGAGGCTCGTATGAACTCACCAACCAGCCGTCGCCCCATTGGTCAGATCCTGATCACGCAAGGCGTAATCAGCGAGGACCAGTTGCGTATCGCGCTGCTGGAGCAGATGAAATCCAACCAGCCGGTGGGCAAGCTGCTGGTGGCACTTGGATTCGTCTCCGAAGCCACGTTGCGCGACGCACTGGGCGAGTCGCTGGGTCACAAATCGGTGGACCTGGCCAATTCGATCGTCGATGCGGATGCCCTGCGCCTGGTGCCGCGCGAACTGGCCAAGCGACACCTGTTCCTGGCGCTGAGCTATTCAAAGCCGGATCAGCAGCTCAAGATCGCCATCGCCGATCCCAACGACATCGTCGCGCTGGACAAGCTGCGCACGCTGATTCACCCGGAACTGGCGATCGAAACGCTGCTCGCCGGCGAATCCGAGATCGCCCGTGCCATCGATCAGTATTACGGCCACGAGTTGTCGATCGACGGCATTCTCCAGGAAATCGAAACCGGCGAGATCGACTATCGCAGCCTGTCGGCCTCGCTCGATGAATACAGCCAGCCGGTGGTCCGTCTGGTGGATGCATTGCTCACCGATGCCGTCAAGCATGATGCCTCCGACGTCCATTTCGAACCGGAAGCCAGCTTCCTGCGCATCCGCTATCGGATCGACGGCATCCTGCGGCAGATTCGTGCCCTGCACAAAACCTACTGGCCGGCCATGGCGGTGCGCATCAAGGTGATCAGCGGCATGAACATCGCCGAAACCCGGGCGCCGCAGGACGGACGGATCTCGCTGAACATCAGCGGCCGCGCCGTTGATTTTCGGGTTGCCTCGCAGCCGACGATCCACGGTGAAAACATCGTGCTGCGCATCCTCGACCGCCAGAAGGGCATTGTGCCGCTCGACCGGCTGGGGCTGGACGAGCGGCAACTGGCCTTGATGAAGCTGATGGTGGCGCGCCCGGAGGGCATCATCCTGGTGACCGGGCCCACCGGCAGCGGCAAGACGACCACGCTCTACTCGGTGCTCAACCACATCAACAAGGAGGGCGTGAACATCATGACCCTCGAAGACCCGGTCGAGTATCCGATGGCCATGATCCGCCAGACATCGGTGGCGGAATCGGCCAAGCTGGATTTTGCCAACGGTATCCGCTCGATGATGCGCCAGGATCCCGACATCATACTGGTAGGCGAGGTGCGCGACGCGGACACCGCCGAAATGGCCTTTCGAGCCGCAATGACGGGCCATCAGGTGTACTCGACCCTGCACACCAATTCGGCTCTGGGCGCTGTTCCGCGCCTGCTCGACATCGGCGTGCTGCCCGACATCATGGCCGGCAACATCATCGGCATCATCGCCCAGCGGTTGGTGCGCCGCCTGTGCAGCCATTGCCGCAAGCCGTATCCGGCGGACGCCGGCGAATGCAAGCTGATGGGAATCGCCAAGGACCAGCCGGCGCCGATCCTGTACCGCGCCGCGGGCTGTGACCACTGCGAGTATCAGGGCTATCGCGGTCGCCTTGCGATCATGGAGATGCTGCGCCTCGACGACGATCTCGACGACCTTATCAGCCGCCGCGCGGCGCAGCGCGAAATTCGCAACATGGCGCTCGCAAAGGGTTTTCGTCCTTTGTCGGAAGACGGCATGCGCCGCGTGCTTGACGGCTCCACCTCCATCGAAGAAGTCGGTCGTGTCATCGACCTGACGGAGCGGATGTAACCGCTCCGCCGCGACGCGCGCCCTCACCATGGCTCTGTATGCCTACAAGGCGATGAACGCGCACGGTAAGACGGTGCTGGGCCGGCTTGAAGCCATCAACTTGATCGACCTCGAAATGCGTCTGAAACGCATGGACCTCGATTTCATCAATGGCGATACACTGAAACAGGGCGGCATTTTCAATCGCGCCAAGATCAAGCGTCCCGAGTTGATCAACTTCTGTTTTCATCTGGAGCAACTCGCGCGCGCCGGCGTGCCGCTGGTCGAAAGCCTCGCCGACTTGCGCGACAGCCTGGAGAATCCCCGCTTTCGCGAAATCATCGCCGGCATGGTGGAAAGCATCGAGGGCGGCAAGACGCTCTCGCAGGCGCTCGCCGAGCACCCGCAGACCTTCGACGAAGTGATGGTCAGCCTGGTTCGCGCCGGCGAGGAGACTGGCACCCTGCCTCAGGTGCTCAGCAACCTGCTCGAATCATTGAAATGGCAGGATGAACTCGCTGCCCACACCAAGAAGCTGATCATGTACCCGAGTTTCCTCGGGGCGGTAGTGATTGCCATCACCATGTTCATGATGATCTATCTGGTGCCGAAGATGGCGAGCTTCATCCGCAATGTCGGACAGGAGTTGCCGCTGCAGACCAAGATACTCATCGCCACGTCCGAATTCTTTGTCAACTACTGGTATGTCGCGCTCGGCGTGCCGCTGGTCCTGATAGCCGTAGTCGCCACGTTGATCCGCTCCAGCAAGGCGGCGCGCTACCGCTTCGACGATGTCAAACTGCGGCTGCCTTACCTGGGCGACATCCTGCGCAAGATCATCCTGTCACGCTTCGCTTCGGTATTTGCCATGATGTATTCTTCGGGCATTACCATTCTCGACTCGATCGAGGCAACCGAGGGTGTGGTCGGCAATCTCGTGATCCGCGAAGGTCTGGAACAGGTCGGCGATTTGATTGCGGAAGGCCAGAACGTCACGGCCGCCTTCCAGACCGCCGGAATGTTTCCGCCGCTGGTGCTGCGGATGTTGCGAGTCGGCGAGAACACCGGCGCGCTGGACACCGCGCTGACCAATGTCAGCTACTTCTATAATCGCGATGTACGCGAATCCATCGAAAAGGTGCAGTCCATGATCGAGCCGGTCATGACGGTAACCATCGGCCTGCTGCTCGGCTGGATCATGATGGCCGTGCTGGGACCGATCTACGACATCATCACCAAGATGAAGACCTGATGGCCAACAAGCGCATTCTTCTGCTCGACGGCACCCTTCTCACGGCGTACCACTGGAGCGGCGGCAAACTCAAGGTCGAAGGCGAGTTCACCCACGAGCCGGTACGCCTCGAAGCGCTCGTCGCCTATCTGAAAGAGCATCGCTCCAGCCTGTTTTATTTGCTCGCGGACATTGCGGAAGAGGGCTTCCAGCTCGAAGATCTTCCTTATGTTCAGGGCGCGGATCGCAGCGCCTTGCTGCAGCGGCGCCTCGGCCAGTATTACTACAACACGCCGTTGTCGACGGCCATCTCGCTCGGGCGCGCGAAAGAGGGCCGCCGCGATGAAAAGCTGCTGTTTGTCGCGTTGACGCGGATCGAGACGCTGACGCCCTGGCTCGACGCGTTGCGCGAGGCCGAAGCGATACTGGCCGGCGTCTATTCCGTGCCCCTGGTGATTGCCGAGTGGGCTTCAAAGCTGCTGAGTGGCAGCGGCCCGGTGCTGTTTGTCAGCCTGAGCCGAGGCGGGGTGCGACAAACCTTCTTCGATCAGGGCAAGCTGCATTTTTCGCGGCTGTCGCAACTGGCGACCCACAGCCTGGATGAAATGGGCCGCGCCTGCGCCAACGACGCCGCCAAGATCTTCCAGTATCTGGTCGCGCAGCGCCAGATTCCACGCGGCGCCGCGTTGCGCACGATGGTTCTGGCGCATGCCGGGCAGATACCGGTACTCAAGGATTTCTGCCGCGACACCGGCGACCTTCGCTTCGAATTCGTTGACCTCGCCGCCCTTGGGCGGCGGTTGGGGCTCAAGGATATCCCACCCGACAGCACCGCCGACAACCTTTACGTGCACTGCCTGGCCACCAAGCCCTCCGCACAGCAGTTCGCCCCGGCCGGCGAGACACATTTGTACAAGTTGTGGCAGATTCGTTCCGCGCTCACCAGCGCCGCCTGGGTGGTGTTTGCCAGTTGCATTTTGTTTGCCGGCAAGACATTCTTCGGCGCAATGCAACTGCGCGATACGGCCGAAACCGCCAGAGCACTGACGGCCAGCGATACACAGCGCTACCGGGGCATTCTCGAGGGCCTGCCCAAGATCAGCCTGACCGCCGACCAGCTGCGCGCGCTGATCGGACGGGTCGACACCCTGCAGAAGCGCGCTCCGCAGATGGAACCGCTGCTGCTGCACTTGAGCCTGGTGCTGAACGATACCCCCAAGGTCGAGCTCACGCGCCTGGCCTGGAAGGCCGCCGACCGTCTCGACGCCGGCCAGAAGCCGCCCGAGGGCGCAATCGCGAGACCGCAAACTGTGTCGCCGGCGAGCGTCGCCGAGAACTGGTCCGTGGTCGAAATTCAGGCGCAACTCCCGCTCGGCATGGCAACCGACAAGCGCGGTCAGCTCGAACTGATCGAGCGCTTCGCGGCCCGGCTGCGCGACCCCAACACGGAGGTCAAGGTCCTCAGCCGACCCTTCGACATCGAATCCGACAAGCCGCTCAGGAACTCCGCCGAATCAGGCGACGTCCAGCTTGCGGATATTCCCAAGTTCAGTCTGCGCCTGGCGCGCCGGTTGTGAGAGACACTGTGAAGAATACGGTGGGAGACCAATGAAGCTGGACGCCAAGGACTTCAAACGCCTGCAATGGGCAATTGCCTTCCTGTCGGCGATGATTCTGGTCGGCGGCGGCTCTGTGTGGTTTACCCGGCAGTTGAGCATCGCCAGCGAAAGGGCGGCGCAGCAAGCGGCGGCGGCACGCAAGGATATCCAGACCAAACTGGCGCGGGCGAGCGAGGAGGAGAACGAGCTACGCACCAAGATCGACCGCTTCAAGGCGCTCGAAGCGCGTGGCTATATCGGCCCGGAACGCCGCCTGGACTGGGCTGAAACCATCGCCCGCATCAAGGCCGCGCGCCGCATCTTCAAACTGGACTACGAATTCGCGCCGCAACGGCCGGTCGATGCCAGCATACTGCCGGGCGGTGCGTCGGCCGGAGGCTTCGAAATCATGTCGAGCCAGATGCGCCTGCAAGTACAACTGCTGCATGAAAGCGAGCTGTTGGGGTTTCTCGCCGAGTTGCGCGACGCGGTGCAGGCCCTGGTTCAGGTCCGCTCCTGCACCATGGAGCGCTTGCCGCCGGACAGCGCTGAACGCGGCAACAAGGCCCAGTTGAAGGCCGAATGCACACTCGAATGGATCACATTCAAGGACGCCAAATGAAGTCGCCGGCCCGCATGATCTCCGCGCTGCTGGCCTGGGCGTTGCTCGCGGCGGCCTCCGCGGCCAACGCCGAGGAACTCGGCCGTCTGTTCTTCACACCCGAGCGCCGCGCAACGCTGGATCGCCAGCGCTCGCTCAACATCCAGGAAGCGCGAACCCTGCAAGGCAACACCATGAGCCTGGACGGCGTCGTCTATCGATCCGGCGGCAAGGCGACGGTCTGGATCAACAATCAGGCGCAGGCTGCCGGCGACAGTTCGCGCACCGGCGTCAGCGCGACCGTATCGGCCAAGACGCCCGGCAGCGCTCTGCTCGCACCCGGAGAAGAAGCGCCGGCACAGCTCAGAGTGGGCGAAACGGTTAACCGGGCCACCGGCAAACGCAATACGCGGCTGGGCGGCGGTGCGGTCATCACCCCCGGGCAGGTCACGCGCTGAGGGTATAGAACTCCATGGTGTTGCGCAGGCGTCGCCCACCCATTGCTAAGCGGGCGCGTGGTTTTGCGCTGATCCTGTTGATGGCGCTGGTGACTCTGGGCGTGCTGTATTTCGTGACGGTGCAACTCGAAGCCGTCGGCCTCTATCAGCGGGAGGCGCGCCAGCAGGGGGGAGGCGGCGCGGCGCTCGAGCAAGCCCGGGAAGCCCTGCTGGGATATGCCGCGACCTACCGCGACAACAATGCCAACGAAGTCTTCGGTTACCTGCCTTGTCCGGATACCACGGGAGATGGCATCGCCGACACCGTGCTGAACGCGGCGGAGTGCGGCAGCAGCGGGCACGCCAGCGTCGGGCTGCTGCCCTACCGGACGCTTGGTCTGCCCGATTTGCGCGATGGCGACGGCAATTGCCTTTGGTATGCGGTGTCCGGTGCCTTCAAGGCGGCGCTGACCAAGCCGACGCCGGTCAATTGGGACACCCAGGGCCAGTTCAAGGTGGTCGATTCGAATGGGGCGATCCTGGTTGCGCCGGATGACAGCCAGGGCGGCGCCGCCGCGGTGATCTTCAGCACCGGTGTACCGCTGGCCGGCCAGAGCCGCACTGCCTCAATCAGCGGACCCTGCAAGGTCGACCCCTCGCAGGTCGCGGCCTATCTCGACGCGAATTACACCTTCGCCGCCAGCGGCACCATCACGCTCAACCAGGGGCCGCTGCAGGATGCCAATGGCACTTTCACCAACAACGATCGCCTGGTCTGGATTTCGCCCAAGGATATCTTTGACCGGGTAATCGCGCGCAAGGACTTCGGCAACGCGCTGAATGCGACACCCCCCGGCCAGGTCAATACCTTGATCGATCGCCTCGCCAAGGCGCTCGAAAAAAAGGTGCAGGACGATATCTTCAACGGCACCTCGACCAGCCAGCCCAGCAACACGGGAAGCTATACGCCGCAACCCGCGGCCGCCGCGATGGGCGACGTCGATGCCACCACCGACATCGGCCTGGCCAATGCGCCGAGCTATGCCAATTACCTGACGAACTGGGCCGATCAGTTTCGGCAGATTCGCTGCAACAGCGTGAGCACGGCTTGCCTCGACGTGAACAACGGGGGCACCGCCAATTGCCGCGGTGCGCTGCTTTTCAGCGGCAGGAACAGCGCCGGGCAACCGCGCGCCAGCGCCCAGAAAGTCCCCTCGGTGGCGAATCTCGACTACTACTTCGAGGCAGCCGGCCGGGCGTTCCTCAAAGGCACCAGCACCAGTTTCTCGGGCAGCATCGCGTATGGCAGCGCCAGCCCCGGCGCCGATGTCGCGGCCTGCCTTGGTTACGGCACCTACGACTCGCTGAAACAGAGCAGCCCGGCGTTCAGTGCCGGCACGATCGCTCCGGCCGGCGCCGCCACCGGCGTTGCCACGGTGACGGGAGTCGGCGGCCCAAGCCCGACGATAGTGCTTGGCAGCACCATCGCGGTGGCGCGTGCCGGATGCGTCTGGAATGCGAACAAGCTGCCGCTCAACACCAGCCTGCGGCTGTATTTCACCTACGATTTCGACTCGACGCAGACGTCGACGACACCGCGCGGATATGTCCTGGCCCTGGCCGATGCGGCAACCAACGACGTGTACAGCAACGACCCGGTGATGTGCGGGGCGAGTGGCAGCAACCGCCTGGGCTACGCCGGCGCGCCGGTTTCCGGCAGCGCGACAGTAGGGGGTTCAAGCGCAAATATCACTGGAAATATCTGGAGCTCACTTTCTGGCGGGCGGGCCACGATCACCACTGCCGCGCCCCACGGGTTTTCCACCGGCGACACCGTGACCATCGCCAACGCTTCGCCCGCCGGCTACAACGGCACTTACACCATCAGTTCGATCATCGGTCTGCCCGCCACTTCAACCCAGTTTCGCTATTCCCTGGCGACCAACCCCGGCGCGCTCTACATGGGAATATTTCCGCCGAAGATCGCATTGGAATTTGACACCTACTGCGACGCGGCTCGCGGCGATCCGCCGGCGGGTTGCCCCAGCCCGGTGGCCGATCGCCACCATTTTGGCTTCATGTACTGGGGCGGGGCGGGCGACAACACGCCTTCCTCCAACCCGCGCGATGGCAGCGACGACAACACCCACGGCAGCGGCGTCGCCGCCGACGGCGCCCAGCCGCTCAATCCCGGCAACCTCAGCGTCACCGCGGCCACTGCCACACCGTTCGCGACCGTTGCCGCGGCGCAGTGGACGGGCGGAACGGCGAGCATCACCACCTCCGCGCCACATGGCTACACCACCGGGCAAAGCGTGACCATCTCGGATTTCAATCCGCTTGGCTACAAAGGTACGGTCACGGTCACCGTGACCGACGCAACCCACTTTACATATCCACTGGTTGCCGATCCCGGCCGCTATCCCTATGTGGCGACGGTTTCCGCGGCAAGCTGGGCGGCGGGCACGGGAACCGTCACGAGCTCGGCGGCGCATGGACTTGCGACCGGGAACACCGTCACCTTGAGCGGCATGTCGCCGGCGGCCTGGAACGGCAGCTATTCCGTTACGGTGACCGACGCTACCCACTTCACCGTGGCGATCGCCGGCAATCCGGGGACCTACGTTTCCGGCGGTCTGGTGTCAGCGCCCCTGAGCTTCATCTCGGCGGCAAGCTGGTCGGGCGGTCGCGTCAGCGTCACCACGGCGGCGGCGCACGGCCTGGTTTCCGACCAGTACGTGACGATTTCGGGCGCTTTACCGGCAGGCTACAACGGCACTTACCGAATCAGAGTGACCAGCGGCACCCAGTTCAGCTATTTCCTGAGCGGCAGCCCCGGCTTCTACACAAGCGGTGGCGCCATCGCCGTCGCGGGCGCCACCAGCACGGCAATGGCGTCACCCGTAGCAGCGGCCAGCGTCAGCAGCGCCGACTGGGCGTCGAACGCGGCCACGGTAACCACCGGCGCCGCGCATGGGCTGGCGACCGGTCAGACGGTGCAGATTGCGGGGATCTATCCCGTGGGTTACAACGGCGTCTATTCCGTCACGGTGATCGACGCCACGCATTTCAGTTATGCGCTGGCTACCGATCCGGGCGGGACATTCACCGCGTCGACGTTCGCCTATCCCGGCATTGCCACGGTCAAGGTCAGCGACCCGTTCCTGCCCTATGCCAAGACGCCTTTGGATACCACGATCCATGTCCGCCTGGACATCATCCGCAGCTACGACGCGACCCGCCGCCAGGCCGTCCTGACCCTCAAGGGCTACGTCGGCGATACCTTCGCCCTGGTCGGGAATTGTGCGCAGGCCGACTTCCAGAACCTCGCCCGCGACCTGTCGGAAATTTGCCCACTGCGGACTCCGACCATCGAGCAGGACGGGATAACGGTGAATGACGCCGCCGGTCCGGCGTTGGCGAATATCTATCTCGGATTCACCACGGCGCGGAGTGCTTCCGCGGGTGATAATGAGATCATCAACATTCGCAACCTGATCCTGCGCAGCCAATGAGAAGAAACATCGATCGTCCTGCCGGCTTCACGCTCATCGAACTGGCGATGGTGCTCCTGATCGTGGCGCTGCTGATCGGCGGCCTGCTGATGCCGCTCTCCGCGCAATACGAGGTTCGCGGCCGCCAGGAAACCGAGAAGGCGCTGGCCAACATTCGCGAAGCGCTGATCGGTTTCGCGGTGGTGAATGGCCGCCTGCCGTGTCCCGCGGTTGCCAGCATACCCACCGGTACCACGGTAAGCGGCCTTGAAGCGGGCAGGGAAGCCACCACCCCGGCCGGCGCAAACGGTCCCTGTGCCTGCGATACCAGTCCCACCAGCGGCGTCGCCGGCATTGTCGGCGCCGGCGCGGTCGCCTGCTCCGTGGCCAGCCCCGACACCGACAATGTCGGTGGCGTGCTGCCCTGGGCCACGCTGGGCTTGCCGGAAACCGACGCCTGGGAACATCGCTATACCTACCGTGTGTCCACCCAATTTGCCCGCCTGGCCACCGGTCAAACCACCTTCGGCACTTGCACCCCCGCGGCGCCGGTGCTGAATGCCGCATTCGCCTTGTGTTCGATCGGCGCCATCACCGTGTCCACTGCTGCGGTCGGTGGCACGACGCTGGCCGGCAATGTCCCGGTCATCGTGGTTTCGCATGGCAAGAACGGCCTCGGTGCGACTTCCGTGAATGGGATCGTCAGCGCGCCAGCCACCGCCGCCGACGAGGTCGAAAACGCCGACAACAACGCGGCCTTCGTCAATAACTCCAGCATCGACGACCAAACCGCCTGGGTACCCATCAGCGTACTGATGGGGCGCATGGTGACCGCCGGTAAACTGCCCTGATCGAGCGGGATCCGTTGCGGTGGTCCCTGGGGCCGTCGATCTCCGCTTATGAGCAGCATCACAATTCCTGAATCTGCCTGTTGACGCGACCGGTAGAATCGCCGCATTGTCTTTCAGGAGTTCGCCGTGTCCACGACCTTCAGGATCGCGCCAAGCATTCTCTCCGCCAACTTCGCCCGACTGGGCGACGAAGTTGCGAATGTCATCGCCGCCGGCGCCGACTGGGTCCATTTCGACGTGATGGACAACCACTACGTGCCCAATCTCACCATCGGCCCGCTGGTCTGCGAAGCGCTGCGCCCGGTCACCACGGCGGTGATCGACGTGCACCTGATGGTCAAGCCGGTGGATCGGATCATTCCCGATTTCGCCAAGGCCGGTGCCAATGTCATCACCTTCCATCCCGAGGGCTCCGAGCACATCGACCGCTCGCTGGCCCTGATCCGCGAATCGGGCTGCAAGGCCGGCTTGGTGTTCAATCCGGCGACGCCGCTCGATCACATGGACTACGTGATGGACAAGCTCGACATCGTGCTGCTGATGAGCGTGAATCCGGGCTTTGGCGGGCAGAAGTTCATCCCCGCGACTCTGGACAAACTTCGCCAGACGCGGGCACGGATCGATGCCTGGCGCGACAAGAGCGGGCGCGAAATCCTGCTGGAAGTGGACGGCGGCGTGAAGGTGGACAACATCGCCGAGATCGCCCGCGCCGGCGCGGATACCTTCGTTGCCGGCTCGGCGGTGTTCGGCGCCGGCCGCGATGCCGATGCGCATCGCTACGACACGGTGATTGCCGCACTGCGTGGCGAACTCGGCAAGGTCTGACTGCTTTGCGCGGTCGCACGGGGACCGCCTGCCGTGCATGGTCATGCTATCTTCGCCGCGATGAACCCCATCCGCTCCCTCACCATCGATCTCGATGGCACCCTGCTCGACACGATTCCCGATCTCGCCGCGGCCGCCAACGGCATGATGCGCGAACTCGGGCGCCCGGAACATGACATCGGCACCGTTGCCGCATTTGTCGGCCGCGGGATTCCCAATCTGGTCGCGCGCTGCGTGCCGGACCTCGCCGGCGAATCGCTGGCCCGGGCCCAGGACATGTTCCGCCGCCACTACGCGCTGGAAAACGGTCGCCGTTCGACGCCGTATCCGGGTGTGCTCGAAGGCTTGCGTGCCTTCCGCGACGCCGGCCTGCCGATGGCGGTAATCACCAACAAGGCGGGAGCATTCACCGAGCCCCTGTTGCGCGCCACCGGGCTTGCCTCGTGGTTCGAGTTTGCCGTTTCCGGCGACAGCCTGCCGGAAAAGAAGCCGCACCCGCTGCCGCTGCTGCACGCCTGCCAGCGCCTGGGCAGCGCCGCCGCCGAAAACCTGCACATCGGCGATTCGCGGCATGACGCCGCCGCGGCGCGCGCCGCGGGATGTCCGGTGTTCCTCGTGCCCTACGGCTACAACGAAGGCGAGGATGTGCAGGGAATCGACTGCGATGCTATAGTCGCATCGCTGGCCGAGGCGGCCGGCCGTATTGCCGGCCGGCGAAGCTGAATCCCCGGCTTGCAAAGCCCCGGCGCCGACTATCGAGAGCCCGCCTGAACATGCTCCACCACAACCTGCATATGACAAGGAAACACGCCCTCGGGGCGGAGGCTTGGCCCTGGCGGCCCTGGCTCTCCCGCGCCAGTTCGAGCGCCTGACTTCCTTCGCGCCGGAGCTTCCGGCCGGCGCGCCCCGGCATTGCAGTACCCGCTTTTCTGTGGAGCTTTCCATGACTGAATCGGATTTCAACCGCCTGGCGGCGGAGGGCTACAACCGCATCCCGGTGACGCTCGAAACCTTCGCCGACCTCGACACGCCGCTGTCGATCTACCTCAAGCTGGCCAACGATTCCTACTCCTACCTGCTCGAATCGGTGCAAGGCGGCGAGCGCTTCGGCCGCTATTCCTTCATCGGGCTGGCCGCCGGTACGCGGATCGCCGTGGTCGATGGCGCCATCATGCTGCTGACCGGCAACCGCGTCGCCGAGCGGCGCGACCATACCAATCCGATGAGCTACATCAGCGAATTCATGGCGCGCTTCAAGGTGCCCCACCTGCCCGGTCTGCCGCGCTTTTGCGGCGGCCTGGTGGGCGCCTTCGGCTATGACACGGTGCGCTACATCGAAACCCGGCTCGCGCGCACGAAAACGCCGGACCCCCTTGGCGTGCCGGACATCCTGCTGCTGCTTTCCGAGGAAATCGCCATCGTCGACAACCTCTCCGGCAAGTTGACCCTGGTGGTGTATGCCGAACCCGGCTTCCCCGGCGCCTGGAAGCAGGCCCAGGCAAGGCTCAGGGAACTGCTGGGGAAACTGCGCGCACCGGTGGCGATTCCGCCCGAAGCGCGAGCGGAGTCGTCGCAGGCCGTGTCCGAATTCGGCGAGGAAGGCTTCAAGGCGGCGGTGCGGCGCGCCAAGCAATACATCGTCGATGGCGACATCATGCAGGTGGTGTTGTCGCAGCGCATGAGCAAGCCGTTCGCGGCCAGTCCGCTGGCGCTGTACCGGGCATTGCGCACGCTGAACCCCTCGCCCTACATGTTCTATTTCAATTTCGATGACTTCCACGTCGTCGGCGCCTCGCCCGAGATCCTGGTGCGGCTCGAAGACGAACAGGGACGGAAGCGTGTCACGGTGCGGCCGATCGCCGGCACGCGCCGGCGCGGCGCCAACCCGGCGGAGGACGAGGCGCTCGCCGCCGATCTGCTGGCCGACCCCAAGGAGCGCGCCGAGCATCTGATGCTGCTCGACCTCGGCCGCAACGACATCGGCCGCGTGGCGAAGACCGGCACGGTCAAGGTCAGTGACCGCTTCATCATCGAGCGCTACTCGCATGTAATGCACATCGTGTCCAACGTCGAAGCCGAGCTGAAGGACGACGAGGGGCCGCTGGGGGTGCTCAAGGCTACCTTCCCTGCCGGCACGGTATCGGGCGCGCCGAAGGTGCGCGCGATGGAAATCATTGATGAACTGGAGCCGTCGAAGCGCGGCATCTACGCCGGCAGCGTCGGCTACCTGGGCTTCAACGGCGAAATGGACCTGTGCATCGCAATCCGCACTGCGGTGATCAAGGATCGCCGGATCCATGTCCAGGCCGGCGCGGGGATCGTCGCCGATTCCGACCCCGATGCGGAATGGCAGGAAACGCTGAGCAAGGCAAGGGCGCAACTGCGCGCCGCCGAGATGGCCGAAGCCGGCCTCGACACGCGGTTTGAATGAAGATCAACCGCTTTCAACACGGAGATCACGGAGACACAGAGAATACAGAGATGGAAGATAGGGCGCTCTCCGGGGAAGTGATTGGGGCGGCAATCGAGGTACATCGCCTGCTGGGACCTGGGTTGCTCGAGTCGGCTTATGAGTTGACGTTGGAGAGGGAGTTGGTGTTGCGTGGGCATACGGTCGAGCGCCAGAAACCGGTGCCCCTGGAATACAAAGGGGTGGCGTTGGGCGATGGCTTCCGCCTTGACCTGCTGATCGATGATTGCTTGCTTGTTGAAGTCAAGGCGGTCGATCATTTGCTGCCGCTGCACGAGGCCCAACTGCTGACCTATTTGCGCCTTGCGGCGAAGCGGTTCGGATTGCTGATAAATTTCAACGAAAGGGTCTTGAAGGACGGGGTAAAGCGTGTCGCGAATGGCTTTTGAGAAGCTGTTCTCCGTGCTCTCTGTGTCTCTGTGCCCTCTGTGTCGAGAGAGGTTTTCACCATGCTGCTGATGATCGACAACTACGACAGCTTCACCTACAACCTGGTGCAGTATTTCGGCGAACTTGGCGAGGACGTCAAGGTTCTGCGCAATGACGCGATCACGGTCAAGGAAATCGCCGCGATGAATCCCGCCCGCATCGTGATCTCGCCCGGCCCCTGTTCGCCGACCGAGGCCGGGGTTTCGGTGGCAACGGTCAGGGAATTCGCCGGCAGGATTCCGCTGCTGGGCGTCTGTCTCGGCCACCAGAGCATCGGCGCGGCCTTCGGCGGCGAGATCGTGCATGCCAAGCAATTGATGCATGGCAAGACTTCGCCGGTGCTTCACGAGGGCAAGGGAATTTTCGGCGGCCTGGCCAATCCGCTGACCGTAACCCGTTATCATTCGCTGGCGATCCGCCGTGAAACGCTGCCGGCCTGCCTCGAAGTCACGGCCTGGACGGAGGACGGCGAAATCATGGGGGTGAAGCACAGGGAGTTCAATGTCGAGGGCGTACAGTTTCATCCCGAATCGATACTCACCGAATGCGGCCATGAGCTGCTGCGGAATTTTTTGAAGGGAGACTGAGTCGTGATCACACCCCAGGAAGCGCTCCAGCGCACGATCGAACACCGGGAAATCTTCCATGACGAAATGCTGCACCTGATGCGGCAGATCATGCGCGGCGAAATCTCCCCGCTGATGGTCGCCGCCATTCTCACCGGGCTGCGCGTGAAGAAGGAGACCATAGGCGAGATTTCAGCCGCGGCCATGGTCATGCGCGAGTTGTCGACCAAGGTCGAGGCGCCGCACAATCCCCACTTCGTGGATATCGTCGGCACCGGCGGCGACGGCGCCCACACCTTCAATATCTCCACCGCGTCGATGTTCGTCGCCGCGGCCGCCGGCGCCACGGTGGCCAAGCACGGCAATCGCAGCGTGTCGTCCAAGTCGGGTTCGGCCGACGTGCTCGAGGCGCTCGGTGCGAAGATCAACCTGACGCCGCAGCAGGTCGGGGAATGCATCGAGACAGTGGGCTGCGGCTTCATGTTCGCCCCCAATCATCATCCGGCGATGAAGAATGTCGCGCCGGTGCGGCGCGAGATGGCCGTACGCACGATCTTCAACATCCTTGGGCCGCTTACCAACCCGGCCGGCGCGCCGAATACGCTGATGGGCGTTTTTCATCCCGACCTGGTCGGCATCCAGGTGCGCGTTATGCAGCAACTGGGCGCCGACCATGTGCTGGTGGTCTGGGGCAAGGACGGCATGGACGAAATCTCGCTGGGCGCCGCGACCCTGGTGGGCGAACTGAGGGACGGAAAGATCAGCGAATACGAAGTGCATCCCGAAGACTTCGGCCTGTCGATGGTGTCAAACCGGGGCCTGCGGGTGGCGGATTCGATCGAGTCGAAAGTCATGTTGCTTGCCGCGCTGGACAACCAGCCGGGTACGGCGCGGGAAATTGTGACGCTCAATGCCGGCGCCGCGCTGTATGCGGCCAATCTTGAGGACTCGATCGGGGCCGGCATCGCGCTGGCGCGCGAGGCGATCGCCAGCGGCGCGGCGCGGAGCAAGCTCGACGAGTTCGTTTCCTTCACGAGCAAGTTCGCCTGATGTCCGATATCCTCGGCCGGATCCTGGCCGTCAAACGCGAGGAGGTCGCCACGGCCTCCCTGGCCAGGCCCCTGGACGTGATTCGGGCCGAGGCGAAGGCACAGGCCGCGCCGCGCGATTTTGTCGCGGCGATCCGGACAAAGCTCGGCACCGGCGGCGCGGCGGTGATCGCCGAAATCAAGAAGGCCAGTCCGTCGAAAGGAGTGATCCGGGAGGATTTCCGCCCGGCGGAGATCGCCGCCGACTATCAGAAGCACGGCGCGACCTGCCTCTCCGTGCTGACAGACCGCGACTTTTTTCAGGGTTCCGAGGTCTGCCTGCGCGCAGCGCGGGCCGCCTGTTCATTGCCGGTGCTGCGCAAGGATTTCCTGGTCGATCCATGGCAAGTGTATGAGGCTCGGGTGATGGAGGCGGACGCCATCCTGCTGATCGTCGCCGCCCTGTCTCTGCCGCAGATGCGGGAGATGGAAGCCATCGCGCACAGCCTGGGCATGGCCGTGCTGGTCGAGTGCCACGATGCCGCCGAACTGGATATCGCCCTGCAATTGACGACCCCGCTGATCGGCATCAACAACCGCAACCTGCGCAGCTTCGACGTCAGCCTCGACACCACGCTGTCGCAACTCAGCCGCATTCCGCCGGGTCGCATCGTGGTGACAGAGTCGGGCATTGTCGCGCCGGCCGATGTGGCCTTGATGCGCGCCAACGGCGTGCATGCCTTCCTGGTCGGCGAAGCCTTCATGCGCGCCGCCTCGCCGGGCGAAGAACTGGCCCGACTGTTCGCCTGATTCGCCGCACTGAAAGTTATGCCCCGTGCGAAGCAGGGGGCGGTATCCCTTGCGGACGGCGCTGGCGACAGGGCGAACCGCACTCAGCCGTGGATAGTCAGCGAGGTGCGGCCGAGTTCAACGAAATCGTCATTGCGGAAGGCATCGACGATAGCCGTCAGGTTTCCGCGAAGCAGGCCTTCCAGCGCGGCGTTGCCGATATTGCCGGTTGCCACGAGCAAGAGTTGTTTCGGGCGACCGGATATGAGATGGGATTGAACGAAATCGTCATGCTTGGTGACGACAACCCTGTCATGATTCGCAGCCAGATCAACTATCTCTGTGTCTGGCGTACGGTTGCCCAGCGGGAGATCCAGCGTATGCAATGCATCGTGACCGGCTTCACGCAACAAGCCGCAGAGTCGGCGCGGCAGCTGCGCGTCGACCAGGAACCTCATGCCGCGATGCGATCGATGCGTTTCACGTGCGCCAGCCGCGCCGCGTAGGACAGGACGGCGAGGATATCTTCGCGTTCAAGATCCTCGTAGTCAGCGAGGATCTGATCGATCGTCGAGCCTGCGGCAAGCAGCTCCAGAATATTTTCAACCGGATAGCGCAGGCCGCGAATGCAGGGCTTGCCGTGGCAAATGGCGGGATCGATGGTGATACGTTCGCCGGTACTCATCTTTTGCCTCCATGATTCGAAACCAAAGTATATATGGCAACACGCCTGATTCGCCGCGCCGAAAGTTATGCCCCGTGCGCAGCCGGGGGCGGTATCCCTTGCGGACGGCGCTGGTGGCACGGCAGGAATCACCGAGATCTAAAAGGCAGCCGGTCCAAGATCGTGATCCGCGCCGGCTTCCTTCGCGCCGAGATCGCCGCCGACCAAGAGATGCGCGGCAGTTTGCCCAAATCCAAGAGGGATAAACTACCGTTCCCCAGAATCGGACGGAGCCTGCCATGGGCACCCTGGAATCTCTGAAGACGAGACGTGATCATATTCTCGCCACGGCAGGCCGCCATGGCGCAGGAAACGTGCGACTTTTCGGATCCGTGCTTCGCGGTGCAGAGACTCCGGAAAGCGACATCGACCTGCTGGTTGAATTCGCCCCAGACCGCTCGCTTCTCGATCTCGTCGGATTGCAGATTGATCTCGAAATCCTGCTCGGCCGGCGTACGGATGTTGTCACCGAGGCGTCTCTCAGCCCCTGCCTCCGCGACCGAATATTGCTGTAGGCCAGGACGTACCTGGATCCTCGTTTCAACCGGATCAGTGCGATCTGGGCAGTCGACTTGGACGGAGGGTCGGCAATCGGCAATAGCGAACCAATGATTGTCATTCACAATCCGTATGCGACAAGCCGGATACCGTTGGGCTTCTTGCCGGCGGATGACGAATACGAGGCGGTGGACCAAGGGGAAGAGATTTTGCTTTTCAAGGTGCCGTCGGGCGGACGGGGACCAAGGGCCCATGGCAGCGACATCAGCCGATGAACTGAAACCTCAACTTTGAGCGTCCGCGATTCCACCCGTCGACCGGCAGGTATGGGGCGACTTGAGGCAGCCAGGTCAGATTCGGGTTACTGGTCAGAATGACGCAATGTCGCGATCTCGCCCGGGACTTATTAAGGCGCCGCAACGAGGGGCCGGTCCAGGTTTCTCAGTCGGAGATGTCCGGCGAGTGCGCCACCCCGGCAGAACCAGCGAAGCCGAAAGTCGGCGCTGGCGACACGGCGAATTACTCAATCAGGCGCAGCGGTTGCCCGTCGTCTCGGGGACGCCCAGCTTCTTGAGGATCATGTCCAGCGGGCAGAATCTCGTGAAGCCGCTCTGGAACAGGTTGGCACCGACAAAGGCAGTGAACCACAGCCAGGAGACTCTGCTCATGTCCACCTGGCCCATGGCGTGCGCCAGCACGAGCGAAGTGATGATGAAGAATCCGGCGATGATGCGGACGAATTGATTGACGGTCATTGGAAATGCTCCTGTATTGGGGGGGTAGTCAGGGCTGTTGAAGTCGATTCTTCAGGGCGGCGTAGTACAGCACCGGGATCACCACCAGCGTCAGCACCGTGGACACGAAGATGCCGAAGATCAGCGACAGGGCCAGTCCGGCGAAGATCGGGTCATCGACGATGAACAGGGCGCCGAGCATCGCCGCCAGGCCGGTCAGCGCGATCGGTTTGGCGCGAATCGCCGCGGCCTGGATCACGGCTTCGGCGAAGTCCATGCCGGCAGCCACCTGCTGGTTGATGAAGTCGACCAGCAAGATCGAATTGCGCACGATGATGCCGGCCAGCGCGATCATGCCGATCATCGAGGTGGCGGTGTACTGCGCGCCGAACAGCGCATGGCCGGGCATGACGCCGATGATGGTCAGCGGAATCGGCGCCATGATGATCAGCGGCACCAGGTAGCTCTTGAACTGCGCCACCACCAGCAGGTAGATCAGGATCAGGCCCACGGCATAGGCCGCGCCCATGTCGCGGAAGGTTTCATAGGTGACCTGCCATTCGCCGTCCCATTTCAGCGAGTATTGCGCATACGGGTCCCCGGGCTGTTTGACGAAATACTCGCCCAGCGTGCCGCCCTGCGCCAAAGCGATGCCGGCGAGCTTGTCGCGGATGTCGAACATGCCGTACAGCGGCGAGTCGAGCCGGCCACCCATGTCCCCGGTGACGAACACCACGGGCAGCAGATCCTTGTGGTAAATGACTTTCTCGCGCAGGCCGGGCTTCAGTTCGACGAGTTCGGAAACCGGCACCATCTGGCCTTCGCGCCCGCGCAGCTTGAGCTTGAGCAACTGGTCGATGCTGTTCTGGCGTTCGGCGGGCAGCACGATGCGCACCGGGATTTCGTATTTCGCGTCGCCGTCATGCACCGGCGTCACGTCCTCCCCGGAGAGACCCAGACGCACCACGTCCACGATGTCCTTCTGCGCCACGCCGAGCAGGGCGGCCTTGGCCTGGGCGACGCGCAGCACCAGCTTTTCCGCATCGGCATCCACCGTATCGTCAACGCCGACAATGTCGGCCGTGTTTTCGAACGCCGCGCGCACCCGTTTGGCCACGGCCATCTGCCCGGCATAGTCGGGACCGTAGATTTCGGCAACGATCGGCGATAGCACCGGCGGTCCCGGCGGCACCTCGACCACCTTGGCATTGCCGCCATGCTTCCTGGCGATCGCCGCCACCCGATCGCGCACCGAGACGGCGATCTCGTGGCTCTGGCGGTGGCGGTGCTTCTTGTCGACCAGATTGACCTGGATGTCGCCCATCTCCGGAGCGCTGCGCAAATAGTACTGGCGCACCAGGCCGTTGAAATTGATCGGGCTGGCGGTGCCGGCATAGGCCTGATAGTTGGCGACTTCGTCGACCTGCGCGATCTCGGCGGAGATCTCGCGCAGCACCCGTGCCGTTTGTTCCAGGGGCGTGCCGACCGGCATGTCGAGCACGATCTGGAATTCACTCTTGTTGTCGAAGGGCAGCATCTTCAAAACCACCAGCTTGACCAGGCCCAGGCTGACCGAAAGGACAATCGCGAGCAGAAGGCCGATCCAGAGCTTGCTTCTCGCACGTCCCCCCGTTACCGGGTCGAGCAGCGGTGTCATGACGCGGCGAAACAGTCTCTCCAGTCGGCCGGACGATAAAGGGGCCAGGCTCGAATTTATCGATTCATCAAATTCGAGCCTGGCCCCTTTATCTTCTTTATCTTTCATCAGCTTCAGCGCCAGCCAGGGCGTGATCACGAAGGCGATGGCCAGGGAGATGAACATGCCCATCGAGGCGTTGATCGGGATCGGGCTCATGTAGGGCCCCATCAGCCCGGAGACGAAGGCCATCGGCAGCAGCGCGGCGATCACCGTGAAGGTAGCCAGGATGGTCGGGCCGCCCACCTCGTCCACGGCCGGCGGGATGATCTGCCACAGCGCCTGGTCGGGGTGCAGCAGGTGCCAGCGATGGATGTTTTCGACCACCACGATGGCGTCGTCGACCAGGATGCCGATCGAGAAGATCAGCGCGAACAGCGAGACGCGATTCAGCGTGAAGCCCCAGGCCCAGGAGGCGAACAGCGTCGCCGCCAGCGTCAGGCTGACCGCGGTGCCGACGATCACTGCCTCGCGCCGGCCCAGCGCGAACAACACCAGCAAGACGACGAAGGCGGTGGCGAAAACCAGCTTGCCGATCAGCTTCTGCGCCTTGTCGGTGGCCGTCGCGCCATAGTTGCGCGTCACGGTGAATTCGACACCTTCCGGGATCACGGTACCCTTCAGCGCTTCGGCGCGCGCGATCACCGACTCGGCCACGTCGGCGGCATTCACGCCGGGCTTCTTCGACACCGAGAGCGTCACCGCCGGGAACTCGGCCTTGCGGTCGCCGTACCAGACATAGCGCAGCGGCTGGTCGGCGCCATCAACCACCTGGGCGACATCGGCCATATACACCGGCTTGCCGTCGAATACTCCCACCACCAGGCGCTTGACGTCGGCCGCCGACTGGATGTAGGTGCCGGTCTGGACCAGCACTTCGCGGTTGCCGCTGACCAGGCTGCCGGCCGGCTGCGACGCGTTCGACACCTGCAAGGCCGCCTTGAGGTCCTGCGCGGTAATGCCGTACGCATTCATCCGGTCGGCATCCATGACGACGCGAATCACGTGGCCGGGGCCGCCGATGGTCGCCACGTCGCGCGTGCCCGGGATGCGCTTGAGATCGATCTCGGCCGCGCGCGCCACCTGTTGCAACTCGAACGCAGACTTGTCCGTCCCGGTTCCGTGAAAGGTCAGCGTCACGATCGGCACGTCGTCGATGCCCTTGGGCTTGATGATCGGATCCATTACACCGAGATTCGGCGAGAGCCAGTCGCGGTGCGAGTTGATCGTGTCGTAGAGCCTGACCAGCGCCTGGATCGGGTCTTCGCCGACCTTGTACTGCACCGTGATCACCGCCATGCCGGGACGCGACACCGAGTACACATGCTCGATGCCGGCAATGCGCGACAGCACCTGTTCGGCCGGGCGCGCCACCAACGCCTCGACGTCCTGCGCCGACGCACCGGGAAAGGGCACGAAGACGTTGGCCATCGTGACATTGATCTGCGGCTCTTCCTCGCGCGGCGTGACAAGCGTCGCCGCCACACCCAGCAGCAGCGCAATCAGCGCGATCAGCGGCGTCAGCGAGTTCCTGAGAAAGTACTCCGCAGTCCGTCCGGCAATTCCCATGGATCCTGTCATTTCTCACGGCGGGCGCGGCGGCTCGCGCTCGCCGTGCCCATTCACTTGTCCTTCAGTTTCATGATGCCCATGGCGCTGAGAAACATGTTCTCGAAGACATGGTCGCTGGTGCCCTTCCTCATCTTGCGCATGAAGAATTTCTCGAAGGCCACCTTCGCCAGATGCACCCACTTGCCTTCCGAGAACCAGCTGACGTTGCGCGGCGGGATCTGCGGCAGGGCGACGAAGGCGGCGCCCGAATCACCGAAATCGGCGAGACACACGGCGTTCCAGGTCGCCTTGTGCGTCGGCTCCTTGCCGTCGATCGCCTCGCGGATGTTGGCGACGGTCGCGGCCACCATCGACTCGATCATGTAGCCGGTCTTGGGGGCGCCTGTCGGCACGGGGGTGGCCTCGACCGGCGGGATGGCGACGCAGACGCCGACCGAGTAGATGTTCTTGTACTTCGGATTGCGCTGAAAGGCGTCGATCAGGATGAAGCCGCGCGGGTTGGTCAGGCCTTCGATGCCGAACACCGCGTCGATGCCCTTGAAGGCCGGCAGCATCATCGAATACTTGAATTCGAGCACGTGTTCCTTTTTCACGCCGCCGTCCTCGTTGTGCTCGGTGACGAACATTTTGCCGGCCTCGACCTTGGTCACCTTGGCGTTGCAGATCCACTTGATGTGGCGGTCGCGCATCATCGATTCGAGCAGGCCCTTGGAATCGCCGACGCCGCCCAAACCGAGGTGGCCGACGTAGGGCTCGGCGGTGACAAAGGTCATCGGCACCTTGTCACGGATCTTGCGCTTGCGCAGATCGGTGTCCATGATCATCGCGAATTCATAGGCCGGGCCGTAGCATGAAGCGCCCTGCACCGCACCGACCACCACATGGCCGGGATCCTGGACGAACTTCTTCCACGATTCCTCGGCAACGACGGCATGGTCGACGTGGCAGATCGACTGCGTGTGGCCGGTCGGTCCGAGTCCCTCGACCTCGTCGAAGGCCAGCTTGGGGCCCGTGGCGATCGCCAGGTAGTCGTAGTCGATGTCGCGTCCATCCTCCAGTTCGATCTGGTTCCGTTCGGGATGCAGGCGCTTGGCGCCGACGGGAATGAAATCGACATTCTTCTTCGCCAGCAGCGGCCCGATCTCCAGTTCGATGTCATCGCGCTTGCGCCAATTTACCGCAACCCATGGATTGGAGGGCGTGAAGTGAAACCTGGAGTTGTTGGAAATCACCGTTATGCGATGATCCTTGCCCGCCATTTGACGCATTTCATACGCCATGGGCATGCCGCCGATGCCGGCGCCGAGAATTACGATGTGGGCCATGATGTCTCCTTGGTAGGTTGAGTCAACGCAAACGGCAATTATCAGACCATATCAGGTACATGGACATTGGTGAGCTTGTTTGACGCATGGCTTTGGCTGATGATGTTCAAGGCGGGCTCGACAGCTTCATGCCGATCCCTGTTTTCGCCGGCTCCAGGCTCACCCGTTCGCCAGGATTGATTCCGGCGAGCACTTCCAGTTCGCCGCCCGCGACGGCCTCGCCGAGACGCACCTGGCGCAGGGCAGGGGCACCCTTGTCGTCGAGGACATAGACGGCGGTGACCTCGCCACGTCGCAACACGGCGGCCGGCGGCAGGGTCAGCTTAGGTGCTCGTCCGATGATGAAATGAGCCCGGGCATAGGCTCCGGGCGCGATGCCCTGGATGTCTTCCGGCAGGTAGACTCGCGCCGTTGCGGTGTGGCTGCGCGCATCCACCGTCGGCAGCACCTCCACCCGCACGGCGTCTACCCACTGGCCGCTTTCCGGAAACTCGACGCGGGCGCGGCCGGCCTTCCTGAGCTCCCCCAGTTTGTACTGCGGCAGACTGGCGATCACGCGCAGGTCCCTGGGATCGAACAACGTCACCAGGGGCCGGCCGGGCGCAGCCATCTCGCCCAGTTCGACATGTCGCTGCGCAACGAGGCCGGCGATCGGCGCCGTCACCGCCCCGTGCGAGAGTCCCGCGGCGCTGGCCGCGGCTGCCCCCTCAGTCGCTTTCCAGGTCGCGGCGGCTTGATCGAGCGCGGCCTGGCTGACAAATTTCCGTGCGTACAGGCTCTCCATCCTTTGGTGGGCCACGCGCGCCTGCTCCAGCGCGGCGCGCGCGCTGGCGTCGGCGCCGGCGGCCTCGCGCGCGTCGAGACGCATCAGTAGCTGGCCTTTGCTGACGCGTTGGCCGGCATCGACGCGAATCTCGACCACCCGGCCGGCGATTTGGGCGGCCACCGTAGCCTGGCGCACGGCTTCCACCGTTGCTTCGACCGGAAAATCCAGATCCACTTCGCGCAATTGCACCACGACACTGGTCGCCGCGTCGGCCGCAAAAGAACTGCTCGTCGGCACCGGGCCGACGAGCAGCGAAACAAGGGCTATCCGGAGGAGTAGAACGCCCTTGGAGGAGAAACCGCAGATTGCTCGCACCATCATTTATATCAGTATATGCTTATATTCGTCCAGTTCAAGTCTGGCGCACAAAAAAAGTGGAAATGCTGGCGAACCGTTCGCGGCCCGCGTCTGCGCGACAATACATCGCACCCAGGATGTTCAAGGGCAATTATGCAGAAATCGATCGGATGATTTCCGGTTTTGGCAAAGAAGAAGTCGACTTGATTCCGATCAAGGACGCGCAGGCCAATGTCCGTCAATGTCCGCGTCCAGGATAGGTGCTTTTTGTCGAATATCGACTTTTCAAGGGGAGCAAGCATGAAGAAATTGAATTGCGGAGCCTGGCGCAGGGCCGGACTGGTCTTGGCACTGACGCTGCCGCTGGGCATCACCAGCGTAATTGCTCAGCAGAAGGCTGCGGAGCCGAGAAGCCAGGAAGAGAAGAGCTATCAAGCCGGCGACTCCTCTCCGGTCGGTGCGGCCGAGATGTACCACAACATCAACCCCAAAGCGCCGCCGATGACCAAGGCCGAGTTCGAGGAGGGCAAGGGGATCTACTTCCAGCGCTGCGCCGGGTGCCATGGCGTGCTACGCAAGGGCGCCACCGGAAAGCCGCTGACCACCGACAAGACGATTCCCAACGGTACCGAATACCTCAAGGTGTTCATCAAGTACGGTTCACCGGCCGGCATGCCGAACTGGGGCACATCAGGTGAGCTTACGGATGAGCAAGTCGAACTGATGGCGCGCTATGTCCAACAGGAGCCGCCGGTGCCGCCGGAATGGGGCATGAAGGAGATGATGGCCTCGCTGAAAATTGCCGTGCCGCCGAGCCAGCGCCCGACCAGGAAGATGAACAAGCTCGACCTGGGCAACCTGTTCTCCGTCACCCTGCGCGACTCGGGCGAGGTCGCGCTGATCGACGGCAAGACCAAGAAGATCGTCAAGATCCTCAAGACCGGCTATGCGGTGCAC
>WBZP01000253.1_pt1 | contig 73337 bp, 66 predicted proteins | sample 5204301 | NCBI WGS metagenome assembly WBZP01 (sample SAMN12412401, study PRJNA552823) | activated sludge metagenome | isolation source: activated sludge from nitrification reactor of wastewater treatment plant... | place: USA: Pennsylvania | collected 2017 | reverse complement strand
CAAGACGGAGTCACCTACGACCCCGCCAAACATCGCGCCCTCCAGACCCTGCTCAACCAAGATCAACACCGGGCAGCTTGACACAGGGCAACTCACACCTCGGGCTCTTCGCCGTCTCCGATGAGCAGTCGAACCGCGAGGTCCAGTCGTTTGCTGACGTCGGTGGCGGAGGCGCGGCGAGTCAGCCAGGCCAGCAGGTTGGACAGCCACACGTCGGAGATCACGCGGGCGATGTGGTACTGGTCCTCGGTGGGTTCGCCGTCGGCCATCGCGCGGGCGAACATCGAATCGATGATCTTCTCCACGTGGTCGACCTCGCCGGCGGCCGAGGCGTCGGCGAACACGTACGCCCGCGTCATCGCCTCGGTGAGCAGCGGGTTGCGCTGCATCGCCCGGTTCAGTTTGTTCACCATGAAACTCAGCCGTTGGTGGGACGTCCCGCCGGACATCGTGGTGCGGTCGGTTTTGGCGTCGATGCGCTCGAACTCCCGGCCCAGCGCGGACACCAGCAGGTGCACCTTCGAGGGGAAGTACCGGTACAGCGTGCCCACGGCGACGTCTGCGCGGTCGGCCACGGCCCGCATCTGGACCGCTTCGTAGCCCCCCTTGGACGCGATCGCCATGGTGGCGTCCAGGATCCGCTTGCGACGTTCCCGCTGTGCCTCGGAGCCGAGCTGGGACTCGGCCAGGACCGCCACGGTCAACACCTCCCGCGGTTGCGCTTCGACGGCGGCCCCGGGAACAGGTGGCGGAGTGGAGTCAGCCGGTTCCCGATCTGCGGGGGACGACATGGTGCGGACCACTCCTTCATGTTGCGCGTTCGCCTTCATGTTGCGCCTTCGCCGGCGGTGCACCGAGGTTTCAGGAACGGCGTGGTGTGCACGATCGCTCACCTCCGGCATACCCCGGACACCGTGCGTCCTGCTGCGATGGCAGTCGACTTGACTGACGATTGCTGGCACTATTAGAACACGTTCTAGTGGGCCGTACCGGCCTTCATCCGCCGAAATCGAGGAGTCCGGTGTGTCTGGGGTCTCTGGAGCCGTCACGTCCGAGCAGTCCGCCGCGCGTGAGCTGGTTCGCGACTGGGCGGCCGGGTCGGGTGGCATCGCCGCCGGCCGCGACGTCGAGCACGGCCATGCCGAGGCGTGGCGGCCCGTCTATGCGGGGCTGGCGGACCTGGGTCTGTTCGGCGTCGCGGTTGCCGAGGAAGTTGGTGGCGCCGGGGCGGCAGTGACCGATCTGTGCGCGATGGTCGACGAGGCCGCCGTCGCGCTGGTTCCCGGGCCGGTGGCGTCCACCGCGCTGGCGACGCTGGTGCTCGACCCCCGGGATGCGGCAGATGTGCTCGGGGCCTTGATGACCGGCGAACGTACAGCCGGGTTCGCCCTGTCGGCTGACCTCACGGTGACGGACGGCCGGGCTACCGGGTCGGCCGACTACGTTCTCGGTGCGGTGGCCGGCGGCTACGTGCTGCTGCCCGCAGGTGAGGGCTGGGTGCTGGTCGACACCGCGGCCGACGGCGTCGCCGTCGAAGCGCTTGGCGCGACGGATTTCACCCGTCCGCTGGGCCGGGTCGTCCTCGACGGCGCACCCGTGGTCCCCGTTTCGATGACGCCGCGCCGCATCGAGGACCTCGCCGTGGCCGTGCTGTCGGCAGAGGCCGCCGGCGTCACCCGGTGGGCCCTGCAGACCGCCGTCGACTATGCCAAGGTGCGCGAACAGTTCGGAAAGCCGATCGGCAGCTTCCAGGCGATCAAGCACATGTGCGCCGAGATGCTGCTGCGTTCCGAGCAGGCCTCGGTCGCCGCGGCCGACGCCGCGCAGGCCGCGGCCGCAGATGCCGCGGTAGACCCCGCCCAGCTGTCCCTGGCCGCGGCCGTCGCGGCGGCGACCTGTATCGAGGCGGCCCGGGCGAACACCAAGGACTGCATCCAGGTCCTCGGCGGCATCGGCATCACCTGGGAGCACGATGCGCACCTGTATCTGCGTCGCGCCTACGGGACTTCGCAGATCCTCGGTGGGCGAAACCAGTGGCTGCGGCGCGTCGTCGCGCTGACCCGCGCCGGTGTCCGCCGCGACATCGAGGTCGACCTGAGCTCGGTGGAACACCTGCGCCCGGAGATCGAGAGTGCGCTCGCCGCAATCGCGGCGCTGCCGTCCGATGAGCGTCAGCCGGCGCTGGCCGAAGCCGGTCTGCAGGCGCCCCATTGGCCGAAGCCCTACGGCCGCAACGCTTCTCCCGCCGAGCAGTTGCTGATCGACCGCGAGATGACGACCGCAGCCGTCGAGCGGCCGGATCTGGTCATCGGCTGGTGGGCCGTGCCGACGATTCTCGAACACGGCACGCCCGAGCAGGTGCAGCGCTTCGTCCCGCCGACGCTCTCCGGTGAATTGATATGGTGTCAGCTGTTTTCCGAGCCCGGGGCCGGGTCGGATCTGGCGGCGTTGCGGATGAAGGCCGTACCCGCCGACGGCGGCTGGAAGCTGACCGGGCAGAAGGTGTGGACCTCGGCGGCGCAGAAGGCGCACTGGGGTGTGTGCCTGGCCCGGACCAACCCCGACGCGCCGAAGCACAAGGGCATCACCTATTTCCTGGTCGACATGCGGTCGCCCGGAATCCTGGTCCGCCCACTGCGCGAGATCACCGGCGACGAGTTGTTCAACGAGGTGTTCTTCGACGATGTGTTCGTGCCCGACGACATGGTGGTCGGCACCGTCGACGACGGCTGGCGGTTGGCCCGCACGACGCTGGCCAACGAGCGCGTCGCGATGGCGCAGGGGACCGCGCTGGGCAACCCGATGGAGGAGTTGCTGAGCTCGGCGGGCGACCTCGACCCGGCCGATCAGGACCGGTTGGGCGCGCTCATCGTGTCGGCGCAGGTCGGTTCGGTGCTGGATCAGCGCATCGCACAGCTGGCGGTCAGCGGCGTCGATCCGGGTCCACAGGCCAGCGCCCGCAAGCTGATCGGTGTGCGCTACCGGCAGAACCTCGCGGAGTTCCGGATGGAACTGTCCGCCGGGGGCGGGCTGGTGGTCGACGACCGGGTCTTCGACTTCCTGAACACCCGCTGCCTGACCATTGCCGGCGGTTCCGAACAGATCCTGCTGACGCTGGCCGGCGAACGGTTGCTGGGCCTGCCGCGCTGACGGTTTTCTGCGCGACGGTGCGCGTCAGAACCGGGTCTGGCTGCAGGTGCTCGGCGTCGCCAGGTTGTGGCCGGCCCACACGGCCTGGATATGTGTGCACACGATGAAGTCCGAACCGAGCGCGGGCTGACCGTCGGACCAGTTCCGGGGCGCCGAGGTGCCGTCGACGACGAACCGCTCCGCCGGACCGCCACCGAAGTAGGTCACGGATATCTCGGCGTTGTTGAGCGTCCGGAACATCTTCGATAGGACGTTGTCGTGGTTGGCGCCCTTGGTTTCCCGGGGCGTGCCGATCGGGGCGCTGTACTCCGCCTCCTGCCAGACCCCGCGGTCCGAGGACCGCAACGTGACGGTTTGTCGGCCCCAGAAATCGCCGGGGAATCCGGTGGGGCCCTCGGGGGTCATCAGGTTGGCGGTCGCGGTGAAGTAGCAGCGCCCCTCCGCGGCAACGCAGTTGGCCGTGGTGTGCGCCTGCAGCTGGGTGGCGGCGTCGACCGGGATCGACGCCTCGGAGCTGTCTGCCGCGGCCGTGGCGCCGGCCGGCTGAACGAATGCCGCCAGGATCAGCGCCCCGGCCAGGGCTGAAATCAGACGCTTCATCTTCACGACGGTATCGGGTCGCTACTCGTCATAGGTGACTTCGACGGTATCGGTGGTGGGGTGGGCCTGGCAGGCCAGGATCAGGCCCTCGTCGAGGTCGGACTGCTCCAGCACGTCGTTGATCTCCATGTCCACCGAGCCGCTCTTCAGGACGACCGCGCATGCGCCGCAATGGCCTTCGCGGCACGAGAACGGCGCTTCGAGGCCCTTGTCGAGCAGGACGTCGAGCAGTTTGGCGCGGCGGGGCCAGGTCAGCTCGTGGGTGCTGCCGTCGAGGGTGACCACCGCGGTGGCCGGGCCTTCATCGCCGTCCCCGTCGCCCGAGTAGTCGATGGCGACCGCCTTGAACGGGTCGGAGTCCAGCGACTTGAACACCTCGATGTGGACCTGCTCGGCCGGTACGCCGAGCGAGTCGAGGGCCTCCGATGCGGCGGTCATGAACGGACCGGGCCCGCAGATGAACACCTGCCGGCCGGTGTGCGGCTCCGCCAGGCGGGCAATCGCCGGTGCGCTCGGCAGGCCCTGCACGGACTCGAGCCAGTGCACGACGGAGAACCGCTCGGGATATTCGGCGGCCAGATCGCGCAGCGCGGAGGCGAAGATGACCGACTTCTCGTCGCGATTGGCGTAGATCAGCGTGACCTGACCACTGCCCTGCGCCAGTGCGGACTTGCAGATGGCCATCATCGGAGTGATCCCGCTGCCCCCGGCCACCAACAGGAAGTCGGTGTCGAGGTCCGTGGGGACGAACGTGCCCGACGGGGCCAGGACGTGGATCTTCATCCCCGGATGCGCGTGGTCGCACAGCCAGTTCGACGCATAGCCGCCGGCGGTGCGTTTGACGGTGACGGCCAGCGCGTCGTCGGTGTGCGGCGAGCTGCACAGCGAGTAGCACCGCGCGACGGATCCCGTGCGCTCGCTGGGCACCCGCACGGTCAGGAATTGACCGGGGGCGTACTTCAGCCGGTCGGCGGGCACGGTGGATCCCGCGGGCACGGCGAACACGAGTGAACACGCGTCGTCGGTCTCCGCGACGACCTCGGCCACCTCCAGCTCCAGCACGTGGCTGCCCAGGGGTTCGTCGGTCACGGCACCACCCTTTCAAAGTCAGAACTAGAACAGGTTATAGAAACCTAACAACGCAGGTCCAGCCGATGTATTCACCCCGTGCTCGACACAAATCGTAACGTGTTCTAGTCTTGTCCAGTCAGTCCCAGTAGCCATCTTGTCAGGCCACGCAGTCCACGGAGGAATTGCAGTGACGTCCACCCAACAGCGCGACGCGCAATCAGTCCTCGCCGGCATCGACGATTTGTTGCCCCGGCTGCGTGAAACGGCACAGGCCACAGAAGACCGCCGCAAGCTGCTCGACGAGAACGTCGCGGCGCTGGACGAGGTGGGCTTCTTCAAGCTGGTGCAGCCGGAGCAGTGGGGCGGGTTGCAGTGCGATCCGACGATCTTCTACGAGGCGGTGCGGCGGCTGGCCAGCGCCTGCGGTTCCACCGGTTGGGTCGCCGGCATTCTCGGCATCCACAACTGGCACCTGGCCCAGTTCGACCAGGCCGCCCAGGACGACGTATGGAGCGAGGACGCCAGCGTGCGCGTCTCGTCGTCCTACGCCCCGATGGGCGCCGGTGTGGTGACCGAGTCGGGAGACGGGTATCTCGTCACCGGCTCGTGGCACTGGTCCTCCGGCGCCGACCACGCCACCTGGGCGTTCCTCGGCGGGCCGGTGATCAAAGACGGTAAGCCGGTCGATTTCGGCAGCTTCCTGGTCCCGATTTCCGACTACGTCATCGAGGATGACTGGTTCGTCGTCGGCCTGAAGGGCACCGGCTCCAACACCATCGTCGTCAAGGACGTGTTCGTGCCGCGGCACCGGTTCCTGTCCTACAAGGCGATGAACGACCACACCGCCGCCGGCCTGCAGAACAACACCGCGCCGGTGTATAAGATGCCCTGGGGCACAATCCATCCCACCACCATCTCCACCCCGATCGTCGGAATGGCCTACGGCGCCTACGACGCCCACGTCGAGCACCAGGGTCACCGGGTGCGTGCGGCGTACGCCGGCGAGAAGGCCAAAGACGACCCGTTCGCCAAGATCCGCATCGCCGAAGCGGCCAGCGACATCGACGCGGCGTGGCGTCAGCTGATGGGCAACGTCGCCGACGAGTACGCCTATCTGGCTGCGGGCAAGGAGATTCCGTTCCAACTGCGCGCGAGGGCCCGTCGCGACCAGGTCCGGGCGACCGGGCGCGCCATCGCGTCGATCGACCGCCTGTTCGAGGCATCGGGTGCCACCGCGCTGTCCGTGGATTCTCCGATGCAACGGTTCTGGCGCGACGCCCACGCCGGTCGCGTGCACGCGGCCAACGATCCCGAGCGGGCTTATCTCATCTTCGGTAACGAGGCCTTCGGGCTGCCGCCGCAGGACACGATGGTTTAACGGGAATCCACAGGTGACCTCCTTCGCCGCCGAAGCCGCCCACCAGCAGCCGATCACCTTCGAGTCGACCTCCCGCTTCGCCGACGTCGACGGCGGGGGCCGGGCCATGCGGCTGCACTACCACGAGGCCGGTGACCCCGAGGCTCAGACGGTGGTGCTGCTGCACGGCGGCGGCCCCGGCGCGTCGAGTTGGTCGAACTTCTCGAAGAACATCGCCGTGCTGGCCAGGCACTTCCACGTCTTGGCCGTCGACCAGCCCGGCTACGGGCATTCCGACAAGCACACCGAACACGAGCAGTACAACCGCTACAGCGCCAACGCGCTGCTCGGGCTGTTCGACCACCTGGGCATCGAACGTGCTGCGCTGGTGGGCAATTCGCTCGGTGGCGGAACCGCCGTGCGCTTCGCGCTGGACAACCCGGACCGGGCCGGCCGGCTGGTGCTGATGGGGCCCGGCGGGCTGAGCGTGAACCTGTTCTCACCCGACCCCACCGAGGGTGTCAAGCTGCTCGGCCGCTTCACGGCGGAGCCGACCCGGGAGAACATCGAGAAGTTCCTGCGGATCATGGTCTTCGACCAGAAGCTCATCACCCCCGAACTGGTCGACGAACGGTTCGCGATCGCCAGTCAGCCGGAGTCGCTGGCCGCCGCCAAGGCGATGGGTCGTTCGTTCGCCGGCGCCGACTTCGAGCTCGGCATGATGTGGCGGGACGTCTACCAGCTGCGCCAGCGGGTGCTGTTGATCTGGGGCCGCGAGGACCGGGTCAACCCGATCGACGGGGCGCTGGTGGCGCTCAAGCAGATTCCGCGGGTGCAACTGCACGTGTTCGGGCAGTGTGGGCACTGGGCGCAGTTGGAGAAATTCGACGAATTCAACAAGCTCATGATCGACTTTCTGGCCGGCTCGTGATGAGCGCTCGCGCGAAGAATGGAGAAGAGTGAGATGGGCATCCGTTCGCTGGGATATCTGCGCATCGAGGCCACCGACGTCGCCGCATGGCGCGAATTCGGCCTGAAGGTCCTCGGCATGGTCGAAGGGCAGGGGACCGCCGGAACAAGCCCGGACGGCGCGCTCTATCTGCGGATGGACGACTTCCCGGCCCGGCTGGTGATCGTCCCCGGTGACCGCGACCGGCTGTTGATCGCCGGTTGGGAGACCGCCAACGCCGCGGACCTGCAGGAGGTCCGCAACAAACTGGACGTCGAGGGCACGCCCTACAAGGAAGCGTCGGCCACCGAGCTGGCCGACCGTCGCGTCGACGAGATGATCGTCTTCGACGACCCCACCGGCAACACCCTGGAGGTGTTCCACGGTGCCGCTCTCGAACACCGCCGGGTGGTCAGCCCGTACGGACACAAGTTCGTCACCGAGGAACAGGGTCTCGGGCACGTGGTGATCACCACCCGCGACGATGCCGAGTCGACCCACTTCTACCGTGACGTGCTGGGGTTCAAGCTGCGCGATTCGATGCGCCTGCCCCCGCAGCTGGTCGGTCGGGCCGCCGACGATCCGCCGGCCTGGCTGCGGTTCTTCGGGGTCAACCCCCGTCACCACAGCCTGGCGATCATGCCCGGGGAGACCCCGAGCGGCATCGTCCACATCATGCTGGAGGTGGAGAACAGCGACGACGTCGGGCTGTGCCTGGATCGGGCCTACCGGCGCAAGATCCCCATGTCGGCGACCCTGGGCCGGCACGTCAACGACAAGATGCTGTCCTTCTACATGAAGACACCGGGCGGCTTCGATGTCGAATTCGGTTGTGAGGGAATGGAAGTCGACGACACCGACTGGATCGCCCGGGAGAGCACCGCGGTCAGCCTGTGGGGCCACGACTTCTCGATCGGATTCAAGTAGTCGATGACCGCGGCAGAGATCGATCCGCGCGCATTCCGCAATGTGTTGGGTCAGTTCTGCACTGGCATCACCATCATCACCACGGTCCATGAGGACGCTCCGGTGGGTTTTGCCTGCCAGTCGTTCGCCGCATTGTCGCTCGAGCCGCCGCTGGTGCTGTTCTGCCCCACCAAGGCGTCGCGGTCCTGGGCCGCCATCGAGGCCAGTGGCCGCTTCTGCGTCAACGTACTGCACGAGAACCAGAAGGACGTCTCGGCGCGCTTCGGTTCCAAGGAGCCCGACAAGTTCGCCGGGATCGACTGGACCCCTTCGGAACTCGGATCGCCGGTGATCAAGGATTCGCTTGCCTACATCGACTGCACGGTGCACTCCGTCTACGACGGTGGCGACCATTTCGTGGTTTTCGGGGCGGTGCACTCCCTTTCGGAACCTCCCAACCGCAAGCCACGCCCGTTGCTCTTCTACCGCGGCGAGTACACCGGCATCGAACCGGACAAGAACACCCCGGCACAGTGGCGCGACGATCTCGAGGCGTTCCTGACCGCCACCACCCAGGACACCTGGCTGTAGCAGACGACGAAATAGTCGCGGTCGCCTGCGCGATTCTCTGCCGGTGTGCGAACATGCGGCGAAGTGCGTCACCGTCCGGGGCTAGGTAGGTCGACATGGATTTCATCCGGCAGAATCTGATCGATCCGGTCAGCACGGTGCTCTGGACCTAATGTCCTGTCTGCCTGAAGTAGAAGCTGACATCCGGATGCTCTAAATCGGGGTCGACGATATTGACGACACGCTCGATATGGTCGGCGAGAAATTGGAAAACCTCGTGAGGCGATGCATGAATTTCGACGTTGACAGTCTCGATCATGTCTGATGATTGCACCGCAGTAGTCGGCGGGCTCAGCTAGATGCAGGCGACCGCGCAGACGTCGGCCGGTGGCAGGTCCTCGGCCGGCGGCATGGCAGGCTGCCCCCGGGTCATGTCGATGTCGTGGTCCAGGTCCGGCATGGTCGGGATCATGTTGCAGACGAAGGACAGCTGACCGCAGTTCGGCATGCCCGGATCGGCGGCGGCGGGTGCGGCGGAGACGACGGCGACGGCCGCGCCACCGATGATCAGGGCGAGGGTACGGGCCACGGACATGGGGCAGACCTTACTCCCGATCAGTTCCGGCTGGGCCCGGGTCAGGCGGCGTCGAAGGTGACCAGATCGACACTGAGCCGATCTTCGACGAGGCTGACAGTCGTTCTGACCGGCGGACCCGGAAGCGGCGGGGCCGTCGATCGGTAGACCGCACCGGTCGGCGGGGTGAACTCGGCGGTGTGTCTGCCGTCGGAGTCGCTGGTGGTGACCGACCACCCGGGCGCCTCTTTGGTGTAGTTACAGGCTTCGCATGCACCGAGTCCGTTGACAGCGGTGGTCTGGCCTCCTGCATGCTTGGGGACCGCGTGGTCGCGGTGACGGATCGGAGCATCGCAGTACGGAGTGCGGCAGGTCTGGTCGCGCAATCCGATGAATCTCGCCAACCCCTCCGGGAAGAACCGCGACCGCGACTCCATGGCGACCAGTTGACCGCTGCCGGGATGGCGGTACAGCCGCCGAAGCGTGGCTTTGGCGGACGCGTCGGCCACGGCGTCGCCGGTCAGGCGACACGCCAACCCGGCCGGAATGGGTCCGTAGCCGTCGAGCCAGGCGGGTGCTTGGTCGTCGCCCGCGAGGGTGGTGTCGGCCATCACCAGGTTGAGCGCGACCGACACGGGTTGATCGGCCGGTTTTCCGGTAACGCGCTCGACAAGGGTGTCGGCCATGACCTGGCCGCGGGACCGGTTGTCGAAAGTGGTGTCGGCGGAGCGCTTGAGCGTCGCGTACACGGCCACGCCCTGTGCGACGGGCAGCAGGACGGTCACGTAGGTCATCGTGTCCGGCGCGGGGCGAATCGTGACATTTCGATCTTCGGCGGCCTTGGCCGAGCGGTCCACCACCGCGGCGGCATCGAGGCGGGCCGCGATTCTCTTCGCCTCTGCCTCAATTCGCGCGTTCCCCCACCCGGCCAGCCGGGACACGTCGGCGCACAGCTCGGAATCCAACTGGCGACGGTGTTCGACACTCAGACACGCCGACTCGCGCACGATCAATGTGGCCCGCCATTCCGACAGGGCACCACACTGCAGGGCGGCAAGAGTGTGGGGCATCTCGTGCACCAGCGCCCGGGCCATCCCGAGATGCGTGTTGCCGCGCGTGGGTGCGTCGTGCCGGGCCAGCGCGATCTCAGCGGCCAACCCCCGGCCGCGTTTGGCCGGGGGCACCCCGGCAGCATCTTCGGCGGCGAGGCGCTTGGCCGCCCACAGGGCGGTGGCGCGGGCTTGCGCGGCGGCCGCCGCCGACTTCATCTGCTCGAACTGCTCGATCTTGGCCCGCAGGTCCGCTTCGCCCGCCACCGGATTGATATCGAACAAATTTTCGAACATGGCGTCGACGCTACACCTAGTCCCCGACAACCGCTTCCTACCGCAACCAGCTATCCAACCGATCCAGCGCCGCGGTGATGTCCGAGGTCGGGCCGGCGAACGACAACCGGACGAACGACCCGCCCCGCGCGGTGTCGAAATCGATGCCCGGCGCGATGGCCAGCCCGGTGTCGGCCAGCAACTTCTCGCAGAACGACAGCGAATCACCGGTGAAATCGGAGACGTCGGCGTACACGTAGAACGCGCCGTCGGTGGGGGCCAGACGGTCGATCCCGATCTCGGTCAGGCCGCGCAACAGCAGCTCGCGGTTGGCTCCGTAATGCCGAAGATGGCCGTCGGCCTCGGCGATCGAATCGGGGGTGAACGCGTCGACCGCCGCAACCTGCGAGAGCACCGGCGGACAGATGGTGAAGTTGCCCGTCAGGCAGTCGACGGTCCGCTGCAGCGACTTGGGTACCAGAAGCCAGCCCAGCCGCCAGCCCGTCATCGCAAAATATTTCGAGAAGCTGTTGACCACGACGGCGTCGCGTGAGGTGGTCCATGCGCAACTGGTCGGTGGCGTACCGGGATACACCAGACCGTGGTACACCTCGTCGCTGATCAGCCGCACCCCGGTCGCGTCGCACCACGAGGCGATGGCGGCCAGTTCCGCCGGCGGGATGACGGTGCCGGTCGGGTTGGCCGGGCTGGCGACGATCACCCCGTCCAGCGGCCCGGCCTCGGCCAGCATGGCAACCGTGGGCTGATACCGGGTGGCCGGACCGCACGGCAACTCGACGACCTCGCAGCCGAGCGCGGACAGGATGTTGCGGTAGCACGGGTAGCCCGGGCTGGTGATCGCCACCCGGTCGCCCACGTCGAAGCAGGCCAGAAACGCGAGCAGGAACCCGCCCGAGGAGCCCGTCGTGAGCACGACGTCGTCGACGTCGACGGTCAGCGCGTGCCGGTCGGAATATGACTGTGCGATGGCGGCGCGCAACTCCGGGATGCCCAGCGCGACGGTATAACCCAGCTGGTTGGCGGCCAGCGCTGCAGCGGCCGCGGCTCGAACCGGTTCGGGAGCGCCGACGCTGGGCTGACCCGCGGACAGGTTCACCAGGTCGCCGTGCGTGCGCTGGCGTTCGGCGGCGGCCAGCCACACGTCCATGACGTAGAACGGCGGGATTCCGGCCCGCAGGGCGGTCTTCACATGCTCAGGCTAGTTCGCCGACGTAGCGGCCAGCGCTTCGCTTTCCAGGCGGCGCAGATACTCGATCGGCTGGCCGAACAGTTGGCCGCTGCCGTGCGCGCGTTTGAAGTACAGCTGGATGTCGTGTTCGGCGGTGATCGCGATGCCGCCGTGCATCTGGACGGCCTCGCCGGCGATGTCGCGGAAAGCCTCGATCGCGGTGACGTGCGCCAGAGCCGCCGAGGTCGGCGACGGGCTCTCCAACGCCTCGTCAACGACCGCCGAGGCGGTCTGGACCTTCACGTACATGTCGGCCATCCGGTGTTTGAGCGCCTGGAAACTGCCGATCGGCCGGCCGAACTGGACGCGCTCCTTGGCGTACTCCACGGTCAGTTCCAGGCAGCGGCTGGCCGAGCCGACGGCTTCGGCGGCCAGCAGCAGGGCCGCGATGTCGGCCAGACCCGGATCCGTACCCAAAGGTGTGGTGTCGGTCGACGTGATCGCGGCCAGCCGGCGGGTCGGGTCCATCGTGACCGCCGGCGCCGCGGTGAACTCGGTCCAGCGGGTCAGCCGGCCGTCGGACGCGCCGAGAACCACGCCGGCGATATCGCCGTTGACGACGAAGCCGGCGTCGAACGCCACGGCCCCGATCGCCTCCCCGGCCGCCAGCGCCTCGAGCGTTTCGGTGTCCGGCTCCGCGGCGGCCAGCAGCCCGAGTTCGGCCAGCGTCGTGCCGAGCAGCGGGGTGGGCACCAGAGCCCGGCCCAACTCGGCGATCACTGCCGCCGCGTCGGCCAGCTGGCCGCCGGCGCCGCCGAGGTCCTCGGGGACGACCAGCGCCGCCGCGCCGACCTGCTCGCACAGCAGTCGCCACAGGGATTCGTCATAGCCGCGTTCGGAATCCATCGCCACGCGCACGGCCGCGGAGTCGGCGTGCTTGGCGACCAGATCGCGGACGGTCTGGACGAGCAGCGCACGTTCCTCGTTGGTGGAGTTGGACACTAGAGCGCCTCCAATACGCGTCGCCGGTGTGCCGTCGGGTCGCCCCAGGCCGACCGCAACGCCTGCGCGCGCAGCAACAGCAGCCCGAGGTCGTGTTCCTGTGTGAAGCCGATGGCGCCGTGGGTCTGCAGGGCGGAACGTGCGGCCAACAGACCGGCCTCGGCGGCGGCCACCTTGGCGGCGCTCACATCACGCGCAGTGTCGGGGGAGTCGCCGGCCAGGCTCAGCGCCGCTCCGTACACCAGCGGCCGGGCCAGTTCCAGGGCGATGTGGACGTCGGCGAGCTTGTGTTTGATCGCCTGATACGAGCCGATCACCCGACCGAACTGGGAGCGTTGCTTGGCGTATTCCACCGAGATGTCCAGCATGGCCTGCCCCGCACCGACGAGTTGTGCGGCCGTCGCCAGTGCTCCGAACTGGCTGGCGCGCTGGATGTCCGCCGCCCACCCGTCACCGGAAGCGTTGACGTCGAACAGCTTTCGGCTCGGGTCCAGTGACTGGTGAGCGTCACCGGCGACCCCTTCGCGAACCTGGCCGTTCTCGGCCAGCAGAATCAGCCCGGCGAAGTCGGCGTCGACGGCGCGGGGCGAATCGGGCGCGACCGCGGCGGTGGCGATCAGCTCACCGGCGGCCAGGGCGGCACTGCGCTGCGCGTCGGAGGCAAGCAGAATGGGTGCCACGGTAATGGATTCGGTCACCGGACCGGGCACGCAGTGCGCACCGAGTCGTTCGAGCGCCACCACCAGATCCACCGGATGCGCTCCGATGCCGTCATGGTCCTCGGACACGATCAGCGCGGTGATGCCGAGGTCGGCCAGTGTCCCCCACACCTTGCGGCCCGGCGCGGTGTCGCCGGCCGCCCAGGCGCGGACCACTGCCGGCAGGTCTGCCGAACCGAGCGCCGCATCGATGCTGGCGGCGAAATCGCGCTGCTGTTCGTCGATTTCGAAGTTCATTTGCCCTCCCTGGGCAGGCCCAGCAGTCGCTCTGCGATGATGTTCCGCTGAATCTCGTTGGTACCCGCGTAGATCGGGCCGCCGAGCGCGAACAGGTAGGACTCGGTCCAGTTGTCGGCCAACTCGGCATCGGCGCCTTGCAGGTCCAGGGCCGTCTGGTTGATCGCGACGTCGAGATCCGACCAGAACACCTTGGTGACCGACGATTCGGCGCCAAGCTCACCGCCGGAGGCCAGCCGGGTCACGGTGCCGAAGGTCTGCAGCCGGTAGGCCTGGGCCCGGATCCAGGCGTCCGATACCCGGTCCGCGAACATGTCGCGAACTGTCTTGTCCGGGTTGGCCTTCCACAGTTCGACGAGGCGTTGGGCGGCAGAGGTGAACCGGGCCGGACTGCGCAGTGACATGCCGCGCTCATTGCTCGACGTGCTCATCGCCGCCCGCCAGCCGTCGCCTGCCGTCCCGATCACGTCCTCGTCGGGGACGAAGACGTCGTCGAGGAAGATCTCACCGAATCCGGTGTCGCCACCTAGTTGGGCGATCGGGCGGACGGTGATGCCGTCGGCCTTCAGGTCGAACATGAAGTACGTCAGGCCCTTGTGTCGCTGGGCTTCGGGGTCGGAGCGGAACAGCCCGAAACCCCGGTCCCCGAACGGCGCGCGCGAACTCCAGATCTTCTGGCCGTTGAGCTTCCAGCCGCCATCGACCTTGGTGGCCGTGGAGCGCAACGACGCGAGATCGCTGCCGGACTCCGGCTCCGACCACGCCTGCGCCCAGATCTCTTCGCCGCTGGCCATTTTCGGCAGGATGCGGTCCAGTTGTTCCTCGGTGCCGTGCGCGAACAGCGTCGGCGCCAGCATCGAGGTTCCGTTGGCGCTGGCCCGTCCCGGGGCGCCGGCGTGGAAGTACTCCTCCTCGTAGACCACCCACTCCAGCAGGCTCGCGTCGCGGCCGCCGTATTTCTCCGGCCAGCTGATCACCGACAGGCCCACGTCGAAGAGGATCTTGTCCCAGCGCCGGTGTTGCTCGAAACCCTCGGCGGTGTCGTAGGACTCAGTGGGGAAGTTCGCGCGGTTGGCGGCTAGGAAGTCGCGCACCTCGGTGCGGAATTCCTCGACGGAATCATCGAAATCCAGGTCCATCAGGTTCTTTCCTTTAGCAATGGCTTGACGACCTTGCCGCCGGGATTGCGCGGCAGTGCGTCGAGGAACTCCACCGAGCGTGGTGTCTTGAAGTTGGCCAGGTTCTTCTTGGTGTGGTCGATGACGGCCCGCTCGTCGAGCTCGGCGCCGGGGAGCAGCACCACGAATGCCTTCCCCACCTCGCCGAGCCGGTCGTCCGGCACACCGATCACGGCGGCCTCGGCCACCCCGGGCAGCCGGGCCAGCAACTGCTCGATTTCGGCGGGGTAGACGTTGAACCCGCCGCAGATGTACATGTCTTTCAGTCGGTCGGTGATGCGCAGATTGCCTGCGGCGTCGACGGTTCCGACGTCGCCGGTGTGCAGCCAGCCCTGCGCGTCGATGGCCTCCGCGGTCGCCTCCGGGTCGTCGAGGTAGCCGAGCATCACGTTGGGTCCCCGCAGCAGCACCTCGCCGGGTTCATCGCCGGCGGCCGCGTCGATCCGCAATTCGAAGTCGGCGATCGGTCGACCGCAGGTGGTCGCGACTGTGACGGCGTCGTCGTCGGGCCGGCACATGGTGCCGAAACCCGATGCCTCCGTGAGGCCGTAGGCGGTCAGCACGATGTCGATGTCGAGTTCGGTCTGCATCCGCTCGATCAGCACCACCGGCACCACCGCGGCGCCGGTCACGGCGAACCGCAACGAACTCAGGTCGTATTCGGCACGGTTGGGGTGGTCGAGCAGCGTCTGGTAGATCGTCGGCGGGCCGGGCAGCACCGAGGCGCGGTGTTCCTGCACCGCGCGCATGGCCTGCTCGGCGTCGAAGGTCACCATCGGGATCAGCGTGGCGCCGGTCTGCAGAGAGGCCAGGATGCCGGCCTTGTAGCCGAAGTTGTGGAAGAACGGGTTGATGCACAGGTAGCGGTCGGCGCTGGTGATCTCGCCGCACGCCGCCCACGCGGCCGACCCGGCCAGCGACTGCCGGTGCGCGCACAGCACGCCCTTGCTGCGGCCGGTGGTGCCGGAGGTGAACAAGATGTCGGAGACGTCGTCGGGACGCACCGTGGCGGCGCGCGCATCGGCTTCGGCCAGGCGCTCCGGGCTGTCCCCACGCGCGACGAAGTCATCCCAGGTTCCGTCGGCGGCATCCAACGGCACGCGCACGACGTGGCGCAGTCCCGGCAGCGCGTCCCGGTCGAGGTCGGCGCTCCGGTCGGCGCCGAGGAACTCGCCCGCGGTGATCAACAGGGGCGCTTGGGTGCGCGCCAGGATGTCGGTGGCCTCGCCGGCGGTATAGCGGGTGTTCAGCGGCACCAGCACCGCGCCCGCGTGGTGGGTGGCCAGGCAGGCGACCACCCAATGCCAGGTGTTCGGCGACCAGATGGCAACGCGGTCGCCCCGGGCCACGCCGAGGTCGACCATGGCCGCCGCCGTCCGGCGCACCTCGTCGCGCAACTGCGCGAAGGTGAGTGTCTTGTCGTCCGTGACCAGCGCATTGTGATCGGCAAGGGTACGAGCGATCCGATCCAGCACCGCAGGTGTGGTCTGCGGGACGCTCGTCATCGAAGCTCCTCCCGATGGTGCTGCCCGGTACCTGTACCGCCCGTCGGGTGGTCCCTCGTGCACTCAGACGCCCCGGGGCTAACAAAGCAAGTGCTTGGTAGGTTAGCCTACAGGGATGGAGCAGGTCCAGAAGTTCCGGGCGGAGGTCCGCGAGTGGCTGGCCGACAATCTGGTCGGCGAGTTCGCAGAGCTCAAAGGGCTCGGCGGCCCGGGACGAGAGCATGAGGCGTTCGAGGAACGCCGGAGCTGGAATCAGCACCTGGCCAAGGCCGGGCTGACCTGCCTGGGCTGGCCGGTCGAACACGGCGGACGCGGCCTGTCCGTTGCGCACCGCGTCGTCTTCTACGAGGAATACGCCCGCGCCGACGCGCCCGACAAGGTCAACCACTTCGGCGAGGAACTGCTGGGCCCGACCCTGATCGCGTTCGGCACGCCCGAACAACAGCAGCGCTTCCTGCCGCGCATCCTCGACGTCACCGAACTGTGGTGCCAGGGCTATTCCGAGCCGAACGCCGGCAGCGACCTGGCCAACGTGTCCACCACCGCCGTACTGGATGCAGAGGGTCAACAGTGGCACATTACTGGCCAGAAGGTATGGACGTCGCTGGCCCACTGGGCGCAGTGGTGCTTCGTGGTGGCCCGCACCGAGAAAGGCTCCAAGCGCCACACCGGGTTGTCGTATCTTCTTGTCCCGCTGGATCAGCCGGGGGTCGAGGTGCGGCCCATCGTCCAACTCACCGGCGACTCCGAATTCAACGAGGTCTTCTTCGACGACGCCCGCACCGACGCCGGCCTGGTCGTCGGCGAGCCGGGTGACGGCTGGCGGGTGGCGATGGGCACGCTGACCTTCGAGCGCGGGGTCTCCACGCTGGGACAGCAGATCCGTTATGCGCGTGAACTTTCCGGCATCGTCGAGCTGGCCCGGCGCAACGGCAGCATCGATGACCCGGCCATCCGGGAACGACTGACCCGGGCCTGGGTCGGACTGCGGGCGATGCGTTCGTACGCCCTGGCGACCATGGACGTCGAACGCCCCGGACAGGACAACATCTCGAAGCTGTTGTGGGCCAACTGGCATCGTGGTCTCGGCGAACTCGCCATGGACGTGATGGGCAAGGACAGCCTGGTCCTGCGCGACGGGCCGGACTCGCGTGACTTCGACGAGTGGCAGCGGCTGTTCCTGTTCTCCCGCGCCGACACCATCTACGGCGGATCGAACGAGATCCAGCGCAATGTCCTCGCCGAGCGTGTGCTCGGCCTGCCTCGGGAGGTGAAAGGGTGACTCTGTCCGAAGTCCCGAAAGAGATTGGCGGCCACGGACTTCTGACCGGCAAGGTGGTGGTCGTCACCGCAGCGGCCGGCACCGGAATCGGTGCGGCGACCGCCCGGCGGGCGTTGACCGAAGGGGCCGCCGTCGTCGTCTCCGACCACCACGAACGCCGCCTCGGTGAAACCCGCGAACAGCTCGAGAGCCTCGGGCTGGGCCGGGTCGAGAGCGTGGTCTGCGACGTCACGTCCACGGCGCAGGTCGACGCGCTGATCTCCTCGACCACCGCGCGGATGGGCCGACTGGATGTGCTGGTCAACAACGCCGGTCTCGGCGGCCAGACGCCCGTCATCGACATGACCGATGAGGAATGGGACCGAGTACTGAACGTCAGCCTGACCTCGGTGATGCGGGCGACGCGGGCGGCACTGACGTACTTCCGCGACGCCGGTCACGGCGGGGTGATCGTCAACAACGCCAGCGTATTGGGCTGGCGCGCACAGCATTCCCAGTCGCATTACGCCGCGGCCAAGGCCGGGGTGATGGCGCTGACCCGCTGCAGCGCCATCGAGGCGGTGGACTACGGGGTGCGGATCAATGCGGTGTCGCCCAGCATCGCGCGGCACAAGTTCCTGGAGAAGACGTCGTCCTCGGACCTGCTGGACCGGCTGTCCTCCGACGAGGCCTTCGGCCGGGCGGCGGAACCGTGGGAGGTTGCCGCGACCATCGCATTCCTGGCCAGTGACTATTCCAGTTACCTGACCGGCGAAGTGATTTCGGTGTCGAGCCAACGGGCCTGATGAACAGGCGCGACGAACTGCTGGAGCTGGCGGCGACGATGATGGCCGAACGGGGCCTGCGCGCCACCACGGTGCGCGACATCGCCGACGCCGCGGGAATTCTCTCCGGCAGCCTCTACCACCACTTCTCGTCCAAGGAGGAGATGGTCGACGAGGTCCTGCGCGGGTTCCTCGACTGGCTCTTCGCGCGCTACCAGGAGATCATCGACACCGAGCCGAATCCGCTGGATCGGCTGGAGGGTCTGTTCATGGCCTCCTTCGAGGCCATCGAGTCGCGGCATTCGCAGGTCGTCATCTACCAGGACGAAGCCAAGCGGCTATCGGCGCAACCCCGGTTCGCCTACGTCGACGAGCGGAACCGTGAGCAGCGCAAGATGTGGCTGGACGTACTCAACCAGGGCATCGAACAGGGATGCTTCCGGCCCGACCTGGAAGTGGATCTGGTCTACCGCTTCATCCGCGACACCACCTGGGTGTCGGTGCGGTGGTACCAACCCGGAGGTCCGCTGACGGCCCAGCAGGTGGGCAGTCAGTACCTGGCGATTGTCCTCGGCGGAATCACAACTTCCCTAGGCGAGAATCCGTTACAGAAGGAGAGAACCAATGGCTGAAGCGTATGTGATCGAGGCGGCGCGCACCGCGGTCGGCAAGCGGGGCGGGGGACTGGCCGGTGTCCACCCCGTCGACCTGGGTGCGCTGGCGTGGCGGGCCATCTTCGATCGTGTCGATGTCGACCCGGCGGGGGTCGACGATGTGGTCGCCGGCTGTGTGGACGCCATCGGCGGGCAGGCCGGCAACATCGCCCGGCTGTCCTGGTTGGCGGCGGGTTACGACGAAGCCGTGCCGGGTGTCACCGTCGACCGGCAGTGCGGGTCCAGTCAGCAGGCCATTTCCTTTGGAGCCCAGGCGATCATGTCGGGCACCGCCGACCTGATCCTGGCCGGCGGCATGCAGAACATGAGCCAGATTCCGATCAGTTCGGCGATGACCGTCGGTGAGCAGTTCGGCTTCACCTCGCCCACCAATGAATCCAAATTGTGGCTGGAACGCTATGGGGACCAGGAGATCTCGCAGTTCCGAGGTTCGGAGATGATCGCGGAGAAGTGGGATTTGTCCCGCGAGGACATGGAGAAGTTCTCCCTGCGCAGCCATGAGAAGGCGTTCGAGGCGATCAAGGCGGGGCATTTCGACAACGAGATCTTCACCGTCGAGACCGAGCACGGACCGTTCCGGGTGGACGAGGGCCCGCGTGAGTCGTCACTGGAGAAGTTGGCCGGTCTCAAGCCCCTGGTCGACGGCGGCCGGCTGACCGCGGCGATGGCCAGCCAGATCTCCGACGGCGCGAGCGCCGTGCTGCTGGCCTCCGAGCAGGCCGTCAAGGACCACGGGCTGACGCCCAGGGCGCGCATCCATCACATCAGCACCCGCGGTGCCGATCCGGTGTTCATGCTGACGGGCCCGATCCCGGCCACGCAGTACGCATTGGAGAAGACCGGCCTCTCGATCGACGACATCGACACCGTCGAGATCAACGAGGCGTTCGCGCCGGTGGTGATGGCCTGGCTCAAGGAGACCAAGGCGGACCCCGCCAAGGTCAACCCCAGTGGCGGCGCGATCGCACTTGGGCACCCGCTCGGCGCCACCGGGGCCAAGCTGTTCACCACGATGCTGCACACGCTGGAGCGCACCGGTGGTCGCTACGGCCTGCAGACGATGTGCGAGGGCGGGGGCACCGCCAACGTCACCATCGTGGAGAGGTTGTAGCGCGGCTTCTTTCCCCCGGCGAGCGTGCGTGCCGGTCCGCCGACACGCCGTGACGCGCGTACTTCTGCGCACGCCCGCGGGGGAACGAGGGCTTAGTGGTCGTGCAGGACGACGCCCCGGATGTTCTTGCCGGCCCGCATGTCCTCGTAGCCCTCGTTGACCTCGGCCAGCTTGTACTCGTGGGTGACGGTCTCGTCGAGCAGCAGCTTGCCCTCGCGGTACAGGCTGAGCAGTCGCGGGATGTCGGCGCGCGGGTTCGCCTCGCCGTAGAGACTGCCCAGCAGCCGCTTCTGGAACAGCGTGAAGAACATCATGTTCAGTGTCGGCGCGGAGTCGGCCATCCGGCCCAGGGCCGTCATGACCACCGCGCCGCCCTTGCGGATGATGTTGGCGGCCTCCTCGAGCATCGAGCCTTCGAGCAGGCCGACGGTCAGGATCGCCGAATCGGCCATCACGCCCTTCGTCAGGTCCGCGACCAGAGCCATGGCCTCGGGCATGGATGTCACGAAGTGGGTGGCGCCGAACTCCATTGCCTTGGCCCGCTTCTGTTCTATCGGATCGATGACGATGATCTTCTCGGCACCCGCCAGCCGCGCCCCCTGGACCGCGCCGCTGCCGATCCCGCCCAGGCCGATCACCACCACGGTGTCGCCGGGCGACACGTCGGCGGTGTTCACGGCCGAGCCCCAGCCGGTGGTCACACCGCAGCCCAGCAGGCACGCCCGCGACAGTGGAAGATCGTCGTCGATCTTCACGATCGACGCCTCGGGCACGGTGCCGTACTGCGAGAACGTGCCGACGAACGCCATCACGCCGACGTTCTGCCCGCGCGCCCGGCGCCGGTGGGTCCCGTCGGCCTGGGTGCCCGCCATGATCAGCGCGCCCAGATCGCACAGGTTCTGATGACCGGTCGAACAGAACCGGCACCGGCCACAGGCCGGCAGAAACGAGGCCACCACGTGGTCGCCGGGCTTGAGGCCCTGCACACCGGGGCCGATCTCCTGCACGATGCCCGCGCCTTCGTGGCCGCCGATGAGCGGCAGCGGGGCCGGGAGGTCGCCGGTGCGGATGTGTTCGTCGGAGTGGCACAGCCCGGTCGCCTCCCACGACACCAGCACCTCGCCGTCCTGCGGCGGGTCGAGGTCGATCTCTTCAACCTCCCAGTTGCCACCGAATTCCCACAGGATTGCGGCGTTGGTTTTCATTGCGGAGTCTCCCGTCGATTGCGTCCATCCGAGTTTAGGAACGCCCGGCGGCGCGAAGCCGGGTTTCGCCGAGATCGGTGCGGCAGCCGAATACCTTAGGTTCGATCGGTGAGCGCAACCGGTTGGGATTCGACTGTCCCCCGTCGGCGGATCGTCCGAGCGGCGGCGGCCGTGGCGGTCCCGATCGTTCTGACGCAATGCGGCAGCCCCCCGCGGGTGCCGGTGGCCGCCCCATCGGCGCCCGTTGCCACCACGTCGGCGGCACCGGCCCAACCCGTGCATCCGGTCACCGCCGCCGAACTCGGCGCCAGCTGGCACCCCGGGTGCCCGGTCGGGCCCGAGCAGCTGCGCCGCGTCGAGGTCGACTACGAAGGGTTCGACGGACAGCCGCACCGCGGCGAGCTCATCGTGCACCGGGACTTGGCCGACGAGGTGATCGCGGTCTTCGGGAAGCTGCGCCGGCTGCACTTTCCGATTGCGAAAATGCAACCAGCACAGCGCTATCCGGGTGCCGCGGATGAACTCTCGATGGAGGACGACAACACCTCCGCGTTCAACTGCCGCGGCATCCCCGGATCACAGCGCTGGTCGCAGCACGCCTACGGCCGGGCGATAGACGTCAATCCGTTGCTGAATCCGTCGGTGCACCAGGACGGCCGGATCGAACCCTCGACCAGCGGGCGCTATCTGGACCGTCACCGTGACGACCCGGGCCTACTGCACGACGGCGACGCCGGCGTGCTCGCGTTCACCGACCGCGGCTGGACCTGGGGCGGGCACTGGCACAACCCGAAGGATTACCAGCACTTCGAACTGCCCTCGCGGTGACGGTTTCAGCTGCTGCTGCGACGTCGTTCGAGTGGATCCCGCAGAGGCCACTGAAACCGATACCGGGATGCGTCTAAATCACCAGCGCGGATGCCGCCCGCAGATGCTCAACGGCCTCGTCAACGATCGCGGGCACCAGCTCCGCGCACGACGGCAGGTCATCGAGGATCCCGGCGACCTGACCCGAGGCCAGCACACCGGCGTCGGTGTTGCCCTCCACCAGGCCCGCCTTCAACAGCATCGGGGTATTGGCCGCCATTACCACCTGTGACCAGGTCAGGTCCTTGCCGTGCCGCATGGCCAAGCCGTCGCGCACCATCGACCGCCACGTCATTCCCGTCATCTTCCTGAACTTCTGCGCGTTGCCGATCGCCGCGGTGAAACCCCGCATGCGTGAACCACTTTCGAGCTTTTCCACCAGGCCGGTGCGCAACACGCGGTGCGGCATGCCGTCGACGCGGGTCGAGACGACAGTGCCGTCCAGGCCGGCGGCCAGGTACCGCTGCTTGACGTCGTCGGGCACCGTCGAGTCGGAGGTCAGCAGGAACCGGGTGCCCATCGCGACGCCGGCGGCACCGTACGACAAAGCGGCGGCCAGGCCGCGGCCGTCGAAGAAGCCACCCGCTGCCACCACCGGCATCCCGGTGTCGGCGACGGCGTCGAGCACCGACGGCAACAGCAGCGTCGTGGCGACCGGGCCGGTGTGACCGCCGCCCTCGCCGCCCTGCACGATGACGGCATCGGCACCCCAGCCGGCGACCTTCTTGGCGTGCTTGGCCGCACCCACCGACGGGATCACCACCACGCCTGCGTCTTTGAGGCGGGCGATCAGATCCGGCTTGGGCGCCAGGGCGAAGGACGCAACTCTGACTCCCTCGCGGATCAGGAGGTCCACGCGGTCATTCGCGTCCCCGGCGTCGGCGCGGATGTTGATGCCGAACGGCTTGTCGGTGGCGGCCTTGACCTTGGCGACGGCGGTCTGCAGTTCGTCCAGCGTCATGGTCGCCGAGGCCAGGATGCCCAGACCGCCGGCGTTGGAGGTGGCCGCGACCAGGCGGGCGCCGGCCACCCAGCCCATGCCGGTCTGCACCACGGGATGCTCGATACCGACCAGTTCGGTCAGAGGGGTGCGCAGTCTGGCCATGTCTAAACCTTGACTTCCTTGTCCCGCAGCGACTTCGGATCGATGACCTCACGAAGCAGCCGTTGCTCCTCCGCCGAGGGCAGCCGGGTGGTCTCGGCGGACTCTAGGCCGTACACCTCGAACGAGGTGTTCTCGGCGACCTGATCGGGCGTCACGCCGGGATGCAGCGAGACCGCCCGCATGGTGTGGTCCGGTCCGTTGAAGTCGAACACCCCCAGGTTGGACACCACCCGGTGGACGTCGACGAAGCGGTAGGCGGGATTGTCGGGATCGATCTTGTCCCAGCCGATTCCGGACACGATGTCCACCGCGTCGCAGAACACCCGGGCGGAATGACTGCCGACGAAGTAGCTGGTGGCGTGGTTGATGGTGTTGCCGGGGGCGCCGCGCACCCCGAACATCTGCCGGGTCGGATGCTGGATCGGGCCGAACGCGGACAGGTTCTGGTTGCCGAACCGGTCGATCTGGTTGGCGCCCATCACCACATGGCGCCGACCCCAGGCCAGCGTCTCGAACACGCGGCCGAACGGCATCCAGCCCTCGATCGCCGCGGCCGCGCCGATCGCAGGAGTGTCGGCGATCAGCCGGGCCTCACCGTCGGTCAGCACGATGTCGGGGGAGAACGTCAGCCGGGCCAGGCGGGCACCGATCGACACGATCGTCGTCATGGGGGAGACCATGATCTCCCCTGCGTCGCGGAACAGTTCGGCGCACGCGACGGCGCACACCTCGGCGCGGCTCACGGACATCACTTCGCGGCCTCCTCGGCGAATTTGCGGACCGCGGCCTGATAGTCGGCCTCGCTCCCGGCCAGGTACGTCTTGACGAACTCAGCCCAGGACTCGTCGGAGCCGGCGGCTTCGGCGTAGTGCCGCTGGAACTTCTCGTCGCGCCGGTAGTCCGGCTCGTTCGTGGTGAAGTGCGCACCGTTGGGGGCCTCGACGACGGTGTCGACCATCATCCGGTTGATCAACAGTTGCTGCGGTACAACGGACTTCACCAGTTCCTCGGTGGACACCACCTTTTCGACCGACAGCAGCCGCCGTTGGGCCGACATCAGGAAGAGATCGTCGAAGTACGGGTCGATGCCGGTGTAAGCGGCGTTGCCGGACTCGTCACCCAGGTTCATGTGCACCAGTGCGACATCGAGATTCAGCGCGGGCATCGCGATCAGTTCCTCGTAGCCTTCCCCGGTTGGGTAGGGCGAACGGACCGTCTTGAGTTCGTCACCCCAGAACGTGCGGACATCGCTGCCCAGCCCGGCGCGGATCGGCAGGAACGGCAACCGTTGTGCGGCGGCCTGCAATCCGCAGCGCAGCATGCCCTCGTCCATCTCGCGGGCCTCGATCGCGCCGGTGGTGCGAGCCTTGGCGAACCACGGGTCGTAGAACGGCGGTGAATCCAGCGACACGAAGCCGTAGTACACCCGCTTGACCTTGCCGGCCGAGCACAGCAGTCCCAGATCGGGTCCGCCGTAGGTGACGACGGTCAGATCGGTGACGTCGGTGCGCAGCAACGCGCGCACGAAGGCCAGCGGTTTGCGCCGCGATCCCCAGCCGCCGATGCCGACCGTCATCCCGCTCTCGATGACCGTGACAGCCTCGTCCAGCGTTTTCCTCTTGTCGCTCAAGACTTCTCACCCTTCGAGGTGCCGGCAAACGCATCCCGGTGTTCGTCGGACACGCCGGCGAGGTTGAGCTCGAAGGTGAAACCCTGCTCCATCCGGTAGCTGGAGTTCACCCGCTGGACGTCGATGAGGTTCAGGGCTTCCTTGGCGGCCCGGATCACCCGGGTGTCCTTGGCGGCGATGTCGCGGGCCACTCGCAGTGCGGCCTCGTCCAGATCGCCGCGCGACACCACCTCGTGTACCGACCCGAAGTGGTGCAGGGTTTCGGCGTCCACGGTGGCGGCGGTGAAGAACAGCCGCCGCATCATGTGCTGCGGCACCAGGCGGGACAGGTGAGTGGCCGCCCCGAGCGCGCCGCGCTCGACCTCCGGGAGGCCGAACTTCGCGTCGTGGGAGGCGACGATGACGTCGGCGTTGCCGACCAGGCCGATGCCGCCGCCGACGCAGAATCCGTTTACCGCGGCGACCACCGGTACGGCGCACTCGTACACCGCCCGGAACGCTTCGTAGCAGCCGCGGTTGGCGTCGATGAGCGCGGTGAAACCCTCGGTGTTCTGCATTTCCTTGATGTCGACGCCGGCGTTGAACCCGCGGCCCTCGGCGCGCAGGATCACCGCGTGCGTCGACAGTTCGCGGCCCGCCGCGGTGATGGCGTCGGCCAGTTCGAACCAGCCGCGTGAGGGGATCGCGTTGACCGGCGGGTAGTCGACCGTGACCGAGACGATGCCCGGTTCGACGGTCGCGGTGGTGATGGGCATGGAATCTCCCTTGTCCAGGGGGTCGGATACCTAAGCAAGCACTTGCTTGGTACGCTAGCACAGTGACCGCCGCCCCTGACAGTGCTCAGATCAACCTGCAACTGGCCGGCCGGGTCGTCCTGGTGACGGGAGGCGTACGAGGAGTCGGCGCCGGCGTCAGCGCCGTATTCGCCGCGCAGGGCGCGGCGGTCGTGACGTGTGCCCGGCGCCCGGTGGAGGGGTTGCCGTACGAGTTCCACTCCTGCGATGTGCGCGACGACGCGTCGGTCCGGGCACTGATCGACGCCATCGTGGAACGGCACGGCCGCCTTGACGTGGTGGTGAACAACGCCGGCGGATCACCGTACGTGGCGGCGGCCGAGGCGTCGGCGAAGTTCAGTGCCAAGATCGTCGAACTGAATCTGCTTGGGCCACTGTCGGTTTCCCAGCACGCCAATGCCGTCATGCAGACGCAGGATTCCGGCGGGTCGATCGTCAACATCTCGAGCGTCAGTGGACACCGGCCCACTCCCGGCACCGCCGCCTACGGCGCAGCCAAGGCTGGAATCGACAACCTCACCGCCACCCTTGCAGTGGAATGGGCGCCGAAGGTCCGGGTCAACTCCGTCGTGGTGGGCATGGTCGAGACCGAACAGTCCGAACTGTTCTACGGCGACGCCGAATCCGTGGCCGCCGTGGCCGCCACCGTCCCGCTGCGCCGACTGGCCAAGCCGGCTGACATCGGGTGGGCGGCAGCATTTCTCGCGTCCGACGCCGCGTCCTACATCAGCGGCGCCACCCTGGCGGTGCACGGCGGCGGCGAGCCGCCGAGCTACCTGGGAGCATCGAGTGCGAACAAATGACGTGCGAAGACTGACGAAGGAGAGAAATGGGATTGCTTGACGGCCGCGTGGTCATCGTCACCGGAGCCGGCGGCGGCATCGGCCGCGCCCACGCACTGGCCTTCGCCGCGGAGGGTGCGCGTGTGGTGGTCAACGACATCGGGGTCGGGCTGGATGGCTCGGCGGCCGGTGGTGGTAGCGCCGCGCAGGGTGTGGTCGACGAAATCGTCGCCGCCGGTGGCGAAGCAGTCGCCAACGGGTCCAATGTCGCCGACTGGGCGCAGGCCGAGGCGCTGATCCAGACCGCCATTGAAACTTTCGGCACCCTCGACGTCCTAGTCAACAACGCCGGCATCGTGCGGGACCGGATGTTCGTCAACACCAGCGAAGAGGAGTTCGACGCCGTCACCGCCGTGCACCTCAAGGGTCACTTCGCCACGATGCGCCACGCCGGCGCCTACTGGCGCGCCAAGTCCAAGGCGGGCGAAACCGTCGATGCGCGGATCATCAACACGAGTTCCGGCGCCGGGCTGCAGGGCAGTGTCGGGCAGGCCAACTACAGTGCCGCCAAGGCCGGCATCGCGGCCCTGACGTTGGTGGCCGCCGCCGAGATGGGCCGGATCGGCGTCACCGTCAACGCGATCGCCCCGTCGGCGCGGACCCGGATGACGGAGACCGTCTTCGCCGACATGATGTCCACCCAGGGGCAGGACTTCGATGCGATGGCCCCCGAGAACATCTCCCCTCTGGTGGTGTGGCTGGGCTCGGTGCAGTCCCGTGATGTGACCGGCAAGGTGTTCGAGGTGGAGGGCGGCAAGATCCGCGTCGCCGAGGGCTGGGCGCACGGTCCGCAGATCGACAAGGGTGCGCGCTGGGACCCGGCCGAGTTGGGCCCGGTGGTCAGCGGGCTGCTGGCCGAGGCGCGTCCGGCCGTCCCCGTCTACGGGTCCTGACCTACGCGGGTCAGGCGGCAGCAGCCTGAGCGTGGTCGGCCGGGGTATCCGACACGGTGCCGCCGGCCGGAGACTCGTCGGTCGAATCTGATCCCGTCGGGGCCTGATCGTCGGCCCCGGTCTCGTCGGCCTTGGTGTCGGCTGCTGCGGTGTCACCGACCGCGTCGTCCGCAGTCACCGTCTCGTTCTGGTCGGCGCTGTCGTCTTCGACTTCCGCGTCCGTCGGGTCGACGTCCGGTTTCGCGTCGGTTGTCGACGGAGCGGCGCCGGTCGGGGTCTCGTTCTGCGGTTGCTCGTCTTTGTTGACGGCGTCTTTCAGGTCGTTCAGCGGGGTCCGCGATGTGGAGTCGCCGGAGGGCTTCGATCGCGCGACATCCGGGTCGGTGGTGTCTGGGTCGGGGACCGCGGACAGCCGGGCCGCCGTACCGGCGACCGTGGTGGTCACACTGCTGGTCGCCGCCGGTTTGAACACTTCGTGGATGGCATCGCCGACGACTGAGGCCACGAATTGGACCGGCGCCCAGGCCACGTGGACGACGGCCTTGACAAACTCCGTCGCCGCGTCGAGGAGGCTGCCGGATGCCAGTGCCCGGCCGACCGCGTAGGCCGCCTCCTGCGGGGCGACGATGAGGTTGCGGACGTTGACGAACAGTTTCGTGCCGAACGAGGGATCGGCGTCAACCGCGACACCGTCCCAGTTCACCAGGGTCCAGCCGTCTTGCGGATTGCCGTCGATGACGACAACCGAGGTGTTGTTCAGCTGGTGGGTGAACAACAAACCGAGATCCGGATTTCTGACGTTCATCATCGTCCAGAACATGATGGTCGCGCCGTGTGAAAACGCGATCGGGTTCTGATCGCCGCTGTCGTAGATGGTCTGGATCGCGTCGGAAACCCTCTGCTGGAACACATTCCCGTCGGAATCCGTCGATCCCGGCATCGGCACGAACCGGAGCCCGAGCATCCACAGCGCCGGGGACAGTGCGTAACCCAGCCGGCCGAGCCCGGTGTCCTCCGATGACCCCTCGTAGACGCCCGCGTCGATCTCGTGCAGACCCGGCAGGATGGTGACGTCTTTGTCCAGCAGGGCGGCCAAGGGCGCTGCGGTCTGTTGGGTCCGGACCATGTCCGAGGCGTAGATGCCGTCATAGCCGTTCCCCGCGAGGGCCGCCGCGATGTCGATGGCCTGCTGTTTTCCGACCGGGTCGGTGATGTTCGGGCCGGGCACCCGGGTATTGATGATGCCGTCGGCGTTGGCCTGCGACTCAGCGTGACGCACGAACGTCACGCTGATGCTGGCGGCGGCGAGAGCCGAGGCGGCGAAGACCAGTGCCGCGGTGAGGACGGCCAGGATGACCGCGAACGAACGACCAAGACCCCGCATGCGTGCAGACGCTAGACAACCAGACGGGCCGGAGTCGCCGAATCACGCAATTACGGGTCGCAGATGACGATCGGGATCTTGCGCTCGGTGTAGGACCGGTAGTTGACGAAGTCCGGGTACATGGCGTCCAGCTTGGGCCAGTACTCATCACGTTCGGCATCGGTCGCGTCGCGGGCCGTCAGCGCCAGCGTCCCCTTCTTCGTCTGGAATGTGACCTTCGGGTTGGCCTGGAGGTTGAGATACCACATCGGGTTCGTGGCCCGGCCGCCCTGCGAGGCGACCAGCACGATGCGCTTGCCTTCCTGCAGGAACAGCAGCGGGCTGTGCCTGGACTCGCCGGACTTGCGGCCGATGGTGGTCAGGATGCCCACCTCGGCGCCGCGCAGGAACTTGTTGCCGAGCTTGCCGCCGGTCGTCTTGAACAGCCAGGTCTGCGCCTTCGACATCCACTTGATGGCGGTGCCCGTGGACCTCGCGTTGAGGCGCTCGACCTGCTTGGGGCTCAGCGGGCGCGGGGTGTCGGCCATGACTGCGGAACCTATCGTGTGAGATACGGCCGGATGGTGGCCCGGATGTGATGGATCAGGCCGTCGGACGCGGGGATCGTGAAGATTTCGTCGACGTGCGCGCCGACTCCTACGCCCGCGACGGCCGGTTTGGTCGCGAGATCGAAACGCACCCGGACCTCGTCGCCGGTGACGGTGGCCTCTCGCACCTCGACCGACTTGATCAACCTGAACTGCGGGCCGCGATTCAGGCTGCGGCGCAGGTGATCTCCGGAGAACCCGGTCTTCAGACCGTTCTCGACCCGGGTGCAGTCCCGGGCGAACGCGACGCCGTCCCCGCGATGCGACACCAGGGCGTCGATGTAGGCGCGCGCGACCGCGATCCGTTCGGCGTCGGTGAGTTCGGCGGTATTCGTCATCGGATGCGCTCGATGATGGTGCCGGTGGACATCGCCACGGCGAGACCGGTACGGGCGCCGGTCACGAGAGCCGCTCGATGATGGTGCCGGTGGAAAGTGCACCGCCCGCGCACATGGTGATCAGCGCGGTGGACTTGTCGGTGCGTTCGAGTTCGTGCAGCGCGGTGGTGATCAGCCGCGCGCCGGTCGAGCCGACGGGATGACCCAGCGCGATTGCGCCGCCGTTGACGTTGACCTTGTCCATGTCGGGGTTGTGCACCCGGGCCCAGGACAGCACCACCGCCGCGAACGCCTCGTTGATCTCCGTCAGGTCGATGTCGCCCATCTTCATGCCGGCCTTCTCCAGCACGCGGGCGGTGGACTGCACGGGACCGTCGAGGTGGTAGTAGGTCTCGGCGCCGACATTTGCCTGCGCGACGATTCGGGCTCGCGGGCGCAATCCGTTCGCTTTGGCCACATCGCTGTCCATCCACAGCACCGCCGCGGCGCCGTCGGAGATCTGCGACGACGTGCCCGCGGTGTGCAGCGCGCCCTCCATCACGGGCTTCAGGCCGGCGAGACCCTCCAGGGTGGTCTCGCGCAGACCCTGGTCCCGGCCGACCATGTGCCGTTCGGCGGTGGGCTGCTTGTTTTCGTCGATCACGGGCGCCTCGATCGGGGAGATCTCCCGGTCGAACCGGCCCTCGGCCCAGGCGCGGGCGGCCTTCTGCTGGGAGGCCAGGCCGAACTCGTCGAGGTCGGCACGGGTGATGCCGCGGCGCTTGGCGATCCGTTCGGCGGCGCTGAACTGGTCGGGCATGTCGATGTCCCAGGACGCCGCGCGGATCAGCGAGCGGTCGGGGCCGGCGTTGGCGCCCAGGCCGACGCGGCTCATCGCCTCGATGCCGCAGGCGATGCCGATATCGATGGCCCCGGTGGCGATCAATCCCGCGACGAGATGATTGGCCTGCTGGGCGCTGCCGCACTGGCAGTCCACCGTGGTGGCGCCGACGTGCTCGGGCAGGCCGGCGGTCAGCCAGCCCACCCGGGTGACGTTGTTGGACTGCTCGCCGTACTGGGTGACGCAGCCGCCGATGAGCTGTTCGACCGAGCCGGGATCGATGCCGGCCTTCTCGACCACCGCCTTCTGGACGGCCCCCAGGAGTTCGGTGGCATGCAGGCCGGACAGCCAGCCACCTCGCTTCCCGATCGGACTGCGGGTGGCTTCGACGATGACTGGGTTACCCATCCAGCCAGGCTAGAACACGTTTCAGTACGATGACAAGCGCCGATGGTGCCTGCACCGTGCTCGCACCTTTGATCTGCGGTGGAGGCATGTTTCAATGGTCTCAATCGAGGTCAGAATCGTACTAGACCAAGTTGTGATACCGCGCCCGCAGCAACCCCGCTGCAGCCGCATTCGCTGGGAGGACTGAACAATGGGCCGAACCAACATCCCGGACACCTTCGACTTTCTCGATCCGGACATGAACCTCGCGGGTCTGCCGATCGAGGAACTCGCCGAACTGCGTCGGGCCGAGCCGATCCATTGGGTGAGTGTGCCGGGTGGCACGGGCGGTTTCGGCGACCACGGCTACTGGTTGGTGACCAAGCACGCCGACGTCAAAGAGGTCTCGCGGCGCAGCGACGTGTTCTCCAGCTGGATGAACGGGGCCATTCCGGTATGGCCGCACGACATGACCCGCGAGACCGCCGTCGACCTGCAGCGCAACGTCCTGCTCAACATGGATGCCCCGCACCACGACCGGCTGCGGAGGATCATCTCCCGTGGCTTCACCCCCCGCGCCATCGGCGCGCTCAAGGACGAACTGAACGCCCGGGCCCAGCACATCGCCAAGAGCGCGGCGGCGATGGGATCGGGCGACTTCGTCGAACAGGTCGCCTGCGAGTTGCCGTTGCAGGCCATCGCGGAACTGCTCGGCGTGCCCCAGGCGGATCGCGACAAGTTGTTCCGCTGGTCCAACGAAATGACCGCGGGCGAGGATCCCGAGTTCGCCGACATCGACCCGGCGATGTCGGCCTTCGAGGTGATCACCTACGCCCACCAGATGGCCGAGGAACGCGGCAAGAACCCCACCGGCGATATCGTCACCCAGCTCATCCAGGCAGACATCGAAGGCGAGAAGCTGACCGACGACGAGTTCTGCTTCTTCGTCATCATGCTCGCGGTCGCCGGCAACGAGACGAGCCGCAACTCCACCACCCACGGGATGGTCGCGTTCACCCAGTTCCCCGATCAGTGGGAGCTCTACAAGCGCGAGCGGCCCGTGACGGCCGTCGACGAGATCATCCGCTGGGCCACGCCGGTGTCGGCGTTCCAGCGCACCGCCAATTGCGACACCGAACTGGCGGGTGTGCCGATCAAGGAGGGTCAGCGGGTGGTCATGTCCTACCGGTCGGCCAACTTCGACGAGGAGGTGTTCGAGGACCCGTACACCTTCAACATCCTGCGCGACCCGAACCCGCACGTCGGCTTCGGCGGAACCGGGGTGCACTACTGCATCGGCGCCAACCTGGCCCGCATGACGGTCGATCTGATCTTCAACGCCATCGCCGATCACATGCCGGATCTTCGTCCGCTCAGTGAGCCCGACCGCCTAAAGTCGGGCTGGCTCAACGGCATCAAGCACTGGCAGGTGGATTACTCCGGCGCCGGCGCCTGAGCCCGCGTTCCAAATCTGATCGATCAAGGAGGATCGGGTGGATTTCACCCTCGACGAGGGCCAGCAGGCCGTCGCCGACGTCATCGGCTCGGTGCTCGGGCGAGACGGTGCGCTCGAACCGGAGAACACCTGGCAGGCGCTCGTCGACGGCGGCGTGATCGCACTCGGCGTGCCGGAACGGCTCGGTGGCGACGGGGTCGGCCTGGCCGAGATCACCACCGCGCTGACCGAGATCGGCCGACGCGGCGCCATCAGCCCCGCCCTGGCGACCCTGGGGCTGGGCCTGTTGCCGCTGCTGGATCTGGCGACCGACGCCCAACAGGACCGCTACCTGGCCGGCGTGGCGGACGGCGCGGTGCTGACCGCGGCCCTCGACGAGCCGGGCGCGGCGCTCCCCGAACACCCGAAGACCTCGCTGTCGGGCGGCCGCGACGGCACCCAGGTTCTCAACGGCACCAAGATCGCCGTGCCGTACGCCCAACAGGCGGCGTGCATGGTGGTGAGCACCGACACCGGAATCGTCGTGGTGTCCCCACAGGCCGACGGTGTCACGCTGACCAGGACGCCGGCATCCAACCACTCCGACGAGTACGTGGTGTCTTTCAGCGATGTCGCGGTCGACGCCGGTGACGTGCTCGACGGTGCGACCGTGCACCGGGTCAACCAGCTGGCGCTGGTTTCCATCGGCGCGTACGGCGCCGGGCTGGTTGCCGGCGCACTGCGGCTGACCGCCGACTACGTCGCCACCCGCGAGCAGTTCGGCCGGCCGCTGTCGACCTTCCAGACGGTGGCCGCCCAGCTAGCCGAGGTCTACATCGCTTCGCGGACAATCTCTTTGGTCTCCACCTCGGCGGCGTGGCAACTCGCCCAAGGAGCGGAGGCCGGCCCGAATGTGGACGACGATCTGGAGATCCTGGGTTACTGGCTGACCTCGCAGGCGCCCCCGGCGATGCGCATCTGTCATCACCTGCACGGCGGCATGGGTATGGACATCACCTACCCGATGGACCGCTACTACTCGTCGATCAAGGACCTCACCCGGCTGCTCGGTGGTCCGTCGCATCGGCTGGACCTGGTGGGAGTCTGAGTGTTCATCGATTTGACGCCCGAGCAGCGGGCACTGCAAGCCGAACTGCGGCAATACTTTTCGACTCTCATCACACCCGACGAAGCCAAGGCGATGGAGTCCGACCGGCACAACGAGGCCTATCGCGCGGTGATCAAGCGGATGGGCTCGGACGGCAAGCTCGGGGTCGGGTGGCCCAAGGAGTACGGCGGCCTGGGCTTCGGCCCGGTCGAGCAGCAGATCTTCATCAACGAGGCCAACCGGGCCGACATCCCGCTGCCACTGGTGACGCTGCAGACCGTCGGGCCGACCCTGCAGGTGTACGGCACCGAGGAGCAGAAGAAGAAGTTCCTGCCCGGAATCCTCTCCGGCGACATTCATTTCGCGATCGGGTACTCCGAACCGGAGGCCGGCACCGACCTCGCATCGCTGCGGACCACCGCCGTGAAGCACGGCGACGAATGGGTGGTGAACGGCCAGAAGATGTGGACCACCGGCGCGCATGATGCCGACTACATCTGGCTGGCCTGCCGCACCGACCCGAATGCGGCCAAGCACAAGGGCATTTCGATCCTGATCGTCGACACCAAGGATCCCGGCTATTCGTGGACCCCGATCATCCTGTCGGACGGCGCGCACCACACCAACGCGTCGTACTACAACGACGTGCGGGTCCCCGCCGACATGTTGGTCGGTGCGGAGAACGGCGGCTGGAAGCTCATCACCACCCAGCTCAACCACGAGCGCGTCGGATTGGGCCCGGCCGGGCGGATGGCCGGCATCTACGAGAAGGTGCACGCCTGGGCCGCCACGCCCGGCGGCAACGGTGTCACCCCGATCGAGCACGACGACGTCAAACGGCTGCTCGCGCAGATCAAGTCGATCTGGCGCATCAACGAACTGCTGAACTGGCAGGTCGCCTCTGCCGGTGAGACGATCGCCGTCGCCGACGCCGCGGCCACGAAAGTCTTCTCCACCGACCGTATCCAGGAAGTGGGCCGGCTGGCCGAGGAGGTCGTCGCGCTCTACGGGAACCCGGCCGAATCGGAGACGGGCGAACTGCTGGACTGGCTGGACAAGATGACCAAGCGCAACTTGGTCATCACGTTCGGCGGCGGGGTCAACGAGGTGATGCGGGAGATGATCGCTGCCTTCGGGCTGGGCGTCCCGCGGGTCACGCGATGACCGACCTCGAGGCGGGCATCGAGGCGCTGAAGGCCTCCGGCAGCAGCAAGCCTCGGCCGGGCCGTTTCCCGGTCAACGAGCCGATGATCCAGCACTGGCTCGACGCGATCGGCGACCGCAACCCCATCTACGTCGACGAGGCGGCCGCAACGGCCGCCGGACACCCGGGCCTCGTCGCGCCGCCGGCCATGATCCAGGTGTGGACGATGGTGGGCCTGGGCGGCGTCCGCCCGGACGACGATCCACTCGGCAAGATCGTCGAATTGTTCGACGCCGCAGGCTATGTCGGTGTGGTTGCCACCAACTGCGAGCAGACGTACCACCGGTACCTGGTCCCCGGTGAAGAGGTCAGCATCGCCGCGGAGATCACCGACGTCGTCGGCCCCAAGCAGACAGCTCTTGGCGAGGGCTACTTCATCACCCAGAAGATGACGTGGACGGTCGGCGAGGAGACCGTCGCGGAGATGATGTGGCGGATGATGAAGTTCATACCGGCCGACAGATCCACCGGTGCCGTGTCGGTGCCGGAGGATCTGGACCCCGACAAGCTGATGCGGCCGGCCGCATCGCGGGATTCGAAGTTCTTCTGGGACGGCGTGGACGCCCACGAGTTGCGCATCCAGAAGCGGCAAGACGGCACGCTGCAGCACCCGCCGGTGCCGGCGATCTGGCAGGACAAGTCGGCGCCGACCGAGTACGTGGTGTCCTCCGGCCGCGGCACGGTGTACAGCTTCGTCGTGCACCACGCGCCGAAGGTACCGGGTCGGACCCTGCCGTTCGTCATCGCGCTGGTCGAGCTGGATGAGGGGGTCCGGATGCTCGGCGAGTTGCGCGGCATCGACCCGGCGGCCGTCGACATCGGAATACCGGTCCGCGCAACGTATATCGACATGCCTGAGTCGGATACCGGGCCGGCCTGGACCCTGTACGCATGGGAGCCCGCGTGAGCAGAGTCGACGATGCAGAGCGAGGCGGACGAATGACACCGAGCCCCGAGGAGGAGCGAGACGGTCAGGTGGTGACCCGAGTGGCAGTGGGCACGAAGCTGCCCGAGTTGTCGCTGTACGGCGACCCCACCTTCATCGTGTCGACCGCCATCGCCACCCGCGACTACCAGGACGTGCACCACGACCGGGACAAGGCGCAGGCGAAGGGCTCCAAGGACATCTTCGTCAACATCCTCACCGATACCGGTCTGGTACAGCGCTACCTGACCGACTGGGCCGGGCCCGCCGCCGTCATCAAGTCGATCGGGCTGCGTCTCGGGGTGCCCTGGTACGCCTACGACACGGTCACGTTCCGCGGCGAGGTGACCGCCGTCGACGCGGATCTGGTGACCTGCAAGGTGACGGGGTCGAACAGCCTCGGTGACCATGTGATCGCCACGGCCACACTCACTTTGGGAGAGCAGAAATGACCGGCCTCTCCGGCAGGGCCGCGATCGCCGGCATCGGCGCCACCGACTTCTCCAAGGACTCCGGCCGCAGCGAACTGCGACTGGCCGCCGAGGCGGTGCTCGACGCCCTCGACGATGCGGGCCTCGAACCTGCCGACGTCGACGGCCTGGTTACGTTCACGATGGACTCGAACACCGAGCAGGCGGTGGCTCGCGCCGCCGGAATCGGCGAGCTGAAGTTCTTCTCGCAGATCCACTACGGCGGCGGCGCGGCGTGCGCGACCGTCCAGCAGGCGGCCATGGCCGTCGCCACCGGGGTGGCCGAATGCGTGGTCGCCTACCGCGCGTTCAACGAACGCTCGGGCCTGCGGTTCGGCCAGGTCCAGACCGCACTGGCGGGATCGGCTGGGGCGACGGCGAATTCGACGCAGGCTGACAATGCGTTCTCCTACCCGCACGGGTTGTCGACGCCCGCGGCGCAGGTGGCGATGATCGCCCGGCGCTACATGCACATGTCCGGGGCGACCAGCCGGGACTTCGGTGCGATCTCGGTGGCCGACCGCAGGCACGCCGCCAAGAACCCGAAGGCCTACTTCTACGAGAAGCCGATCACCATCGAGGACCACCAGAACTCGCGGTGGATCGCCGAGCCGCTGCGACTGCTGGACTGCTGCCAGGAGACCGACGGTGCGGTGGCGATCGTCGTGGTGTCGGCCGAACGCGCCAAGGACCTCAAGCACCGGCCGGCGGTCATCGAGGCCGCGGCGCAGGGCTCCGGTGTGGACCAATACACCATGGTCAGCTACTACCGCCACGAGCTCGGTCTGCCGGAGATGGGTTTGGTGGGTGACCAACTGTGGACGCAGTCGGGACTGAAGCCCGCCGACATCCAGACCGCGATCCTCTACGACCACTTCACCCCGTTCACCCTCATCCAGCTCGAGGAGTTGGGCTTCTGCGCCAAGGGTGACGCCAAGGATTTCGTCGCCGACGGCGCGATCGAGATCGGCGGTCGGCTGCCGATCAACACCCACGGCGGTCAGCTCGGTGAGGCCTACATCCATGGCATGAACGGCATCGCCGAGGGCGTGCGTCAGTTACGGGGCACGTCGGTGAACCAGGTCGACAACGTCGAGCATGTGCTCGTGACCGCGGGCACCGGTGTCCCCACCTCGGGCCTGATCCTGGGCTGAGGCCGGTCCGATGCGCAACCCGGGCCCTCGCGGACTTGTCGAATATTTCCGCTTGTAGCAAACAATTGGTGCGACGCGCACGGGGTTCGCGGCCGAATCGATCAATGGGGTGAGGTGTTCGCTCCGACGCCCGGAGCGCGGCGAAAAACGGCAGATCAAGTGTATCGACTAGGTGACATACGTAGTCCCTGATGTTGCGGTCAGAACCTACCGGAAAGTCACCTGGCAGAAATTGTACCGCTACCATGCATCATGGCAAACGTTCGGATGTTCGAAAACTTTATTTGCCGAACCTCTAGCAAAACGGCCGCCCGCTCGCTCACAATGATGTTCTCGGGGGGCGAGACACGTGGGTAGGGGCAGGTGTTGGGGATGAGAGGCGTACACGAGTCTGGGTCGGCTCCGGACGACTTCATCGACCAGTCGGGGTCGGCGTGGGCACCGACCCGGTTCCGGCGTCCGCCTGCCGACGATGCCTGGGCAGGACCCACGCCGCGGGCTTATCGGCGCGAGGGTGGCGATCCCTCTCCCGGGCATCCGCCCCCTCCGTTGCACGGCTCGGCTCTGCACAGCGGACCCCGTTGGAACAACCAACACGCGGTCATGGGTGCACCCTCCGCCGCCGGGTCACTCGATGAACGTTCTCCGCTCGCCGATCTCAGGCTCCTGATCGTCGACGACTGCACCCTGCAGCGGGAGAGCCTGGCCGCGGCGATCGAAGCGAACGGTCCCGCCACGCCCAAGGTGGCGTGGGATCTGTCTTCGTTGGTCACGGCCCTCACTGCGGATCCGCCGAACCTGGTCCTCATCAATCTGGACACCCGGGACAGTGCGATATTGGTGCAGGCCACTTTTGAGGTATGTCCGGATGTCGGGGTGATCGTTCTCGGGATGTCCGAAGACGACGAAGCGCGGATCGTCGCGTGCGCCGAGGCGGGTGTTGCCGGGTACCACCTGCGCAACGAATCGATCGACGAGCTCATCACGCTGATCGCCAGGGTCGCCAGTGGCGAGTCGTTGTGCTCGCCCCGGGTCTCGGCGATGCTGCTGCGCAGGTTGTCCGCGCTGGCGGCCGAACGGCAGCCGGCCGCCAAGGAATCGGTGTTGACCTCGAGAGAGGCCCAGATTCTGCGGATGCTCGAGATGGGCTTGTCGAACAGGGACATCGCAGAACGTCTCTGCATCGCCGTGCACACCGTCAAGAACCACGTCCACAGTGTTCTGACTAAGCTCGGCGTGAATACCCGCGCCGAAGCCGCGGCGCAGTTCCGCACCATGGGGTTTCCCGGGATACGGCCTGCGGCTTACGATTCCGAGATCGAGGGAACTCGGACGTAGCGGTACCCTGGTCCGGCTCTCCGGCGGCGCGGCGCCCGCCACGAGAACTAGTCCTTTCGCCGTCGAGGTGCCGATCACCACGGCGCGGAATCCGGGGCCTCTGCAATGGGAGGTCGCGGGCCAACTGAACACGGACCCGGTCGGTGAAGGCCCATGTGGCCGGCACGTCGGGGCCTCGCGGCGCCGGTGCGCAAGCGGGGGGCGACGTCGCTCTCGCCGACGGTCCGGCGGCCGACTTGCCGTCGGGGTCCTAGGTACAGACCCGGTACAAAGATGGCTCCAACGGTCCATGTACGACGGGGCGGCCCGGGATGATAGTGAAGCGATGGCGTTGGAGTCCGGCGCTGCGAGCGCATCCACGGGAGCAGAGGCACGTGCTCAAGCTCGGAGATCTCGATTCCGAAGGCCGCCCATTCCTGTCCGGACCGGATTGTCCATGGTGGGGATGCCCGCGGCCGGTGGCCGCGCTGTGGTCAGGTCGAGGCGTTGACTCCCTGCGTGTTTCGAGAGCCGGTGGACGCGGACCGGGTCATGTGCAGCCCCAGGCTGCAGGAACAGGACTTCCTGCACGGGTCGCGCCGAAACGGCGACGGTTGCACCCGTCAGGCGACACCCGGATTGCGGCTGGCGCAGACACCGGGTTCATCGCGTTCTGGCCGGGAGTCCGCACCGGCAGGCGGACCCCGGGGGAAGCGGGTTCTGATCCTGGACGATTGCCGGATCTATCGCGAGTGCCTCGTTAGGACTCTGACTCTCAACGGAATTCCGTCTCCTGCTGTGGCATGGGACCTGTCTTCGCTGGTGCAGGCGCTCGCTGGAATCGAAGTGAGTGTTCTGCTGCTGAGCATGTCCACCCACGGCAGTCATCTGCTGCTCCGGGCGGCGATGGATATCGATCCGTCCCTGCGGGTGGTCGCGCTGGGCGTGTCCGCAGAAGACGAGTCAGGCATCATCGCGTGCGCCGAGGCGGGTGTGGCCGGCTTCCACATGCGGAGCGACTCGCTCGACGACCTCGTCGTGTTGACCCGCAAAGTCGCGGCCGGGGAGATGTTCTGTCCGCCCACGGTGGCGGCGATCCTGCTGCAACGATTGCTGTCGCTCAGTACGCAACCGCCCGCGGCCGGACAGGATCTAGCTCTCACGGCGCGGGAGGTCCAGATCCTCGGGATGCTGGAACTAGGCCGGTCGAACCGCGATATCGCGGAACAGTTGAACATCGCCGTCCACACCGTGAAAAACCATGTGCACAGCCTGTTGACCAAGCTCGGAGTGACCACCCGCGCCCAGGCGGCGGCGTTGTCGCGGACCGGCCGGACCGACCGCGGTATCCGGTGGAGCTAGTCCTCGGTCTAACCAAAATTGGCTCCGATGGCCCATGTACGCCGGGGTTGCCGACACCGATAGTGAAGTGGTGATCCACAGGTGGGCTGCACGCCACAGTCGATCGACGTTAGCGAATTCGACTGTGGCACCGGACAAGTCGCGGAGCAGGCTGCGTGTCTCCGCGGGACGCCCCCGTCGCGAGGCCCCCGGTGGCAGATCCGATCGGACCGACTCCGGGAACCGTCGCCATGCACTGAGGCCCGGTTCCCCGGTCCGAGGCCGAATGGCGCTGGGGCCGAACGCAATCAGAGTGACCATGACCCTGCCGTGCACAGGGCGGATGAGGAAAACCGGGGGAAGTCGATGAAAATAGCGGTGATCGGAGCCGGATACCTGGGGACGACCCACGCCGCGGGAATGGCGCATATCGGTCATGAGGTGGTGGCCGTCGACATCGATGCCGACAAGGTGGCCAAACTTCAGTCGGGTGTGGTGCCGTTCTTCGAGCCGGAACTCGAGAGCATGGTCAAGGACGGCCTGGCCGCCGGGCGCCTCCGATTCACCGAGTCCTACGCGGAGGCCGCCGACTTCGCCGATGTGCACTTCCTCGTCGTCGGCACGCCGCAGAACAAGCGAGATTCGAGTGCCGACCTGACCTACGTCGATGCGGCGATCGACGCGCTGTGCCCGCATCTGAGTCGACCGACGCTCGTCGTCGGGAAGTCGACGGTCCCGGTGGGTACGGCTCAACGGCTGGCGGAACGGGCCCGCAGGATCGCTCCCGCCGGTGAGGGGGTGGAACTGGCGTGGAACCCGGAGTTTCTGCGGGAAGGCCTCGCGGTCAAGGACACGCTGCACCCGGACCGGATCGTCGTCGGAGTCGAAGGCCGGCCCGACTCCCGGGCGGAGGCCGTCCTGAGGACGCTGTACGCTCCGTTGTTGGACGGCGACACTCCCTTTCTGGTGACCGGCCTCACGACCGCGGAGTTGGTGAAGGTCGCTGCGAATGCCTTTCTCGCGACGAAGATCTCGTTCATCAATGCGATCGCCGAAGTGTGTGAAGTGACCTCGGCGAACATCGGAACCCTCGCCGATGCCATCGGCTATGACGAACGGATCGGTCGCCGCTTCCTCAACGCCGGCCTGGGATTCGGTGGGGGATGTCTGTCGAAGGACATCCGCGGGTTCATCAGCCGTGCCAACGAGCTCGGCGTCGGCGACTCGCTGAAATTCCTGCGGGAAGTCGACGACCTGAATCGCGGGCGGCGCCGCCGCATCGTCGATATGACCCGGGAAGAGTGCGGCTCGCTGGTGGGGCTCCGGGTCGGAGTTCTCGGTGCGGCGTTCAAGCCCGACACCGACGACATTCGCGACTCACCTGCGCTGGATGTGGCGAATCAGATCCAGTCGGAGGGCGCCGAAGTGACCGTTTACGACCCGAAGGCGATGGACAATTCGCGAAAGGCCTTCCCATCGCTCAACTACGCATTCTCCGCGGTCGACGCCTGTAGCGGAGCCGACTCGGTGCTGCTTCTCACCGAGTGGGAGGAGTTCCGGAACATCCGGCCACACGATCTGTCGGGCGTGACGAGATCGAAGCGGGTCATCGACGCGCGCAACTGCCTCGAGCCGTGCGAATGGCGAGCAGCGGGCTGGACCTATCGCGGTTTCGGGCGTCCGTGACTGAGGTGTCCACAAACACCTGGCGGCGTATCACCAGACAAGTCAGCAGGGGAGACTCATGAGAATTCTTGTCACCGGGGGAGCCGGATTTCTCGGGTCCCATCTGTGCGACCTGTTGCTCGGCCGCGGCGACACCGTGGTTTGCCTTGACGACCTGTCGAGCGGTCGCCGTTCCAACATCGACCACCTGGGCTCCTCGCCGCGGTTCTCCTTCGTCGAGGCCTGCGTGCTCGACCCGATCGACGTCCTAGGTGGTTTCGACGCCGTCGTGCACCTGGCCAGCCCGGCGTCGCCGCAGCACTATCTGAGCGAGCCGATCTTCACATTGCGCACCGGCTCGGAGGGAACGCGAAACGCGCTCGAATTCGCACGGCGCGAGTCGGCGCGCTTCATCTTGGCGTCCACGAGTGAGGTCTACGGTGATCCGCTGATTCACCCGCAGCCAGAACACTATTGGGGAAACGTCAATCCGGCCGGCCCTCGAAGTGTATACGACGAGGCGAAGCGTTACGCCGAGGCGCTGACGACCACCTACCGCACGTCGTGCGGATTGGACACCGGCATCGTTCGTATCTTCAACACCTTCGGTCCGCGGATGCGGCCAGACGACGGGCGCGTCGTGTCGAGCTTCATCGACCAGGCACTGCGGTGCGCGCCGTTGACCGTATTCGGAGACGGCAGCCAGACCAGGAGCCTCTGCTATGTGGACGACCTTGTTCGTGGCATTGCCGCCATGCTCGACTCAGGCGAGCCCGGGCCGATCAATCTCGGAAATCCAGTGGAGCTCACCGTCCGCGAGATCGCGGAGCTCGTCCGGGACCTGGTCGGCACGTCGTCGAAGCTCGAATATCATCCCTTGCCGCAGGACGATCCGACCCGGCGAAGGCCCGACATCACGATGGCGGCCGGACTGCTGGGTTGGACTCCGCGAGTGTCCGTTCGCGATGGAATCGCTCAAACGATCGCGTGGCAGCAGGGGGCTCTGCGGGAAGCCCTGGCATCGTGACCACCACCGGCGGCGGTCAGCTGCGAATCGGCGCAACCGAATTGGCCCTGCCGCATCGCGCGCTGCCCGGATTGTCCGCGGTCCGAATCCCGGGTTCCGGTCACACCGTCGGATTGGCCGGACCGTCGGGCCGTGTGCTCGAACGGCTGCGCTGGCAACGGCGATACACCGCGAGTCTGCTGATCGCCGACATCACCGTGGTGTGCGGGGCGGTACTGCTCGCGCAGTTCATCCGGTTCGGCCACGGCTCTCTTGCGCCGGGAACCGAAGACCATTCGGCGACCGCGTATTCGGTGATGATCGCCGTTCTGTGGCTCTGTGCACTCGCGGCGTTCCGGGCCCGCTCCGCGAAGATCGTCGGCCGGGGAATCGAGGAGTACCGGCGCGTGCTGGAGGGATCGTTGTGGACATTCGTGACGATCGCCCTGGCGGAGTTGCTCTTCAAGCTCGAGCTGGCGCGGGGCTATCTTGCGGTTGCGCTTCCCGTCGGCATCATCGGCCTGCTGTTGATCCGGTCCCTGCTCCGCAGACATGTCGCGCGCGAACGGGTCAACGGCGGCTATCGGACCTCGGTACTGGCCGTCGGCAGGCCGAGGGCGATCGCCAGGCTCGCCGACGAGTTCGACCGGAATCCGAGCGACGGCATGGAGATCGTGGGAGCTTGTGTACCCGGAAGCGGCCCGGCAGGCGACGCTCTCACATCGACCTCTTCCGAGGCGATCCCGATCCTGGGTGACGAAACCGCCATCCTGGAGGCGATAAGCGAATGCGGTGCCGACACGGTGGCGATACTCGGGACCGACCACCTCGACGTTCACGAAATCCGCAAGCTCACCTGGAAACTCGAGCCGACGGGTGTCAACCTCGTGGTGTCGCCCGGCGTATTGGACATCGCCGTTTCCCGCCTGGCGGTGCTGCCGGTCGCCGGGTTGCCGCTTCTGCAGATCGGGAGACCGCAGTATCGTGACGCGCGCAGATTCCAGAAGCGTGCTTTCGACTTCTGCTTCGCGCTGGCCGCCGTCCTGGCGAGCCTGCCGGTTCTGCTTCTGGCCGCCGTCGCGATCAAGCTGAGCAGCAGGGGTCCGGTCTTCTACTCGTCGCAACGAATCGGACTGGGCGGCAAGCCGTTCGGCATGTTGAAGCTGCGCACCATGGTGCCGGACGCGGACAAGATGCTGGGCAGCCTGCTGGACAGCAACGAATGCGGCGGTCAGATGTTCAAGATCCGGAACGACCCGCGGATAACGCCGGTAGGTCGCTTCTTGCGACGTTTCAGCATCGACGAGTTGCCGCAATTCATCAACGTTCTGCGCCAGGAGATGAGTGTGGTAGGCCCTCGTCCGCTGTTCAAGCTGGCAGGCGAGGATGACGACGCCGACTCCGAGCACCGGCTTCTGGTCAAGCCCGGAATCACCGGGCTTTGGCAGGTGAGCGGCAGATCCGACCTCGCCTGGGCGGACGCGATGCGCCTGGACCTCTCCTATGTCGACAACTGCTCGATGACCTCCGATCTGGTGATCATCGCGAAGACCGTCCGGTCGGTGTTCGAACACAGGGGGGCCTACTGAGGGCATGGCGCGTGGCGGTGCGCCGGGCAGGCGCAACTCTGCCGAATCATCAACCAGCAGCGTCGAATAGGAGTCTGCAGTCGTGCGAACATTGGTCACCGGCGCAGCCGGATTCATCGGATCCACTTTGGTGGATCGTCTCCTGGTCGAAGGTCATGACGTGGTCGGGATCGACAACCTCAGCAGCGGCGTTGCAGCCAATCTTGAGCGGGCGCGCGGCGACAACAGGCGGCCGGGCCGGTTCACCTTTCTGAAGATCGACATTCAGGCACCCGAACTCACCGATATCGTGGTGGGTACGAACCCCGACGTCGTCTTCCACCTTGCCGCACAGGTCGACCTTCGGGCTTCCGTGACGGATCCCCAGTTCGACGCCAGGTGCAATGTGCTCGGCACCATCAACGTTCTCGAGGCCACCCGCCGGGCGGGTGTCCGGCGGCTCGTCTATGCCGCTTCGGGCGGGTCGCGTTACGGGGCGCCGAGCCGCCTGCCGGTGGACGAGAACGCCGGGTTGGACCCGCTGTCGCCGTATGCCGCCGCCAAGGTGGCTGGCGAGATGTATATCCGCGCCTACGCGGGAATGTATGGGATCGCACCGATCTGCCTCGGGTTGGCCAACGTCTACGGCCCGCGTCAGAATCCGCACGGCGAGGCCGGCGTGATCGCGATCTTCGGCAGCCGGATGATCAGCGGCCGCCCCGTCACCGTATTCGGCGACGGCACCGCGGCCCGCGATTACGTCTATGTCGACGACGTGGTGGACGCGTTCATGCGTGCCGGTCGGGCGCCGCTGACGACGGCCGGGATGTACAACATCGGAACGGGACGCCAGACCACGGTCACCGAGGTGCACCGGCTGATGGCCGCGGTCCTCGACGGAGCATCGGCGCCCTGCTATGCCGCGGCCCGTACCGGCGAGCTACAGGCGATCGCCCTGGACGCGACGAGAGCGGAAAGAGACCTCGGGTGGAAGCCCGGCGTCGATCTCGTCGAGGGAGTCCGGCGCACAACGCAGTGGCTGCGCGCGACCCTCGATCCCGAACCGGGCTTGTTGGTCGGCGCGTGACCTCGCCGGAGGACGGACCCATGACGCATCACCTGAGAGAACACAGCGAAGCCCTACCCGGCGGCTTCTCCGCCGGCGCCGATCAGCCGTATACCTATGCGCGTAAGGAGCTGTCCGAGCCGGACTGGCGCCGTTTCCCGGGCTGGTGGGCGGTCACCGAGTCCGAGTGGCGGGATCCGCAATGGCAGCGGGCGCACTCCGTCAAGAACATCGGGCAGTTGCGCGCGATCATGGGGGATCTGCTCGACGACCGGTTCTACACCGACCTGGCTGCCGACCAACAGCAGCGGGCCACCATGTCGATGTTGTTGCCGCCACAGATGCTCAACACCATGGCGCCGCGCTGGATGCCGGAACGCCGCGGGCTGACCGAGGCCTTCTATGCCGATTCGATCAGGCGCTACATGCTTCCGGTGCTCAGCGATCGCGAGCCGGAATGGTGTTCGCATCCGTTCGCCGAACGGGATTCGTTGCACGAAAGCGACATGTGGGTGGTTGAGGGGCTGACCCATCGATACCCCACCAAGGTCCTCGCCGAACTGTTGTCGACCTGCCCGCAGTACTGCGGGCACTGCACCCGGATGGATCTGATCGGCAATTCCACGCCGACGGTCAAGAAGGTCAGGCTGGACCTCCAACCGGCCGACCGCCAGGCTCGGATGCTGGAATACCTGCGGGCCACCCCGACGGTTCGTGATGTGGTGGTATCGGGTGGGGATGTGGCCAACGTCCCGTGGCCGCGGCTGGAGTCGTTCGTCATGCAGTTGCTCGAGATCGACACCATCCGTGACATCCGCTTGGCGACAAAGGCATTGGCGGCACTGCCGCAGCACTGGCTGCAGCCCTCGGTGATCGGCGGAGTCGGCCGGGTGGCGCGCGTCGCCGCCGCCCGAGGGGTGAACCTGGCGTTGCACACCCACATCAACCATGTGCAGTCGGTGACTCCGATGGTCGCCGCGGCGGCCCGGGCACTGCTGAACGCCGGACTGCGCGACGTCCGCAACCAAGGGGTGTTGATGCGGGGGGTCAATGCCACCACCGACGACCTGCTCGACCTTTGCTTCGCATTGCAGGGCGAAGCGAACATCCTGCCCTACTACTTCTACATGTGCGACATGATCCCCAACGCCGAACACTGGCGGACCTCGCTGGCCGAGGCGCAGCAGTTGCAGTTGGCGATCCTGGGCTACCTGCCCGGCTTCGCGACACCGCGAATCGTGTGCGACGTGCCCTACGTCGGCAAGCGATGGGTGCATCAGGCGGTGCGCTACGACCGGGAGTTGGGCATCTCCTACTGGAGCAAGAATTACCGCACCGTGCTGGACGGCGCGGACGCCGACGCTCTGACGCGCGTCTACCCGTTCTACGACCCGATCGACGGTCTGCCGGCATCCGGTCAGGCATGGTGGCGGAACAACTCCGGGAACAATTGTGAGACAACACTTTCGGTTGAGCCAGTGGACTTGCCCGTCTGAACGCAGCCAGGCTACGAGATCCGAGCTTCTGGAAAGGGGGTCAGCGAGAATGGACGATGAGTACGACGACGTCGAGCACCAGATCCCTTCCGTGGCGCCCACGGCCGTCATGCGGGCCAAGAATCAGCGCGCGACGAGCGTCGAGCTGACACCGATCACCGACGAGAACGTCACCGCCGTGGCGGACTTCCTGCATGCCAATCTCAACGACCGCGTTCCGTGGGCACTGGCGTGCTCGAGGGTGCCGTGGAAGGTCGAGGCGCCGAACCACGGATTCATGCTGTGCGACGGGCAACGCGTCGTGGGCGTGCTACTGGCGCTCTACTCCGAACGGCTCGTGGCGGGACGCGTGGAGCGGTTCTGCAACATGGGATCGTGGTGCGTACTTCCCGCCTACCGGTCCTGGAGCCTGCCGCTGCTCAAAGCGCTGCTGGCGCAGGAGGATTACCACTTCACGGTTCTGACGGCCGATGTGGGTCCGCAGGAGATCCTCGGCTTCTTCGGGTTCCGTCACCTGGACACGTCCGCGGTGCTGATACCGAACCTGCCGTGGCCCACCTGGGCGGGCCGCACCAGGGTCAGCGCCGACCCGGAGGTCATCGAGCGGACGCTCACCGGGGCGGTGCTCGAGTTCTACCACGACCACGAGCGAGCCCTCGCCGCACATCATCTGGTGGTGATTCGCGGTACGGAATCGTGCTACGTGGTGTACCGCGAGTCCGAGTACCGGGGCAAACCGTCCGCCCTGATCCTCTATGTCAGCAACGCGGACCTGTTCGGTCGCGCCCTGTTTCCGGTGACCCGTCATCTGCTACTTCGGCAGGGCTTGATGGTCACGACGGCAGAGCTGCACGTCATCGGGCACCGCCCGGGTCTGGCGGTCGGACTCAAGAGCTCGCCCAGGATGTATCGGAGCGCGACTCTGGCACCCGAGCAGATCGACTACCTCTATAGCGAGCTGACATGTGTGCCCTGGTAGCCGGCCGGCTCTTCCCGCATGACGAGATCGGGACCCGCGGAGGTCGGGCGGGGTCACGGGACGTCGACTTCCGGATCGAGCCCATGGTTGCGCTCACCGAACTCGAACGGGAGTGGCGGCGACTGGAAGCCGATGCCGCGCCGTCGTTCTTCCTGTCGTGGAACTGGATCGGGACGCTACTGGAGATGATCCCGCCGGAGGCGGCGCCGCGGCTGCTGCGTGGCACGGCGGCGGCGCGAACGGTTGCGCTCGGGGTGCTCGGGGACTCGTCGGTCCGACGGCATCGCGTGGTCCGCGCCCGCAGGTGGGCACTGAACGCCACCGGTGATCCCGAATTCGACTGCATCCATCTGGAGCACAACGGGTTGCTGGCCGCACCGGAGACCGGATGGGCCGGGCTGCTCGACGCGTTCGCGAAGACGTCGGGTGTCGACGAGATCAGCCTCCCCGGTGTGGCGGCACCGCCGTCGGCGGCTCTGGTGGAGCAACGCGGACTGCTCCGTCACGAGACGCCGGAGCTGTCGTTCGCCGTGCACCTCGCCGCGCTGGACGACAGCGGCGGAGACGTCGCGGCGATCCTGAGCCGCAACTCTCGCTCCCAGCTCCGGCGGGCCGTGCACAAACTCGAGCGGGTGCGGCTCGAGGCCGCGGCCAGCGAGGCCGAGGCGTTGGACTATTTCCGAACCCTCAAGGAGCTCCACATTCCCTGGTGGGAGCGGCGGGGCCTACCGCACGCGTTCGCCCACGAGTTCTTCGAGCGCTTCCACGAACGCCTGATCGTCCGGGGGTTCGCCGAGGGAGCGATCCAACTCCTGCGGCTACGCAGCGGGGACCGCACGCTCGGCATCCTCTACAACTTTCGTCGCGGCAATCGTGTGTACGCCTACCAGAGCGGCTTCGTCCAGCCGGCCGAACACGAACGTCCCGGTGTCGTCGCCCATGCCCTCGCCATCAAGCGAGCGTGGCAGGAGGGCGCCGAAGTCTATGACTTCATGGCCGGCGAGAATCAGCTGAAGCGCAGCTTCGGGAACCGCGTCGAGACACTCTCGTGGACCGTTGTGCAGAAGCCGCGGCTGCGCTTTCGCGCCGAGCGTCTCGCCATGGGCGGTGTGCGGCGAACCATCGCGCCACATCCGATCGAGGCCGAGCGGCGTTGACGGAGACCGACGCCGAAAGGAACGGTAACAGAACGTAATCCAGTGACCTGTGCTTATCGGTAGTCCATCTCGGCGGGCTAAGGCCGGGCGGCGCCGGGACGCATCCGCAACTGGACGTCCAGGTGCTCCCCGCTGCACAGGATGCTGCTTGTGGTGTCCGACAGCACGGCCCCGGGGATCTCGCCGCCGGCGGCGTCCGACCGCATGTCGATGAAGTAGAAGGCCGCTGGTGACGTCCGCTCATACGTCGCCTGTTTCGCCGTCACGAGTCCATCGGTACCGAGCCAGACGAGGGCAGCGTTGTTCGAGATGCGCGCACTCACGGGGACGTCTTCGATACGGGCCAGGCAGGCACGGTCCGAGCTTCCGAGGGTGACCGCACTCAGATCGCCGTCGTAATTCCCGGACGGATGAACGAGATTCGCGCCGACCGAATACAGGAAGCTACCCAGCCACAAGGCCACCACGAGCCAGCCGGCGAGCCTGTCGAGGCGATGCGCGCGGGCCTTCCAACCCGTGCCGCTCGCGACGACATAGCTGTCGACCAGCCACATGACGGTGATCGGCAGAACGGGGAGGACGAGCCGGGGCGATATCGCATCGAGCAACGATGTGAACGCCGTGGCGTAGAGGATCAGTAGATACGCCCCGACGCCTGTCAACGTCCAGATGGTGAACCGCCGGTAGGTGTCGTCACCGCCGCGCCACGCGACTCTCACGGTGAGGACTGTCAAGACGACAAGCACCGTCGCCACCACCATGCCGGCCGCCACCTCGTAACGAAATAGCGGCGGGCGGTGTTCGCCGACGAGCACTTGCCAGAACGTAGCGACGGAGTGCAGCACCGTCCAGTTCACAATGTGCACCGGCGATCCCCTGTCGCCCATCAGAGTATTGGCGGTCGAGAGGTTGACCAGCAGTGCCGTCGCGAACCCGGCGAAACCCGCCAACATCGGCACGACGGCGCGGCGAGCGAGCGTGTGGCGATCCGGATCCCGACGCAGCAGCAGGACGACGGCACCTGCGGCCAGGCCCATGGGGACAGCCAGCCCGATGAATCGGACATTCGGCAGGACAAAGGATGCGATGGCGCCGGCGACGACGTCGAACCGCTGCGGCGCACCGCGATCCAGCAGGCTCCGCACAATGACGTGGTAGGCGATGGCCAACGCGACAAAGGTGAAGAGGAGTTCCGAACTCAGCCATTCGGCACCGAAGAGAACGGCGGGCGAGGCCAGAAACGCGGCGGCGCCGATCAGGTACGCGCCGGACGGGTGGCGTGCGGCCAACTGTCGGGCGATCAGTACGAGATACGTGGCCACGCCGATCAATGCGGCGAGCTGGACGACCGGGCCCCACTCGATGATCGTCCGGGCCCGCCAGCCCATCAGCGCCAGGGCAGCTGGGTACCCGTAGGGCCACAGACCGGGGGGCGAACCGCTCCAATGGGTCGGAGCCAGCCGGCGCAGTCCCTCCGCCATGGAGAGATAAGAGATCGAATCGGGACCGACGGCCGTGCCCCGCGCGATCACGTCGAGTGCGGTCACGACGGGCACGAGCGCGATGATTGCGCAGGGGACGAGAGATGCGGATCTCAGACGCCTCGCAGTTTCTGTGACTTGAATCCGACTCTGCACAAACGCCCCTCCCCGGTGCGACCATGTGTTAGCCAGAATTTATCATGGCAACCTTTCCCAGGTGCCCTTTTTCGGTACGTGCGAAATCGCATGCGCCGGAAAATAAGAAAACAATCGCGTTGACCACCGTTGGCCTGGAGGGCCGAACGAACAATTGCGGTGGGCGACAATCGACCGCCGCGTTCGTCCTCGGCCGGTCTCCCGACTGTGTCGGCAAACCGGTTGCACCATCGGGGAATTCGCGGGCAACATCCGTCTCAACCGTATCACTTGCATCAATCCGAAGCGGCCGCGATTTATCTGCTTTCAGATGGCATAATAATGGCCATGCATGAGATTCCTCGTGCCGAATCAGTCCTTGGGTTCAATCCACGGATTGGTCGCCGTCAATTCGCACGACTGTCGTTGAGTACGGCGGCTGCCATAGCCGGTGGCTGTGCGGCCAAGCCGGAAGCCGGAAGACCGCCGGCGGTGAGGACGGAAGTGCCCACCGTCACAAACCCGCGTATTGCCAACGCCGGCTTGGCGTTCTTCGACGGCGATTACAGTACGGGAGATTTCAGTCAATGGTGGGTCCAGTGCAAGAACTACAATGACGCGGGCAGCGCCTTCCCGGGGTCGTACTCTGCGAGCATTGTGGGTGATCCGAATTACGGCAAAGCCGCTCGTTTCGAGGTTCGCACCGGCGATGTTCCGCCGTTCGGGGGCGGCGAACGCTCCGAGGTGAGTGGCGGCAGCGCCTCGGGTGGGCGCGAGGGCGACGTCCGATGGTATCGGTTGGCCACGAGGTTCGACGAGACGTTTCCGGGGAATCATGCAGATCTCGGGTGGGGCGTGACCAATCAGTGGCATGACGAAGCCCCCGGCGGGTCTCCGCCGATCAGCTGGACTGTCGGCGAACAGAACGGCCAGTGGACGTTGGTCGCCGAACGGCAATCTCGTCCGGCGGGCTACCTCGGCAGCGTTGTCCTGTTCAGTACGCCCCTCGCCGTGGGCAGTTGGCACGATGTGACGATGCAAGTCTGCTGGTCGGCGTCGGACTCCGCGGGATTCGTCGAATTGTGGCACAACGGAGTACAGCAGACGTTCACGGACGGCACCCAGACCTATCGGGTGCGCACGATGGTGCCGGGCTCCGGTGCTCCCGCGGTCTACTACAAGGAAGGCTACTACCGGGACAACGGTATCGGAACGACCGGCATCGTGTACCACTCCAGATTCCGCTGTGCCGCTTCGCAAGACGCGCTGTGAAGCGGACTGCGCTCGCTGACTTCCCCGCAGGGCGAACCGGTTACGCCCCACCAACACCGGCAGACGAACCCCGGTTAGGCGCTTCCGGCAGATCTTCGTCGGCCGGGGTACCTTCGGCTCCCGCGGTTTGGTGTCGGCGGCTGGTGCGAAAAGGATTTCGTCGCAACTCGAGACCCGAGAGCTTCAGCCGGAACACCGCAAAGGAGTGCTGACTCGCGATCCCGATGCGGGGCAGCGCAAGCGGATCCGAATTGTGATCTGCGAATCCGTTCGTGGTCGACAGCGCCCAACGGATGCCGCTGCGGCACACCGCCGCCCTCGCGCGCTCGTCGAAGTCGTCGACACCGCCGTTGGGGTAGGCGAAAATAGTTGGTGTACAGCCGGTTTCACGCGTCACCGCGAGGCACGACTCGGAGATCTCGTAGTCGACCTTCCGGTCGGAGCAGCGGGAGAGGATCGGATGCGTCACCGTGTGTGGATAGAGGGAAACCCGCCCGTCACTCGCCAGGGCGCGCGCCTCATCCCAGGACAGCATCTGGAACGGCCCCCGGTCGGTATCGTCCTCGGTACCCAGCGCGGCGACGAGCCACTCGACCCGCGCGAGCCGCTCGGCATCGGGGAGTTGTTTGAAGTGCTGGACGACGATGTCGCGGGTGTCGTTGCAGATGAGCTGATTTCGGAGTGAGCGCAGGCCGAGACCGATGGGCCGAAGGTCGACCTCGGGAACCGTCGTCCGCGCGAACGCGAGCCACAGCCGGTCGGGCCAGAGCACGTCAGCCGTCCCCATCGGGCCCGTCGCCAGGAAGACCGCGGCGGGCAGGTCGAGATCGCGCAGCACCGGAGCAGCGTGGGTCGCGAGGTTGCGCGTGCCGTCGTCGAAGGTCAGCGTCGCCGCGTTGCGGGGCAGGGTGCCGTCACGGACCCGATCGAGTGCCTCCTCGAGCGGCAGGACATGAAAGTGTCGGCGAACGTAGTTCAGCTCCCGGCGCAGGGTGGCGACATCGAGCACGTAACTGCAGGGCGGGGAGGGCGGCTCGGCCTCCACTCCGTGGAACATCAGGATCGCCAGGCGCCGTGACCTTTGCAGCCGCGCGAACACAGGGACACCGGTAGCGCACAGCAGTCGAGACACCAATTCCTTTGCGCCCGCACGTCGCCGCACGTTCTGCTGTGTGTCACTCCTGACGAACTCAGCCATGACGATTGCCTCCTAACTCAACGCCCTCTGGTAAGCGCGGACCGTCAACTCGGCGATCTCCTCGGGCGCGAACCGGGCCAGTGCGATCTCATGCCCGAGACCGCCCATCCGCAGGCACTGGCGCTGATCGTCCAACACCCTTGCCAGCCGGTCCGCCAGCATGTCCTCGTCCTCGGACTCGACCAGGAATCCGGTCTCGCCGTCGGTCACCATTTCCGGGACACCCCCGACCCGGCTGGCCACGACCGGCGTTCCCGCGGCCATTGCCTGAGCGATGATGGTGGGTGCATTCTCCTGTCGCGAGAACAACACGACGGCCCGTGCGGCCGCGATCTCGTGCAACATCCGTTGGTTGTCAACCTGATCGACGATGTCGACACAGTCGGTCAGTCCCAAAGCGGTTACGCGGTCACGAACGACTTGCGCGTAATCCGCATCCGGTTGCGGGCCGACCAGCACGAGTCGCGCATCAGGAACACGCCTGCGTACGTTTCCGAATGCGTTGACCAGGCCAAGCGGATTCTTCAGTGGGATTAGTCCACCGGCGAACAGCAGCCGTGGCTCAGTCGGCACCGGGGGCGCCAGTGCGAAGAACTCCGCGGCGGTCGCGTTGGCGATACTCACGCGGGTGCACCGGGTCAGTCCGGCCAGTACCTCGGCATCATACTCGGAGATCGAAATGACGACCTTCGCGCGATGCAACACCCGGCGGGCCACGTTACGTATCATCCTGGCCCGCAACGTGGTACGCAGACCGGGTCGGTGATACAGGTGTGTCTCGACGTACGTTATCCCGTGCACCGTCACCACGCAGTTCGGGCTGCAGCGCGCCGCGATGTCGCTGTTCAAGCCGATCTCCTGGCCGTGCACCACGTCCGGTTTCAGCTCCGCGATCAGTTGGCGTGCCCTGCGCCGATCCAGGAAAGCCCCGGTGAGCATCCGCCACCGGTACTGACCACGCACATAACGGATTTCGACCTTCGGTGTTTCGCGACGGCGCTCGGCCGGCGCCTCGCCGTGATGGAAGCGCAGCACGGTGACACTGTCGATGTCGTCCCGCTCAGCCAATGCCGGCACCAGGGTGCTGGTCGCCGACTCGACGCCACCGCGCACGACGCCCGGCTCGAGTGGGTACGCGCCGATCATGAGTACCTTCAGACCCACATCGACTCCCCACCTACGCCCGGCGGCGAGCCAGGCTCGCCACCCTGGTCGCCGCACGCTCCGCAAAGCCACGGAGTGATCGATACCGACTCGGCGACGCCAGTCGCAGCACGCCTATGTAGATCAGCGTGAAAAGCAGGCATTCGGCGACGATCGACGCCAGACCGATCGGCTCGAGCCAGCGGTCGGACCTGACCACGAAATGTTCCAACGGGAAGACCGCCGCGAAGGCCACGAACGCCGACAATGTCGACGGCGCAACACATGTCAGGACATCCCGGATGGAAGCAGCCACCACCGAACGGGCGATCAGCACGCTCACGACTCCGCCGACCACATAGGTGACCGAGAGCCCGATGCCGACCCCGACGAGCCCGAACCGTACGAGCACCACGACGAGCGGCAGGTGCAGGCCCAGGCTCACCACACTCAACCAGTTCACCAGCGCCGACCGGCCCGAACCCTTCATCACCGTCGCACCGAGTGCGTACAGTGCCGCACCGACGGTCATTCCGGACATCGCCATGGCAGCGGTCCCGGCGGGACGCCACTCGTCACCGAGGAGCAGCACTGCGACCGGCTGGCTGGCGACGACCAGGACCGCGCCGAGCGGAAGGACGGCGAACCAGGTCCAGCCGAGTGCGCGCAGGAAGGCGTCACGCAACCGTGCGCCCTCGGCGGAAAGGCGCGCGAAGGCGGGGAACAACAGATAGCCGAAGATCTCGACGATGGCCATGGCCGGCATCCCGGCCATCTGGTACCCGTAGCGGTATTGACCGAGATCTGTGGTCCCGAGCCGGCGCCCGAGGAGCACCTGTTGGAAGGTGTCACGGATGCTGTCGGCCATGTGCTCGAGGACGAGCGGAAACGAGAAGGCCGCCATCTGGCGCCACAACCGAACGGAGAAGCGGCCACGGAACGGGCGCCATCTCGCCATCCACCAGCTGAGCACCAGCAGGACGATGATCGACGCGTAGGAACCGACGACCATCGACCATGCGCCGTACCCCCACACGGCGAACAGAATCGAGACACCGGCGAAGGCGATCTTCGCCGCGGGCTGGATGATCATTCGTTGCTTGAACTGAAATGCCCGCTGCATCAGCGCCTCTGGGACGCTCAGACACAAGTAGAGCAGCATCAGCCCCGACGTGGCTGCCGAGATCTGCCCCGCCCGGGCGTTGTGGAAGAGCATCCCGATCACCGGTGCGGAGACCAGTACTCCGATAGCCAGCAGCAGCCCTGTCGCGAAGGTCACCACCAGCACGGTGTTGGCGGCATCCTCGATATCCTCGTCACGGTGGATGAGGGCCTGCGCCAGCGTTCCCTGCGAGAACACCAGCAGGAATCCCGTCAACACGGATCCGGCCGTGTAGACACCCACCTCTGCGGGTCCGAGGAGCCGGCCTAGCACGATCGTCTGGACGACGACGACGATCTGGCAGATGGCAACGCCGATGGCCGAATAGCCGACACCCCGCTTGAGCACACCGCTGAGACCGCCCTCCGGCGCGTCGAGTCCCGCCGACGTCATGGGATCCGGCCGAACTGGATGCCTAACACGGGTTACCAGCCGATGCCCTGATAGTTCGGGGTGCCCCGCAGCTGCCCCGCATCGGGCAGCCGCACCAGGTCGATGATCAATCGGTCGGCCCCGGCCAGGGCGAGCGCATCGACGACCTCGGGCGCGCGCGACGCGACGATCAGCACCTCGCCGTGCTCGACCACGTCCTCGATGCTGTCGGTCAGCACCTCACCGATGTGTGGCAGCCGCTCGTCGATGTAGCGGCGGTTCGCCCCGATCAGCCGGGACAGGATGACGTTCGCGTCGTGGATCCTGACGTCAAAGCCCTTGCCGATCAGCCGTTCTGCCAGTTCCAACATCGGACTCTCGCGCAGATCGTCGGTACCCGCTTTGAACGACAAACCGAAGATCCCCACCTTGCGGCGCCCGTCGGCGATCACGAGATCGACGGCATGCCGCAACTGGACCTCGTTGGAGACGAGCACGTTGGCCAGCAACGGGGTGTCGACGTCGTAGCTGCGCGCGGCGTGGGTGAGGGCCCGGAGGTCCTTGGGCAGGCAGGAGCCGCCGAAGGCGAACCCCGGCCGGAGATAGGCCGGGCTGATGTTCAGTTTGGTGTCGGCGAGGAAGATGTCCATGACGGCGTACGAGTCCAGACCCAGCGCGGCGCAGATGGATCCGACCTCGTTGGCGAATCCGATCTTGACCGCGTGGAAGCTGTTGTCGACGTACTTCGTCATCTCGGCGACCTTGATGGGCACGGCGAAGCTCGGTCCGGGAAGGCCGTCGTAGAGCGCCAGCACCGCCGCGCAACTGCGGGAATCCGTGCCGCCCACGACGGTCTTGGGCGGATCGAGGAAGTCCCGGACGCTCGTTCCCTCGCGCAGGAACTCCGGATTGACACACACCCCGAAGTCAACTCCGGCGCGCTTGCCCGATTCCCGCTCCAACAGCGGTATCAGCAGCTTCTCGCAGGTTCCCGGCACCATGGTGCTGCGGTACACGACGACGTGCCAGCCGTTCTTGTCGTGCAGCGCCGCACCGATCTGGGCGGAGGCCTCCTCGAGATACCTGGTCGACAGTGCACCACCTGCCGCCGACGGTGTGCCGACGCAGACGAGCGAGACGTCGGTGTCCAGAACGGCTGCCCGGGCGTCCGCAGTGACCACGAGATCGCCTGCGGCGACGACCTCGGCGGTGAGGTCGCCGATGTCGTCCTCGACAACCGGACACCTGCCCTGTCGCAGCGAGTCCATCTTGTCGGGGTTCACATCCACGCCGACGACCCGGCAGCCGCGGGAGGCGAGGCACGCCGCGCTCACACAGCCGACATAGCCAAGCCCGAAAACACTTACGGAAGCGGTGATTCTGTGGTTCACGATTCACTCACCAACCTCACCGGAGACAAGAAGGGAATATCCATCACGGCACCAGAGCCGGTCACGTCGATCTTCAATCCGCGCCGGAAGCCACGTTCCGACCAAGTGGCCGTCAGTGTCTCACCATCACGGACGATCTCCGGCAGGGCGATCGCCTCCGCGTCGACGGCGCGCAACACCGACAGCACCGCCAACGGGAGATCGGCTCGGACACGAGCGGTGAGAAGCCACGCCGGCTGCCTGGCTTCCAGGCGATCCGACCACCAGCCGAGCCGAGAGTGGTCCTCCGCCCGGTGTTGCTCGACCTCGATGGGAGCGGTTGCGGCATAGCACAATTGCAGGGCGAGATGACCGTCACGGGTGACCAGGTGCCCTTCGCCGGTAGGTATCGCATCGAGCTGCGGATGGAGGGGCCACGACACCGCGATGTCGTGTGCGGACCGGCCGTCGAGCAGGTCGACGACCACCACCGTGGGGTCGTCGGGTGCGGCGATCAGCCACCGGCGGTGCGAGACGGGGTCGTCGAGCCTGCAGTAGCCGTCGTGCTGGGCATCGACGATCCCCCGTGGGAGGTCGACCGACCGCACCGTGGTGGCAGCGTGCCGGCTCCAGTAGAAGCGGCCGCCGATCTCCGACTGGTCCATGCCGTCGACACAGACAGTGGCGTGCGCGCGAGTTCCACGAAAGGCGGTTCGCCATAACGGATTACCGTAATAGCTGCCGGTGCCCGGGTCGACGATCAGCTCGTGAGAACCCTGGCTGAGCGTCACCGCGAGCGCATCGGCGTGGCCGTGCGCCGCGATCGACAGATAGCCGAGCGGCCCGACGTCCATCGTCAGCCGCCGTGGCGCCGCTCGTAGCACCACCAGCCCGCCGTTCGGTGCGTACGCACTCGATGCGTTCTCCGTCCGGGCGATGCCGCCGCCCGTCTCGCCAAGGTCCGTGCCCAGTGCCGCCGCGATCCAGGCGGCCGCGAGTGTGCAGCTGCCGTGTTCGGCGGTGGCCGCGTCGCCGCTCACGGCCGCCAGCATGCCGAGATGCTCGCGCACAGTGCGTTTCGGCTCGGCGCCGAGCCGCAGCGCGAAGCCGTCGTCGTCATCGCCGTAGTGCGGGTCTGGGCCGTCGGACCCCACGACGGCGCACAGGTACCGGGCACTCCGGTCGAGTGCGGTGTCGATCCGGGTCGGTGCCTCGGTACCGCGCAGCCGCGCGAGCGCCACCACGATAGCGAGCAACTCGCCGGTGAAGAGCTGGTATGCGATGGACTGCTCGGCGCCCGCGCCGTCGGGCAGGATCTGTCGTTCCGATTCGGTGACCAGGCTGTCTAATGCCGAGCCGAAACGTGCTGCAGGGTAGGCGAGTTCTGGGAACAGGAGGTGTACCGTCGCCAGGCCGGCCAGCTCACCTACCAGATGGTTGTTGGCCGAGCTGAATCGGGAGCGTGCGCGCCAGCAGTAGCGGGCGCTCGCGTCGAGCATCCGGACCACCCGGCGGTATCTCTGCGTGGTCAGTGCGGGGGAGTTCCGTAGTCCCTGCAGGGCCACGGCCACCGAGATCGCTCTGATACCCGCCTCGAACGCACCCCGCCACGCGATTCCGGTGCCGAGCGGGTTCTGGTCCAACCACGAATCGAGGTGGTCGAACGCGGCGTCGGCGTACCTCGAGTCGCCGGTGAACAGCCATGCCTGCGCCAGCACGGGCAGATGCTGCAGGCGGTTGAGTTCCCAGATCCATTTCGGGTCGCTGCGCGCCACGCGCGGATCGATCCGGCTGGAAGGAACTGCGGGCCAGTGGTAGTCCGTGACCGGATCGTGGTTCCAGTCGATGACCACCCCGACGTTCACAGCGGGGTAGCCGAAATAGGCGCGTTCACCGGCGAGGAGCGTGTCTGCCTCCGCCATCAACTGGCTTGCCTGCGCCGGTAGACGTCGCGCGACGTCGTCGGCGATGTCCTGGGTGAGCAGGATCGGCCGCCCGGTCCCGACGCGGAACCTTTCCAGCAACCTGGTCCAGTCGGAAATCGGACCCTTGAGCATTCTGGTGTCGGACCGTCCGCGCAACCCATCACGATGGACCAGCACGTCGCCCATGCACCGCGCACGCCAGAGGATCTCACGCGGCGACATCGCGGCCACGCGGCCGCCGTACCATGCAATGCGTGAAATCCTCCTGTCCTTCCAGCCCAGGTCGAGCGGATGCCAACCCTCCGGACGGCCAGGCGACTCCGCGGAATATCGCTGTGCCAGAGTGGATTCGCTAGATGCGCTGTCGGTCATCGCTTTTCTCCCCCAATGAATCGTGCGCTGCCGAATCGAACAGCTGGTCGTAGAAGCGGACGAGCGCCCTACGCGACACCTCCCAGGACAGTTCCTGCGCGACTCTGCGGTATCCCGACTCTCCCATTTGCCGGCGTCGCTCCGGGTCCCTGAGCAGGGCATCGATCGCTTCGGCGAAAGCGAGGTCGTCGTTGGCCCGGACGTAAACCGCCGCGTCGCCGGCCGACACCCGAGCTTCGGCGAGTTCGAAGGACACGATCGGGCGTCCCATGGCCATGTATTCCACCACCTTGTTCATCGTTGACACGTCGTTCACCGGGTTCAGCGGATCCGGCGAAAGGCACACGTCGGCTGTGGACAGACACCGCTGGACGAACTCGTCGTTCACCCGACCGGGGAACTCGGCGATGTCTGCCACGCCGAGTTCCTCACTGAGCGAGACCAATTCGTCGAGCTGATCGCCGGCGCCCATGAAGATGCAGTGGAAGTCGTCACGTCCGACCTCGTTGCGCAGCAGCGCCAAAGCCCGCACCGCGTGGTCAACCCCGTCACAGGCCCCCATGACGCCCAGGTACGCGAGTAGATGTGTCTTGCCGCGGCGCAGTCCGTCGTCCGGCTCCCGCCGGACGAAACGACTCAGATCGGGTGCGCTGCGCACCACGACCACCCGGTCGGCGGGCATCTTGCCGCGCTCGATCGCGACGCGCCGGTAGCTTTCGTTCGTCGAGATCACCGCGTCGGCGGCGGCGAAGGTGATCCGCTCGGCGAATCTGGTCAGCCAGTAGAGAATTCGCCCGCCACCGGGAAAGCGCGACAGGAACATCTCGGGAAACAGGTCGTGATGGTCGAAGACGAACCGCGCACCCCCCGGACGCAGCGCCAGAGCGATCAGAAAGAGCAGATCGGGCGGATTGCATGCCTGCAAGATGTCGACCGGCTCGGAGCGGCGAACCTTGATCGCCAGGCGCAGTGTGTGGAACAGCGCCATCGTGTACTCGCGGAGATAGCCGATGGGGCCACCGGTGGCTCCGCGCAACGGATAGCGCAGAATCCGGACACCGTCGATCACGGCCTCCCGCTCGTGATCCTGGTTGGCGCCGGTCGGGCAGATGACCGTGACCTTGAACCCCGCATCGGTCAGGGCCCGAGACTCCTGCCACACGCGACGGTCGAACGGCACCGACAGGTTCTCGACGAGGATCAGTATGTGACGACTCATCGGAGACCTCCAGCACGGGAAAAGTGTCGACTCATGACCAGGCTCTCGATTTCCCGCTGCGCCGTCTCGACGCTGCGATCCAGACTGAACTCGGATTCCACGCGATCGCGTGCTGCCAGACCCATGCGGCGTGCGGTGACCGGGTCCGACAACAACTCCGTCAGACGCTTCGCCAGCTGTTGCGGATCCTCGGGCGGCACAAGGTATCCGGTCTTGCCGTCCTCGATCATCTCGGGGATACCGCCGACGGCGGTGCAGACCGCGGGTCGGCCGCACGCCATGGCTTCGAGTAGCGCGATGGAGAAGCACTCCACCGTCACCGAACTCAGTGCGAAGACGTCGATCGCCCGAAGCAACCGGGCGACGTCGTGACGTACGCCGGTGAAGTGTACGTTTGCGGTGAGGCGCAGGGCTGCGGACAGCGTCTGGAGCTGACGACGGCATGCGCCGTCCCCGATGATCAGGAATCTCGCCCGGGGCATGTCATCGATCACGATGCGGGCAGCGCGAATGAACGTCGCGTGGTCCTTTATCGGGCTGAGTTCGGCGAGTATTCCGACAACGGGATCGCTGTGAGCCCAGCCGAATTCGGTCAGCACGCTGCGGTCGCTGCCGACGTCGAACAGCGCCGGATCCACGCCGTTGTGGATGATGCGGATTCTGTCGCCGGGGTAGCCCAGCTCCTCCACCAGGTACCGTCGTTGCGCCTCGGCAACACCGAAGTAGGCACTCGTCCCGCCGGTCAGCGCACGGTCGACCATGGTGCGAACGGCGCTGCGGGGCTTTGGATCACCGATGTTATGAGCCCACATGACGGTATGCCGGACGCCCGCCACTCGAGTTGCCATGCGCCCCAGAATCTCCGCGTTGTAGCCTCGCACCACGACGACGTCGGGCCGCTCCCGCCACATGATGGAGATGAGCTCGCCCAGTGCGCGGCCCGCCCGCCACTTACCTCCCAGATGCAGTGCTTGCGCGCGGATCCCGGCCGCCGCTAGATCGTCGAAGAGTTCGCCTTCGTTGCCGATGCAGACGACCGACGGGTCGAACCGTTGCGGGTCCATCCGAGGCAGCAATGTGGTCACATGGCGTTCCGCTCCGCCGACCCGAAGATCCGGAACAACGAACATCACCCGGATGGGACGCCCTGTCATCGCGCCACCTCCCGGTAGAGAGCGTCGAGTCGCTGCGCGACGACGCCGACGTCGAACCGATTCGCCGCCCTTGCGTGCGCGGCGGCACCACGGCCGGCACGCAACTCCTTGTCGTGGACGACAAGTCGCAGGGCGGCTTCGATCGCATCGGTGTCCTCCGGCGGGATCAGCACACCGCATTCGTCGCCGATCATCTCGGGGATTCCGCCGACTTCGCTGGCGAGGACGCACACGCCCCGGGCCATCGCCTCGAGTATCGCCATCGGCTGACCTTCGTTCCGGGAGGGCAGCACCAATACGTGGGCCTGGTCGAGCAGCTTGCCGACGTCGGACTCCGAGAGCCAGCTGTGCACTTCGACGGTGTCTTCCAGACCGAGCTCCCGGATGCGCCGCCGCGCCCGCTCCACTTCGCCGTCGCCGGCGAGCGTCAACGTTGCCGCTGACTGGAAGCCCGCGCCACACCGCAGGTCTCCGGCGAGGGCGGCCCACGCGTCAAGCAACCGGAACGTGCCCTTGTGGTCGCCGATGCGGCCGAGGAAGACTACGCGAACCGGCTCACCCGGCTCCGGCTGAGGCGCGCGCGGTGCAAGTCGAACCGCATTGGGGATGGAGATGATCCGCGCGGTCGGAGCGATCGTCTGTATCCGGTCCGACCACATCTCGCCGAGCGCCACGAAGGCGCTGGCCCGGCACAGGGTGGCCCGGATGACCGCCCGGAACAACCGCGGTGAGCTCTCGTAGAAGCCCGCGAACGCCGATCCGTGCATGTGCATGACGATGGGAACGCGGGCCGGACGACTGACCCAGAACAGCGCTGCCTTGCGGATGAAGCTGCCGCGTGCACTGGCGTGCAGGTGAACTACGCTGGGACGGAACCGAATCAACTCGACCACGAACAGCAGCGCGCCACGGGCGTACGTTGCGATCTTCGTTGCGGCAGAACCGTCTCGGTGGGTCACGACGTGCCGGATGTTCCAGTCCGTCCACAGGGTTGTCTGCTGCATCTCCCGCACGTAACTGGAGATACCGCCACGGGTTTCGGTACTGGTGGAGACCCACAGTGCCCGGCGCTCAGCCATGTTGCCGGGTCCGTCGATGTGTTGGTCGCCGGGGGCATTCCAGTGGTGCCGGTGTGCATTTGACGCGGTCGGCCCAGCCGACGGCGATTCCGACGAGCAGGAAGATGACGGTCACCGCGAACTCGCAGAACCGGAGATCGACGGTGGCGCCGGAGCAGATGAGGATGGACATCGCCATGATGGCGATGACTACGAGCGGCTTTCCGCACAGGTCGCGGTCCGGCAGCGACTGGTACGTATCCCACAACCGGAATGCGATCAGCACGAGAACGGCGATCCAGGCCGCGAGCCCGATCACTCCCAGTTCGGTGAATATCGCCAGCTCGTTCTGGTGTGAGACCTCACCGAAGCCTAGGGTCCAGGGGGTTTCCGGTGTCCACTGCTGATGGTGATACGTGTTGACGGACTGAAATCGGCCGATTCCCCATCCTTCGACAGGCTTTCGTGCAATTGCCCAGAACGCGGTCTGGATGTCGTTGAGTCGGGAGTCGACCTCGCCCTGCTGGGCGACGCCGCCGGCACCCCGGTCGGCACTGGTGAATGTCGACCAGTTGACCGCGACGGTCATCGCCAACAGGCCGAGGACCGTGATGAACCTCTGGCGATAGCCCTTGGCCAGGATGGCTCCGATGATGAGAATGCACAGGCCACCTAGCCAGGCCGCCCGGGTATGGGTCTCGTAAATCCCGACGCCGCAGCCGATGCCGATCCCGAACGCGATACATCTCTGCCATGTCGGATCTTCGCGTCGAGCCATGAGGAACATCGCGATCGCGAAGCCCAGCCCGAGGACCATTCCGTTGACCACTGGTTGGTTGAAGATCCCCACAGCTCGGCCGGCCCAGCCTGGATTTTCGATCTCGACGATGTAGCGCGGCCAGACCAGGCCGGACAGCGGGGTGAACGGGAGGATGCTCACCGCGGCCGAGTACGCCGCCAACACCAGAATCGACCAGAGCAGGGCTCGCACCGCCGACGCGCGGACGAATGTGTAGCGCCCGACGACATACATCGCGAACGGGATCACCGTCCCGACGACGATGAATCGGAACACTGAAAATGATTCGGCGACAAGCGGATTGATTGCACTGTATTTGTGTGGCGCAAACATCGAGTAGACGTTCCACATCACGAGAAACGCCATCGCCCACTCGACCAAGCCCAAGCCGCGCAAACGGTCGGGCGTTCGATCCATCCATAGCACTGTCGCGGTGGCCGTTGCGGCGAAAGCGATCAGGAACACGTCAATGGGAAATACGGCAGCTGCCCGTGCCGGGATCCGCAGGAACATCGCCACCAGCAGCAGAACGGTGGCGAAGACGGGGCTGATCAGGGCATACAGCCCGAGCGTCAGGGCGACGACACCGGCGAGCAGCAACACGGCGGTCTTCGAACCCGACATCAGCGCCGCCGGCGTGGCCACAGCCACCCCGACGAGGACGCCGGCTGCCGGTACCGATGTCCGCAGTCGGCCACCTCGAAGAGGAGCCGAGCCAGCTGTCTGCGCCACCATCACTCATCCTCAGGAGTTTGCCGAGACGTGCGCCGGCCCTCTGTCTTGTCGACCAGCACCCCGCCGAGGAGAACCGCGTGAGCGTCGGCCAGCGTGTCAACCGCTGAGGTGACGTCGCCGGTACGCGACGAATTCCTCGCGACGACGATCATGGTGAGATCCGCTGCGGCGCATATTGGTTGTGACTCGACGGTGTCGGTTATCGGTGGCGCGGCGACGATGATCATGTCGGCGCCCGTGCGAAGCTCGTCAAGAACCGCGACGACCTTCTCCCGGCTCACCAGCGGGTAGCGATCAGCGACGAACGAACCGGGATACATGATCTTCAGCGAGTCGACAGCACCGCATTGCAGCACACTGTCGATCCGGCTAGTGTCGGCCAGCGCGTCGTTGAAGCCGGTCGTCTCGGGTTGCAGCGACGAGTCGTTGTCGGCATAGACCAGGACGGTCCGATACCCCTGTTCCGCAGACAATCCGGCGAGTGCCGCGGCGAGATCACGTGCTCCCTGAGCGCAGCGGGTGTCGCTCAAAGCAACCACCGTCGACTTCTCCATATCCTGGAAGCTGACGATGTTGGCAAGAGTGCGCAACCGGTCTTTGCGCAACCTCTCCTGTGCGATCGAACCACCAGCGGGAACCTCGACCAAGGGATCGACTCCTGTCTTGTCCCGAAGGTCGTCCGAATTCGCCAGACGCTTCGACATTGTCGCCAGGCCGAGGGCGGCGAGCACACCGAGCAGCAGTCCACCGACAGTTCCCAAGACCAGCTGAAGCGCGACGGGTGAAGCTACCTTGTCCACGCCGGCCCGCAACTGGAGCTCCTGCAGCTGATCGGTGGTATCGGCGCGCAGGGCGTTCAGCTGCTGCTGTACGACGGGCACGACGGGATTCATGAACCCGTCGGGACCGGGCTTGGCCAACAGCTGGTCGAGTTGGGTCTGAGTCTCCTGGATCGCCTTTTCTCGTCTTCGTTGCCGGACCGAGTTGATATCGTCGCGGAACGCCTCGGCCATGTGCTGAGCCGCGTCCTGCGCGACGTTTGGGTCCTTGGCCGTCGCCTCGATGGTCAGGATCGGGCTGGCGGCGACCATGCGGGCCTCGAAGGTGACATCCTTCGGGATGCCGCGAGCGGCCTTCAACCGCTCGAGCGTGGCGGGCTGGTTCAGCAGAGTGGAGTAGCCGACGGCCATTGCCGCATCCTCCACAGGATTTCGGCTAGGTGACGACAGCACGAGTGTCGACGTCGCCACATACGTCGGCTTGCTGAACAGCACAGGCAGTAGCGCCCCCACCGTCGCAAGCACAGTGATCACCAGTACCACCCACCACCGTCGACGGACCTGATCGATTCGGCGCCTCACAATCGGATTCATTCGCCCTCCAAGTCAGATCGAGTCCGCAGGCCGGTCGTCCGCGAATGGTGCGCCGAGGTCATGGCGCCACTTCGGCGGGTGCGGCGGTGGCCGGTACGTCGTCGTGGATCAATTCGGCCGCGACGCGGCGCCCCGACCTGATGGCACCCTCCATCAGCCCGAAGAACTCCAGACTGGTTTCGGTGCCGGCCCAGTGCACGCGGCCGTGCGGGGTGGTCAGCGTCGGGCCCAAGCGCAGCCAGTCGCCGGGGCCGAACAGGGCGGCGTAGCAGCCCTCGCTGTATTTCTCGGCCAGCCAGTCGGTAACCGCGAACCGCGTCGGTGGCGGCAACTCCGGAAACAGCCGTCGGGTGTGGGCCAGCGCGGCGTCACGCTGTTCGGCCGCGGTCAGGCCGGAGAACGCGGAAGCCGCTGCGCCGGTGACGAATCCCGTCAGGATGCCGGCGGATTCGTCGGGTGGGGAATCGTCGACGGTGGAGAGTAACGGTCCCGCGGTACTCACCGACCACCCGGACAGGCCGCGCTCACGCCAGATGGGTGCCGGATAGCCCATCTGCACCTTGACCGCACAGCCACGCCCGGTGGCCGCGGTCGCCCGCGGTGTCCGCAGAGCGGGCCGGAACTCGATTCGCTGCGCCAGCAGTGGGGGAACGGCGACCACCACCCGGTCGGCCCGAAACTGCGAGCAGGCGCCGTCTGCATCCGAAACACAGTGCACCACAGCCTCGTCGGCGTCCTGGTCGATCGCGCGAACCGACTGGCGCAACCGTACCCGGTCGCCGAGCCGCCCGGCGAGCGCCAAACAGAGCAGGTGCGCGCCGCCGTTGATCCGCCACTGTTGGGCCCCGCCCTCGAAGGAGTTGAGGTATCGGATCCCGCCACCGGAACGCAGATAGAAGGCCATGTGCAGGACGGAGATCTCGGCCGGATCGGCGGCCATCATCTCGCCGATGAAGAGCGGAAAGAAGGTTCGGGCATCCGGGTGTGTCAGTTCGTCGTCGAGCCAGCGCTCGGCAGTCAGCCGGTCGAGCCGTGCCGCCTGCGGCGTCTGCCACGGCGCGTCGGTCCGGACCATCGCGACCAGGTCCTCCAGTCGGTCGAACAGGTCGCCGAGGGCCACCGCGTCCAGTGGGGGAACCCGGCTCGCCGTCATCGTCCGCGTTCCCGACACCAGAAACGTGCTGTCCCCGGCCATTCCGGTGGACGCCAGCTCGAGTCCGTGCTCCTCGATCAGCGCAAGCAGTTCGGTGTGCCGGACGCCGAGGTAGGCGGCACCCCCGTCGGCGAAGACGCTGGCGGACATCGGGACACCGTGCATCCGTCCGCCCACCCTGTCACGCGCATCGAGCACGGTGACCTCGGCGCCCGCGGCCGACAGCTCGATCGCGGCGATCAGTCCGGCCAAGCCGGCGCCGACGACGACAACGCGCATCTCTCCCCCTTTTCAGGTCGCCGCGCAGGCGACTTTCTCGAACAGTCCTTCGGGTGAGGGATCGTCGACGAAGTCCTCGTACAACAACTCCGTGCTGAAGTCCCTCGCTATCGCGCTGAGCACCCGGGTTGCCAGCAGTGAATCTCCGCCGAGTTCGAAGAAGTCCGAATTCGGACCAACCTCGGAGATGCCGAGAACCCGGCGGAAAATCTCGACGATATGACCAGTGCTCACAGGCCCACTCCTTGCTCGCAATCCATCGCGGCACGTCGCGTTGCCGCCCGATCGACTTTCCCGCTGGACGTGTAGGCCAGCGCTGCGACGAATTTCACTCTGGCGGGCACGAATTGGCTGGGCAGGCGCTCGCGCAGAAACCCGTTCAGCGCCGCCGCGCTGGTGTCTGCGAGCAGCGCGACGTACGCGGTCAACGCCGTGCGCCCGAGCAGCTGTTCACCGACGACGACCGCCCCTGCCACCGCCGGGTGGGAGTTCAGCTGCGCCTCCACCTCGGCCGGATGCACCCGGACCCCAAGGACTTTCACCTGTTCGTCGGCGCGGCCGCGGGAGAACAGCAGCCCGGCCTCGCCGCGCAGCACCAGATCACCGGTGCGGAACCACCGGGTCGGGCCGGACCCGCCGTCGATCACCGGGAACCCGGTCGTGGTTGATTCCGGCAGCCCGAGATACCCGGTGGCCAGCGAGGGCCCCGAGACGAACAGTTCGTCGTCGTCGGTGACGTGATCGCGCACATGGGGCAGCGCCCGCCCGATGGGAGCCTCGGCTTGGCAGGAAGCGACTTCCGGCTCCGTCCCGGGACCGGCCAGCTGCACCGCGTGGGTGATCATCGTCGTCTCGGTGCATCCGTAGGTGTTGAGCAGCCGGATGTGGCCGAGTTCGAGTTCACGCCATTGCCGGAGCCGAGTGGGATCGACCCGCTCGCCGCCGATCACCACCAGCCGAACGGCGGGCGGCAGGGCAGCCTGCTCCTCGGTCAGGTAGAGCACCAGCTCGTGCCAGAACGCCGTCGGCAGGTCGAGCACGGTGATCTCCTGCTCCGCCAGCGTGCGGACGAAGCGCGGCATCGATCCCGAATGGGCCCCGTCATCGAAAACCAGGGCCGCGCCGGTGGTCAGCGCGGGCAGGATCTCCTCCAGACAGGTGTCCCAGCCGAGCGAGGCGAATTGGAGCACGCGGTCCTCGGGCGTGAGACCGAACAGGTGACGCAGGGCGCGCACGGTGACGGTCAGGGCCCGCCGCGAGACCACCACCGGCTTCGGCGCTCCGGTGGAACCCGACGTGCACAGCACATAGGCCGGGTGGTCGCCTCGGGGCGGCGGCGATTCGGTGTCCGCAGCCCGCGGCTCACCAGCGAGCGGCCCGGCCGGATCTGTGGTCGCCGGATGGAGACGATCCAGGCCGAGCACCGTGGCGAGGGTCTGCCTACGGGTGACCGGAAGAGCGGCGTCGATCGGGCAGTAGACCGCACCGGCCCGCAGTATCCCCAGCAGATGCTCGGCCACGGCGGGTGTGTGCGACACCAGTGCACCGATCATGCCGGGCGACCCGTCGGCGCCGAATCCTGTTGCCCGGTAGCGCAATGCGGTCTGTCGGACCCGTCCCGCGAGGTCGTGATAGCTGCTGGAGATCCCGTTGTGCACGATGGCGGTGCGGTGCGGCCAGTCCGCGGCCGCGGCGCCGAAGTCCGCCACCACGTCACCGACCACGTCGGTTTCCGCCGGATCGCGCGTCAGTGACCCGCTCGGCGCCAACGGGGTCCCCGTGGTGGGGCCGGCGAAGATGGGAACGACAAACGGCGTTGCAGCAGAGGGTGTTTCATCTCGGCGCAGGCGGCTCGAACCGGCCGTGGTCAGACCTCCCACGGCTGGTCCACCCCCCGGTGTTCCATCCCCCGGCTTCATCGAGTCAGTCCACCGTCACGGACTTCGCCAGGTTTCTGGGTTTGTCGACATCGCAGCCCAGGATCAGTCCGATGGTCCGGGCGAGGATCTGCAACGGAAGCACACTCTCCAGCGGGCCCCACGGAGCATTCAGGTTGGTGGGCAACGGGATCGTGCTGCCCTCCGTGTTGCCGACGCTGATGATGCGGCCGCCGCGGGCGGTGACCTCGGCGATGCTCGACTGCAGCTTCGGGTCGCCGTTGTCGACCACCACGACGGGAGTTCCGTCGCCGATCAGTGCAAGTGGGCCGTGTTTGAGCTCGCCCGCTGGGCAACATTCCGTCCATCGATACGTCAGTTCCTTCAGCTTCAGCGCACCCTCGGCCGCATACGGCAGCCCATTTCCCTTGGCGATGAAGACGAATCCGTCGTTTGCGCTCACCTCCTCGGCGATGGGCGGCATCAGACACTTCGCGACCGTGGCCGCCGCGGCCAGCCGATCCGGCAATCGCCGAAGCTCGTCGACGAGCCGGCCGGCGGCCGACTGCGAGATTCGGCCGGTGTCGACGAGCGCCGACAGGGTGACGGCGGCGCCGGCGATCACCTGACATACGAATGTCTTGGTGGCGGCCACACCGATCTCCGGGCCGGCGGAACAGTTGACGAATCCGGCTGCATGCCGGGCCAAGGTGGAATGCGCATTGTTCGTGATGGCGAGGACGGGCACGCCCGGTTCCAGAGAAGTCAAGGCACGCAACACATCGGCCGTCTCGCCGGACTGGCTGATCGCCAGACACGCGGTGTCGGTTCCCGTGATCTCCTCGGCGGCCTCACTCGCCACGGTGACGCGCACCGGCACACCACCGACCCGGCGCACCAGATTCGCGATCACGTGACCGGCGTTCAGGGACGTCCCGCAACCGATCACCTGTACCCGGTCGAAGGGTGCCGAACCGAGCTCACGCCACAATCTGCCGTCGGCGATCCGGTCGCCGAGTTCGTCGAGCACCCGGGACGCCGCAGCGGGTTGCTCGTCTATCTCCTTGGCCATGTGGTCGACGTACCCGTTCAATTCCACATCATGACTGCCCCGCACACACCGAGCCACCCCCTCTGAGGCTCGGCGACGGCCGGTGCGCGCCGGCCGCGCGGGCGCGGTCAGCTCCAGGACATCACCGTCCTCGAGCACGTCGAACTGATCAACCCAATCCGTCACGGCCGCAATGTCACTCGTCGCGAAGTCGCCGTGGGCGGAATGCGCGACCAGCAATGGTGAGCGACGCGCGGCGACCACAACCCTGCCGGTTCGCTTCTCCAGTACCGCCAGCGCCCACGACCCGTCGAGCGGGGTGAGCGCAGCCTGCACGGCGTCCAGCAGATCTCCGAAGATCTCCAGCTGGTCTTCGATCAGGTGACACAGGACTTCGCTGTCGACGGACGATGTGAAGCGATGCCCCGATAAGGTCAGTGCGTGCCGGAGTTGGTCGGCATTCTCGATTATTCCGTTGTGGACAAGGCTGATTCGGCCCATGCAGTCGGCATGCGGGTGGGCGTTGCCCTCGGTGGCCGGGCCGTGGGTTGCCCATCGGGTGTGACCGATGCCCACACCGTCCAGTTTCGCGCCCGTCCAACCGGCGACCGATCGGTTCAGCGCGTCGACTTGTCCCACGGTCCGGAACCGCGCGACGTCCCCGGTCGTCGTTCGTACCGCGATCCCGGCCGAGTCGTAACCACGGTATTCGAGTCTGCGCAGGGCGGTGAGAAGGTAGTCGATTGCCGGGGCAGGCGTTCGGCACGCGATGATGCCGCACATCAGCCGATCTCCCGGTGCTGCCCCCGCAACCGACCTCCGGTCATGGTTCCCCCCGTACTACCCGTACCCGACAACCATTCGGGACTCATCGGAGTCCCCCCGGTGTGGCCCGCGGTCGGCGCGGCCGGCTTTGCCAGCAAACGCTGACTGCGGCGGAGAGCTAACCTCGGGATCACCACTTCACTATCGGTGTCGGCAACGTCGGCGTACATGGACCATCAGAGCCAATTTTGGTTAGACCGAGGACTAGCTCCACCGGATACCGCGGTCGGTTCGGTCGTGTTCCACAGGTGCGCCGCCCGGCTACGGGCTGCCACTCCGAGCGTGGTCAAGGGGCTGTGCACATGGTTTTTCGCGGTGTGGACGGCGATGTCCGGATGTTCCGCGCTGACCGGTCTAGTTCCAGCATGCCGAGGATCCGGACCTCCCGGCCCAAAGGAGCTAGATCCTGCACGGTGCCGGCCGTTGCGAGGTGAGCCTCAGCAATCTGCCCGCGGTGTCAGCATCCGGGCTGCAGCGCCGCCCGTGCGTACCCCGCGGTCTGGTAGAGGTATTCGAACCCCCATCTCGCTGCGGATATGCGGGTCTGGCTGGCCACCATCACGAGGTCGCCGCCGAAGCACTGCCCCAGGATGAACCGGGCCCGGGAAATGTGCGGCCGAAATGTCACGACGATCACCGTGTGCCACCCGTATTCCGTGGCCAGGCGACGCAGCTCGCGTCCTTCGCCCTTCGTCGTCGGCGGGTCTGGCGCGAAACAGTGCACGGCGACCTTGGGGTTCGGGGTGGCGCACAGTGCGGTCAAGCGGGGGTTGTCTGCCCCGCCGGGGTTCGAAATCACCAGGTTGGGGGCCCAGCCCCGGGTGGCCAGGTCTACCCCGAAGGCGTATCGGCCGTGAGCCGGGCCGCTGAGGATGAGCACGGCGTCGGCGTGCCGCAGTTGATCGACCTGCGGACGCACATACACCGGCACGCCCGCGGCGACGGCGGTGACCAGCAGGCACAACAGGGTCGCGAGGCGTCGAACCAGGCGGCCGCGCGGGGGTTCACCCGGCGACGAGACGGGCCGTTGAGGTGTGCCGGGCAGAGTGTGTTCGTCGCCGGAGGTCAACTCGGCGGCCCACCACGGACATGCCGTTGCTGCGCCTCGCCGACGAACGCGGCGAACGTCGCGGCATGCCCGGGCAGAAGCATGATGTCGCCGCTGCAGTCGTCCGGACCGGCGAAAACCGTCGTGCTCGCGGCGAAGCGGCTCCACCGCAGCGGACGAGCCCATGAACGTGTCCAGGACTCGGACGGGATCATGAAGTCGATGTGGCTGCCGGACGGCTTCGGCGAGTACGCGCGCACCGCGGCCATCGTCGCCTCCTCGACGGCGCCACGCCGGATCAACACGGGATCCAAGATCTCCTCCGCCTCATGCGGCATCAACCTGCGGAGGCGTTCCGACAGGTAGCGCGTGCGTTCGGCCGCCGGCATCGCGCGCAGTGCGCGGGCATGGGTCACGGACCGGCCGGCGTAGTAGCGGGCCCCGGCCAATCCGACCCGCAGCGGCCGGTAAGACGTGCAATATGGCGCGCCGAACAGGATGAGGTTGGTGACGCACGCACCCGCACCGGCCAACTGGCGCACCAGCTCGAAGGCCACCGCTCCGCCGGCACAGTAGCCGGCAATCGACACGGGTCCGGCGGGGCGCAACGTGCGGATCTGTTCGGCGAAGTAGCCCGCCAGGTCCTCGACACGGGTCAGCGGTTCGCTGCCTTCCTCGAGCCCGGGCGGTTGGAGGCCGAAGAACGGTTGGTCCGGCCCGAGATACCGGACGAGTGTGCGGTAGGCGAACACGTCGCCGTTGTGTCCGGCGACGGCGAAGATCGGCGTCCGAGTTCCTGCGGGTTCGAGCGGCACGATCGCGCGCTGCTGCGCAGCGAGCTGCTGCGCCTCCCGCAGGAACGCGACGACCTCGGGCTTCCGCCGGGTGAGATGCTGCTTGTGTTCCTCGGTCAGGACTCCGGCCGGCGCATCAAGGCGCAGGCGGTCGCCGTCGAGCACGACGTGCACGTCGAGCTTGCGCAGCTCGGCAAGGAGCTCGGCAGCCGTCACAGCTCGATCGCCTCTCTGTCGCCCGGGCGGGCCGCCACGACCGGCGCCGACCAGAGCATGGCGTCGATCGCGACGGCGAGTTGCTCAGCCGTCGGCCGCTCGAACAGGTTGCGTAGCGGCAGATCGACGTGCGCGATTTCGCACAGTTTCGCCATCACCCGCGCGGCCATCAGCGAATGACCGCCCAGGTCGAAGAAATTGTCGAAGACGCTGACGTCGCCGCGATCGAGCACCTCGCTGAACACCCCGACCACCAGTGACTCGCTGGACGAACGCGGAGCGACGATCTCGCGCCCCCCGGTTTCTGCGGTTTGGGGGGTGGGCAGGTTGTTGCGGTCGAGTTTGCCGTTGGGGGTCAGGGGCAGGGTGGGTAGGTAGTGGAAGTGGGTGGGGATCATGTAGTCGGGCAGGTGGGTGCGC
>WBZP01000252.1_pt1 | contig 73422 bp, 67 predicted proteins | sample 5204301 | NCBI WGS metagenome assembly WBZP01 (sample SAMN12412401, study PRJNA552823) | activated sludge metagenome | isolation source: activated sludge from nitrification reactor of wastewater treatment plant... | place: USA: Pennsylvania | collected 2017 | reverse complement strand
GCTCGCCCGCTTCTGCTCGCTCACGCACTCGACTCCGAAAAATCGAGAGTAGACGCCTTTTCAGACGGGTCCACAAGCCCATGTCATAACTGCCTGACGGTAAACGAGTTTTCATGCTCCGGCCCTGGGCGGCGGGCTGCCGCTGCCTGACAGTGAGTGGCCGCTGTGGGATAATCCGCAGCTTCGCCGAAATCCGCTCCGGTCACCTCTCGCCGTGCCGCAGACCCTCTACGAAAAGCTCTGGAACAGCCATGTCGTCCGTCAGCAAGCGGACGGTACCGCGCTGATCTACATCGACCGCCACCTGGTGCATGAAGTGACCAGTCCGCAGGCCTTCGAGGGGCTCAGGCTGGCCGGCCGCGCGCCGTGGCGCAGCGATACCGTGGTGGCGACCGCCGATCACAACACGCCGACCGAGCACTGGGAGCGGGGCATCGCTGATCCGGTGGCGCGGCTGCAGGTCGAGACGCTGGATGCCAACATCAAGGCCTACGGCGCCAGGGCGTACTTTCCGTTTCGCGATGCGCGGCAGGGCATCGTGCATGTGATCGGCCCGGAGCAGGGCGCCACGCTGCCCGGCATGACGGTGGCGTGCGGCGATTCGCACACCAGCACCCACGGCGCGTTCGGCTGTCTTGCGCAGGGCATCGGCACCTCCGAGGTCGAACATGTGCTGGCCACCCAGTGCCTGCTGCAGACGAAGTCGAAGACGATGCTGGTCAAGGTGGAAGGCGCGCTGGCAACCGGCGTGTCGGCCAAGGATCTGGCGCTCGCGATCATCGGCCGCATCGGCACCGCGGGCGGCACCGGTTATGCGATCGAGTTCGGCGGATCGACCCTGCGCGCGATGTCGATGGAAGGCCGCATGACCGTCTGCAACATGGCGATCGAAGCCGGCGCGCGGGCCGGCATGGTGGCGGTGGACGCAACGACGATCGAGTATGTGCGCGGTCGCCCGTTTGCGCCGACGGGTGCCGATTGGGACCCGGCGGTCGCGTACTGGCGCACGCTGGTTTCCGACGATGGCGCGCAGTTCGACGCGGTGGTCGAGATCGATGCCGCTCGGCTCAAGCCACAGGTCACCTGGGGCACCTCGCCCGACATGGTGACGACAGTCGATGGCGAAGTGCCCGACCCGACGCTCGAATCCAGCCCGCTCAAGCGCGCCGGCATGACGCGCGCACTCGACTACATGGGACTGGCGCCGAAGACGCCGATCAAGGCGATCCGCCTCGACCGCGTGTTCATCGGCTCGTGCACAAATTCGCGCATCGAGGATCTGCGCGCCGCCGCGCTGGTGGTCAGGGGCAAGAAGGTGGCGCCGACGATCCGTCAGGCGCTGGTGGTGCCGGGCTCCGGGCTGGTCAAGGCGCAGGCCGAGCGCGAGGGGCTGGACCGGGCGTTTATCGACGCCGGCTTCGAGTGGCGCGAGCCGGGCTGCTCGATGTGCCTGGCGATGAACGCCGACCGGCTGGCGCCGGGCGAGCGCTGCGCCTCCACCTCCAACCGCAATTTCGAGGGGCGCCAGGGCGCCGGCGGTCGCACGCATCTGGTGAGCCCGCAAATGGCTGCCGCCGCGGCGATCACCGGCTATTTTTCCGACGTGCGCGACTGGCTGCGCTGATCGCCGCCGCCAGTTTGCCGAGGAGCGGGAGAGCATGCGCAAGATTCGATTGATGACGGTCGCGTTGCTGGCGATCGGGCTGGCCGGCTGCAACACGGTGTCCGGACTTGGCAAGGACATTGAAAAGGGCGGCGCGGCGATCCAGCGTTGGTCCCACAGATAGGCAAGGCGGCAACGAACTCTTGCGCGCATTGGCGCAATGCGATCACTTGGCGGCTGCGCGAACAAGTAGTATTTCTTCCTGATCGATCTGCATCGCCGGCACTTGCGGCGATCGCGAGTCGAGCGACTTTTCGAGAGACTGATTGATGAAAATCTGCATACTCCCCGGCGACGGCATCGGCCCCGAGATCATGGCGCAGGCGCTGCGCCTGCTCGATGCGCTCAGGTCCGACGGCCTGAAGATCGAAACCGAAGCGGCGCTGATCGGCGGTTGTGCGGTCGACGCGACCGGCTCGCCGCTGCCCGAGGCGACCCTGCAGATCGCCAAGGCAGCCGATGCGGTGCTGCTGGCCGCGGTTGGCGGCCCGCAGTACGACACGCTGCCGCGAGAACAGCGGCCGGAACGCGGCCTGCTGGGCATCCGCAAGGCGCTCAACACCTTCGCCAACCTGCGGCCGGCATTGCTGTACGAGGAACTGGCGAGCGCCTCGTCGCTTCGGCCGGAGATCGTGGCCGGGCTGGACATCCTGATCGTGCGCGAGCTGACCGGCGACATCTACTTCGGCGAGCCGCGCGGCATCGCCGTGCGTCACGGCGAGCGCGTCGGCGTCAATACGATGATTTATTCCGAGTCGGAAATCCGGCGTATCGCGCACGTGGCCTTCAAGGCGGCGATGAAGCGCGGGCGCAAGCTGTGCTCGGTGGACAAGATGAACGTGCTCGAAGCGACCCAGTTGTGGCGCGACGTGGTGATCGAAGTCGGCAAGGACTATCCGGACGTCGAGTTGTCGCACATGCTGGTCGACAACGCAGCGATGCAACTGGTGCGCAACCCGAAGCAGTTCGACGTGATGGTTACCGGCAACATGTTCGGCGACATCCTGTCGGACGAAGCGTCGATGCTCACCGGCTCGATCGGCATGCTGCCTTCGGCATCGCTGGACGAGAACGGCAAGGGGCTGTATGAACCGATCCATGGCTCGGCGCCCGATATCGCCGGCAAGGGGCTGGCCAATCCGCTGGCGATGATATTGTCGGTGGCGATGATGATGCGCTACAGCCTGAACAACGAAGCGACAGCGCAGCGCATCGAGCGGGCGGTCAGACAGGTGCTGGCGCAGGGCTATCGAACCGGCGACATCTGGACGCCGGGCAGCAACCGGGTGGGCACGAAGGAAATGGGTGACGCGGTTCTGGCGGCGCTGTGAGGCGTCGCGCCAGGTGCGCGACGGTGATTCGACACGATTGCGGGTGATGTGATGAAGCGAGTGGGTCTGGTTGGCTGGCGCGGGATGGTCGGTTCGGTGCTGATGCAGCGCATGCAGGAAGAGCGCGACTTCGATTTCATCGAGCCGGTGTTCTTCACCACCTCGAACGTGGGCGGGGCGGGGCCGAAAGTCGGCCGCGACGTTGCGCCGCTCAAGGATGCAAAAAGCATCGACGATCTCAAGTCGATGGACATCGTGATCACCTGCCAGGGTGGCGACTACACCAGCGAGATTTTCCCCAAACTGCGCGCCGGCGGATGGAACGGCCACTGGATCGATGCCGCCTCGGCCCTGCGCATGGATAAGGACGCGGTGATCATTCTCGACCCGGTCAATGCAGACGTGATCAAGAACGCGCTCGCCCGCGGCGGCAGGAACTGGATCGGCGGCAACTGCACCGTCTGCCTGATGCTGATGGGGCTTGGCGGGTTGTTCCGCAACGACCTGATCGAGTGGATGACGGCGATGACCTACCAGGCGGCGTCCGGCGCCGGGGCGCAGAACATGCGCGAACTGCTGGTGCAGATGGGCGAAGCGCACCGCATCGCCAAGCCGCTGCTCGACGATCCGGGTTCCGCCATTCTCGATATCGACCGCGAAGTGGCCGGCATCCTGCGCGACGAGCGATTTCCGACCGCCAACTTCGGCGTACCGCTGGCCGGGTCGCTGATTCCGTGGATCGACAAGGATCTTGGCAACGGCCAGTCGAAGGAGGAGTGGAAGGGCCAGGCCGAGACCAACAAGATTCTCGGTCGCGGAGCCGATCCGGTTCCGGTAGACGGTCTGTGCGTGCGGATCGGCGCCATGCGCTGCCACTCCCAGGCGCTGACCATCAAGTTGCGCAAGGATGTGCCGTTGGACGAGATCGACGGCATCCTGGCGGGCGCCAACGATTGGGTGAAGGTGGTGCCGAACCAGCGCGACATCACCATGAAGGAACTGACACCGGCGGCGGTTACCGGCACATTGCGGGTTCCGGTCGGCCGCTTGCGCAAGCTTTCGATGGGGCCGCAGTATCTGGCCGCCTTCACCTGCGGCGACCAACTGCTCTGGGGTGCGGCCGAGCCGCTGCGCCGCATGCTGCGTTTGGTTCTCGAAGCCTGAACACCCGGCAGATCAGCGCCGGGGCGATTGCGGTCGCCGAACGGGCTCGACGCCTCAAGAATGGGCGCCACAAAGTCGTTCACTCCCCTGAAAGGGGCTTGCCGTGAGAATTGTCACGGCAAGATACTTGCACTAATTAACTTAGCTTGTTAGCTTGCATCGCTAACTACATGATGTTAATTTACTTATCCAGACCTCATCAGGGGTCTGTCTGGTACGGACGGGTTTATGAACATGACATTCAGGGCACGGATACTCGCGGCGGCCATTGCAGCCCTGCCGCTAACGGCTGACGCGGCAGGCCTCGGGCGACTCTCGGTGATGAGCGCCCTAGGGCAGCCGTTGCGGGCAGAGGTCGAGCTTTCGGCGACGCGCGAGGAGTTATCGTCGCTTTCTGCGCGGCTCGCCCCACCGGATGCGTTCAAGCAGGCGGGGATCGAGTACGCCCCTGCGCTGTCCAGCCTAAAGTTCAAGGTCGATCGCCGGCCGAACGGCCAACCGGTGCTGAAGATCAGCAGCGATCGACCGATCAACGATCCGTACCTAGACGTGGTGTTCGAACTCAACTGGGCGAATGGCCGCCTGGTGCGCGAATACACGGTTCTGCTCGACCCGGCCGATCCCGGCAAACCGACCGAGGCGGTCGCACCCGTCGCGCCCGTCGCGCCGGCTGTTCCATCGGCAGCGCCGCCGCCGCCACCCGCAAGCAAGCCCGCGCCCGAGGCGGCTCCGGCAGCGCAACCGGCTGCGCGCCCGAAGGCCGCGCCAGCGGTGCGTGATTCGTACAACGTCCGGCGTGGCGACACGCTTTCCAGGATTGCCGGCCAGACACTGCCGCAGGGCGTGTCGATCGAACAGATGCTGGTCGCGCTATATAACCGTAACCAGGATGCGTTCGACGGCAATATGAACCGCCTGAAGGCCGGACGGATTCTGAGCATCCCCGATCGCGAAGCGGCAGCGGCCGTTTCCCAGACCGAAGCCAGGCGCATCGTCAGCGCCCAGGTTGCCGATTTCAATGCCTACCGGAGCAAGCTGGCGTCGGCCGCCCGGGCTGCGCCCGTGGCACCGGCCGCGTCACAGCAGGCGGCGGGCGGGAAGATCGCGCCCAAGGTCGAAGAGAAGGCGCCGGCCGTCGCGCCGGGGCAGGACCAGGTCAAGGTTTCCAAGACGGAGACGCCGAAAGACGGCAAGCCCGATCCCAAGCTGTCGCAGAAGATCACCCAACTCGAGGAAGACATCGTCGCCAAGGAGAAAGCCCTCAAGGAGGCGAATTCCCGGGTGACCGATCTGCAGAAGAATGTCGAGGAACTCAAGAAACTGGTCGAGCTGAAGAACCAGAATCTGGCGGCGGCGCAGCAGCAGGCCGCTGCAGCGAAAAAGCCCCCGGTCGCCGAAAAGCCGGCCGAGCCGCCAAAGCCCGTCGAGCCGCCAAAGGCGGTCGAAGCGCCGAAACCTGCCGAGCCGCCTAAGCCAGTTGTGGCACCGAAGCCGGCGGAAGCAGCGAAACCCGTAGAACCGCCGAAACCGGTGGAAGCAGCGAAGCCGGTAGAACCGCCGAAACCGGTGGAAGCCGCCAAGCCGGTCGAGCCCGCGAAACCGGTCGAGCCCCCCAAAGTAGCCGAGGCACCCAAACCCGTCGAGCCGCCCAAGCCGGTAGAACCGCCCAAGCCGGTTGAGCCGCCAAAGGTGGCCGAGCCGCCGAAGCCGACCGAGGCGCCTCCGCCGGTTGTGGATGCCAAGCCGGCGCCAAAACCCGAACTGCCCAAACCAGCCGCGAAACCGGCGGCCGAGCCAGCAGAAGCGCAAAGCTTCTTCAGCGAGTTGCTCGACAACCCGGCCACGCTGATCGGTGGCGGCGGTCTGCTTGCGCTCCTGGTGGGCTGGGGCGTCGTGCGCGCCCGCAACCGCAGCAGCGGATCGGATTCGTCGATGCCGGCGCCCTCGATCGCGCCGTCGACGCATTCCGGGAACTCGGTATTCGGCACAGCCGGCGGGCAGAGCGTCGATACCAGCAGCCAGATCCAGACCGATTTCAGCCAGTCTGCGATGACCGCGATCGACGCCGACGAAGGCGTCGACCCGGTCGCCGAAGCGGATGTGTACATGGCCTACGGTCGCGATGCGCAAGCCGAGGAAATTCTGCTCGATGCGCTGAAGAACGAACCGACCCGCCACGCGATTCACGTCAAGTTGCTCGAAATTTATGCCCAACGCAAGAATGCCAAGCAGTTCGAGAATCTTGCGACTCAACTCTACGGCCTGACATCCGGCAGCGGTGCCGACTGGGAGAAAGCCGCTGCGATGGGCGCGGCGTTCGATCCGGGCAATCCGCTCTACGGTGCGGGCAAGAGCATGGTTCGGACCGAGGTTAGCGGCAGCGCGGCTGTGCAGGATTCGCCGACCGTCCCGCTGGCCGGAAAGCCGGACGAGCAGCCCACTGTCATACTCTCGTCGGCCCAGACCATGAAAGACACCTGGACCATGCCCGGCGAGCTGTCGCAGATCACCCGCGCCGTGGAGGGCGGGGGCGACGAGCAGACTACCGTGGTGCTGCCCGGCGAGCCGGAAGCGGCATCGCCCAAGATCGATGCGCTCGACAAGCTGGATTTCGACCTTGACCTGGGAGGCGGTGACGAGCCGGCTGCCGGCGCCAAGCCAACCGACGATGCAAAGGCGATCGCAGCGGCCGCCGTCGCCGCGCAGACGACGTATGTCGGTCTGGATTCGGAAACCTCGGGCAAGGGCGGCATGGGCGCGCTGGACTTCGAGCTCACGACGCAGCCGCATACCCCGCTGGCCGATGCTGCGGCCGAGCGCGACGATACCAATGTGATCGACTTGACGGCAACCCAGCCGAACGAGGTTGCGGCGCTGGATTTCAACCTCGATTCGATATCGACCAACACGGCCGGTGCCGGATCGGCCTTTGCGGCACCCGATGAGCCGATGGTCGATCTGGAAAAGACCGATGCCGGCGGCAGCCTGGTGAATTTCGATTTCGAGCTTGGCGATACCCGTGCGCAGAGCCCGCTCGCCGCGCCTTCCAATGTGAACCTGTCGGACATCAGTCTCGACTTGCCGCCGTCGCAGCCTGCGGCGGGCGCTGAAGACGACGCTTTCCTGGGCGCCGAAGAGACCAATACCAAGCTAGAGCTTGCGCGCGCCTATGAGGAAATGGGCGATCGCGAGGGAGCGCGGGAACTGCTCAACGAGGTGCTCAAGGAGGGGACGAGCGAGCAGCAGGCAAAGGCGCGGGATCTGCTCGGCAAACTGGCCTGACCTGGGCGGGGCGTCGCTGGATCGGCCCGATCCGCGCAACGGCGCATGACGTTGCACCCCGCCGTTCGCCTGCTGCTGTGGGCGGCCAGCGTGGTTGTCCTGCAGTCGCTTGCCGGCAATCCGTTGCGCGGGACCGTTGCCGCGCTTGCCCCCATCGCCGCCGTTGCCGCACCGCGGCGCACCGTCAGGCTGCTGTTTCGCGCGCGCTGGCTGATACTCGCCCTGCTGACGGTTTTTGCCTGGTCTATGCCGGGCCGGCTGCTTTGGCCCGAAGCCGGGTGGGCTTCGCCAAGTGTCGAAGGTCTGGCATTGGCTGCCGACCATTGTGCGCGACTGGCCGGCCTGCTGATATTGGTTGCGCTGCTGCTGGAGCACACGACACGGGAGAGCCTGGTGAGCGGCATATATACCTTGCTCAAGCCGCTTCCGGCACTGGGCCCAGACCGGACGCGGCTGGCACTGCGCCTTGATCTGGTACTCCGCTATACCGATGCCACGCTGCCGCGCGGCCAGTGGCGCCAGTGGCTGCGCAGCGGGCCTGACCCCGCTGCCGCTGAAAGCATTTGCCTGAGGCTCCATCCGTTTAGCATGGTCGACATGGTTGCGATGGTTGTCGCGGCGACAGTCTGTCTGTGGGTGTGGTTCAGGTGAACGATTCCGCGCGAATCGCGCTCGGCATAGAGTATTGCGGCAGTGGATTCTCGGGCTGGCAATCGCAGCCGCATGGCAATACGGTCCAGGACGTGCTGGAAAACGCGTTGCGCCGGATTGCCGGGCAGCGGGTACGGACGCAATGCGCCGGGCGCACCGACGCCGGGGTGCACGCGCTAATGCAGGTCGTCCATTTCGACAGCCCGGTAGCGCGGCCGCTGTCGGCCTGGGTGCGCGGCGTTAATACCTGGTTGCCCGATCCGGTCGCGGTGCGCTGGGCGGCGGCGGTCGATGACGGGTTTCACGCTCGATACTCTGCCGAGGCACGCCGCTACCGCTACGTTCTGTTCAATCGCCCGGTACGGCCGGCGCTCGCCGCGGATCGCGTCGGCTGGTATCACCGGCCGCTGGATGTCGCGCCGATGCGTGAGGCAGCGAGTCTCTTGCTGGGCGAGCACGATTTTTCGTCGTTCCGGGCTGCCGAATGCCAGGCGAAGTCGCCGGTCAAGGAATTGCAGATCGCCGAGATCGCGCGCGTGGGCGATTGCGTGGTGTTCGACTTCCGGGCTACGGCATTCCTGCACCACATGGTGCGCAACATGGTCGGCGCGCTGGTCGCCGTCGGCAACGGCAGTCGGCCAACGGAATGGGTGGCGCAACTGCTCGCCAGCCGCGATCGCACGGCTGCGCCGCCGACCTTCCCCCCGGAAGGGCTGTATTTCGTCGGCGCGCAGTACGCCGAGCGCTGGCTTCTGCCCGAGGCAGCACGTATCATCGCGCCACTTCCCCCGGGCTTTCCCTGAACCGTGTCGCGAACCCGCATCAAGATCTGCGGCATCACCCGCGAAGAGGACTTGCGTGCCGCCGTCGACTGCGGCGCGGATGCGCTCGGATTCGTGTTCTACCAAGCAAGTCCGCGCTTCGTGTCGCCGCAGCGTGCGGCCGAACTGGTGCGGCAACTGCCGCCGTTCGTCAGCGCTGTGGGCCTGTTTGTCGATGCCGAGCAAGCGTTCATTGCATCGACGCTGGAAACCGTACAACTCGACTTGCTGCAGTTCCATGGCGACGAAACGGCGGCGGAATGCCGGCGCCATCAGCGCCCTTATATCAAGGCGGCGCGGGTTCGCCAGGGACTCGATTTGGTAGAATACGCTGCGCTATTCCCCGATGCCCGGGGTCTGCTGCTCGATGCCTATGTCGAGGGCTACGGCGGCGGCGGCAAAGGGTTCGACTGGTCGTTGATCCCGCCCGCGATGCCGCTCCCGCTGATACTGGCCGGGGGGCTGGACGAGCACAACGTTGGCCAGGGGATCGAACGGGTGCGCCCATGGGCTGTCGACGTAAGCAGCGGTGTCGAGGCTGCCAAGGGAATCAAGGATGCCGCAAGGATGGCCCGCTTCGTGGCCGGAGTCAGAAATGCAGATAACCGACATCCCCTCGTATGACCTGCCGGATGCCAGAGGGCATTTTGGTCCCTATGGTGGCACCTTCGTTTCCGAAACGCTGATCGCCGCGCTCGATGAATTACGCACCGCCTATGCCGCCAGCCGGGAAGACGCCAATTTCCTTGCCGAATTCGCCGACGAGCTTGCGCACTACGTCGGCCGCCCGAGCCCGGTGTATCACGCAAGGCGCTGGTCGGAATCGCTCGGTGGCGCCCAGATCTACTTCAAGCGCGAGGATCTGAACCACACCGGCGCGCACAAGATCAACAACGTCATCGGTCAGGCCCTGCTCGCCAGGCGCATGGGCAAGCCGCGGGTGATCGCCGAGACCGGCGCCGGCCAGCATGGTGTTGCCAGCGCGACAATCGCGGCTCGCTACGGCATGGAGTGCGTCATCTACATGGGCTCTGCGGACGTCAAGCGCCAGGCGCAGAACGTCTATCGCATGAAACTGCTCGGTGCCACGGTGGTGCCGGTGGAGTCGGGGTCGAAGACCCTGAAGGATGCGCTCAACGAAGCCATGCGCGACTGGGTGACCAACGTCGGCAACACGTTCTACATCATCGGAACCGTGGCCGGGCCGCACCCGTATCCGATGATGGTGCGCGATTTTCAGTCGGTGATCGGCAAGGAGTGCCTCGAGCAGATGCCCACCCGCGCCGGGCGGCAGCCGGATGCGGTGATTGCCTGCGTCGGAGGCGGATCCAACGCCATGGGCATTTTCTTCCCCTACATCGAGCATCCGGACGTGCGCCTGATCGGCGTCGAGGCGGCGGGCGACGGCATCGAAAGCGGCCGCCATTCCGCTTCGCTGACGGCCGGCCGCCCAGGCGTGCTGCACGGCAACCGCACTTACCTGCTGCAGGATGCCAACGGCCAGATCATCGAAACGCACTCGGTTTCCGCCGGGCTCGACTACCCGGGCGTCGGCCCCGAGCATGCCTGGCTCAAGGATTCCGGCCGCGCAGAGTATGTCTCGATCACCGACGACGAAGCGCTCGATGCGTTCCACACCTGCTGCCGCTGGGAGGGCATCATTCCGGCGCTCGAGTCGTCGCATGCGCTCGCCTACGCGGCAAAGCTCGCGCCGACGATGGCCCGGGACAGAATTCTCCTGGTGAATCTCTCGGGCCGGGGCGACAAGGACATGCATACGGTTGCCGAACGTTCCGGTCTGAAATTCTGATGTCGCGCATACGCGGAGTCTTCGATTCGCTGCAGCAGCAGGGCCGCAAGGCGCTGATTCCCTTCATCACCGCCGGCGACCCCGATCCGCAGGCCACGGTGCCGCTGATGCACGGTCTGGTGGCCGGCGGTGCCGACATCATCGAACTCGGAGTGCCGTTCTCCGATCCGATGGCCGACGGCCCGACCATTCAGCGTGCCTCGGAGCGTGCCTTGAAGTGGGGCATCAGTCTGCACACGGTGCTCGCCCTGGTACACCGGTTCCGCAAGGATGATGCGACGACGCCGGTGGTGCTCATGGGCTATGCCAATCCGATCGAAGCGTTCGGCGTCGATGCGTTCTGCAGCGCCGCGCTGGCATCCGGTGTCGATGGCGTGCTGGTGGTCGACTATCCGCCGGAAGAGGCCGACGAATTCGCGCTCAAGCTGAGCGCAGTCGGGCTCGACCCGATATTCCTGCTGGCACCCACCTCCGTCGAGAGCCGCTATCGCGACGTGGCGAGGATCGGCAGCGGCTACCTTTACTATGTCGCGCTCAAGGGCGTCACCGGCGCCGGCCATCTCGATGTCGCCGAAGTCGCGGCGCGGATACCGAAGATCCGCGCGCAGGTTGGCATGCCGGTCGGTGTCGGGTTCGGCATTCGCGACGCCGCGACGGCGAGACAGATCGCCGCGATCGCCGATGCCGTGGTCATCGGCAGCCGGATCGTCGAGGAGATCGAAAGCAGTCCGCGCGAGCAGGTGGTCGAGCGCGTGAGCGCGTTTGTGCGCGGGATTCGCGTGGCGCTGGACGACGTTCGCGCCGATGCGGGAGGTGTGCGATGAGTTGGTTGCAAAAGCTGTTGCCGCCGAAGATCAAACGCGAATCGACACGCCGGTCGATTCCGGAAGGGCTGTGGGTCAAGTGCCCGTCGTGCGAGGCGGTGCTGTACAACACCGATCTCGAAGGCAATCTGAACGTCTGCCCGAAATGCAACCACCATCAGCGGCTGCGCGCCCGCGCGCGGCTCGACATGCTGCTCGATCGGGAAGGACGCTTCGAGGTCGGCGCCGAGGTGGTGCCGCTCGACCCGCTGAAGTTCAAGGACAGCAAGCGCTACAGCGATCGGCTGGCGGCAGCCTTTGACGATACCGGCGAAGCCGATGCGATGGTGGTGATGCAGGGCGCGATCAACACCGTGCCATGCGTGATCGCCTGCTTCGAATTCGAGTTCATGGGCGGCTCGATGGGTTCGGTGGTCGGCGAACGTTTCGTGCGCGGCGTCAAGGCGGCAATCGAGCAGAACGTCTCGTTCATCTGCATCAGCGCCACCGGCGGGGCGCGCATGCAGGAGGGGCTGTTCTCGCTGATGCAGATGGCAAAAACCACGGCGGCTTTGACCCAGCTCGCCGAACGCCGCTTGCCCTTCATCAGCATCCTCACCGATCCGACGATGGGCGGGGTGTCGGCCAGTTTCGCCTTCATGGGCGATGTGGTGATGGCCGAGCCGGGCGCCCTGGTCGGTTTCGCTGGTCCGCGCGTGATCGAACAGACCGTGCGGGAGAAGCTGCCGGAGGGCTTTCAGCGCTCGGAGTTCCTGCTCGAAAAGGGCGCCATCGACATGATCGTCGATCGCCGCGACATGCGCGCCAAGCTGGCGGCACTGATCACGCTGCTGCTGCGCCAGCCAGCCGTCCAGTCTTGAGACCGCGGCCACCCGCAACCTGATGCCGCTGCCGCAGACTCTCGACGGGTGGCTCGGTCACATCGATCGCGTCCACTCGCAATCGATCGCGCTCGGGCTGGAGCGCGTGGCGCGGGTGCGCGACGCCATGGGCATTGCGAAGAACGCGCCGGTGATCACCGTTGGCGGAACCAACGGCAAAGGCTCTACCTGCGCGATGCTGGAGAACGTACTGCGGTGCGCGGGATACCGTACCGGCCTCTACACCTCGCCCCATCTGCTCGACTACAACGAGCGGGTGCGCATCGACGGCGTGCCGGCCACGGATGCCGTGCTGTGCGATGCGTTCGCGGCCGTCGAAGGGGCGCGTGGCGGCGTGCCGTTGACCTACTTCGAGTTCGGAACGCTGGCGGCATGGAAGATTTTTGCCGATGCGCGGCTCGATGTATTGATTCTCGAGGTCGGCCTGGGCGGTCGGCTCGATGCGGTGAATGCCTTCGAGCCCGACTGCGCGATCGTCACCAGCATCGATATCGATCACACCCAATTCCTCGGCGATACGCGCGAGTCTATCGGTCGCGAGAAGGCCGGCATCTTCCGCGCCGGCCGGCCGGCCATCGTCGGCGACCCGCTGCCGCCGGATTCACTGATTGAATATGCGCGGCAGATCGGTGCGCTATTGCAAATCAGCGGACGCGAATTCGGTTTCGCCGGCGATCGCCAGCAGTGGGGATTCTGGCGTTACGACGGCGGCAGCCTGGTCAAACGGGCCGGCTTGGCCTATCCCGCGCTGCGCGGCGCCAATCAACTGCTCAATGCCGCGGCAGCGATCGCGGCGCTGGAGAATCTGCGCGACCGGCTGCCGGTCTCGATGGGCGATCTGCGCCTCGGGCTGATTACCGTCGAATTGCCGGGTCGCTTTCAGGTGCTGCCGGGACGCCCGGCGGTGGTGTTGGATGTCGCGCACAATCCGCAGGCGGCGGCGGTGCTGGGCGAGAATCTTTCAAGCATGGGCTACTTTCCTGACACCTGGGCGGTATTCGGCATGTTGCGCGACAAGGATATCGCCGGCGTGGTCGGACACCTGCGCAACCGCGTCGACCACTGGCTGTGCGTGACGCTCGATGGTCCGCGTGCTGCAACGGCAGGGCAACTTGCGCAGATCGTGCGCGACGCCCGTCCGGACGGGGATATCCGGTCGTTCGAGAGTGCCGCCGAGGCGTATGTTGCGGCGCAGGATCTGGCAAACGAAAATGATAGAATCGTCGTGTTCGGTTCTTTCCTTACCGTGGCTGACGCGATGCGCGTTCGGCAATCAAAGCAGCGCCCTCACTGAAACCGATTGATGGCCGAAAGCGAGAACCAGCTCGAACTCAAGAAGCGCGCGCGGCGTCGCCTGGTCGGCGCGGTGGCGCTGGCGTTGACTGCGGCGATCGTCTTGCCGATGGTCATGGACCACGAACCCAAACCGCTGACGCAGGATATCCAGATTCGCATTCCAAGCCAGGATGCGGCCAACACCTCGCGGCCGGTTGCCAGCCGGCCGGGGCCGGCCGAAACGGACGCCGCCAAGGCGAAGCCGGTGCCCGAAGCGGAGGCGACGAAACCGGTGAAGCCGGTCGAGCCCGAAGCAGTCAGGGCGCCGTCGCCGCCGCCGACCAAAGCGGAAGTCAAATCGGCGCCCAACACCGAAAAGCCCGACGCCAAGCCCGAAGCGAAACCGCTGCCTAAACGCGAGACGCTGCCCGACGCCAAGGACACCAAGGACACCAAGGACACCAAGGACACCAAGGACACCAAGGACACCAAGGACACCAAGGACACCAGGGCCGAGCGCGAGGCGAAGGTCGAGGCGATCCTTTCCGGCAACCCGTCGCCGGCATCCGCCGGGCAGTTCGTCGTGCAGTTGGGGGCATTCGGCGATCCGGCCAACGTCGCCAAGGTGCGCACGCGGGTCAAGGCGACCGGGTTCAATTCCTATACCGAAGTCTTGCAGGGACCAAAGGGTAATCAGACGCGCGTGCGCGCCGGACCCTTTGCCAGCCGGGAGGCAGCGGAACAGGCCGCGGCCAAACTCAAGCACGCCGGTCTGGCCGGGGTGGTTGCGCCGAAGTAGCGCAGCGGATGACCGGCTTCGATCTGTGCGTGCTGGCGATCCTGGCCATCTCGCTGCTGCTCGGTCTGTGGCGCGGTCTGGTCAGCGAAGTGTTGGCACTGGCGGCGTGGGTGCTTGCCCTGCTGGCGGGGAAGACGTTTTCGTCCGATGCGGCGCCCGCGCTGGCCGGAGTCATCAAAGATCCGACGCTGCAGATGAGTGTTGCTTTCGCGCTGATCGTAGTCGCGGTAATCTTGCTGGTCGCGCTGGTGCGCTTCCTGTTGCGCGAACTGCTCCGGGCGGCCGGCCTGGGTGTGGCGGATCGGCTGTTGGGAGCCTGTTTCGGTCTGGGGCGCGGGTTGCTGGTGGTGTTGCTCGGCGTGCTGCTCGCAGGTTTGACATCGCTGCCGCGATCGACCTGGTGGCAGGAATCGATGCTGGCTCCGCCGCTGGAAACGGCGGTACTGGCGGCCAAACCGTGGATGCCGGCGGCGATGGCCAAACGAATCAAGTATCGGTGAAGGTGAAGCATGTGCGGAATAATCGGCGTCGTCGCGACCACGCCTGTTAATGAGCTGCTCTACGACGGCCTGCAGGTGCTCCAGCACCGCGGGCAGGATGCAGCCGGCATCGCCACCGCGGACGGTGCAAAGTTCAACATGCACAAGGGTCCGGGTCTGGTGCGCGACGTGTTCCGCACCCGCAACATGCGCGCCCTGGTCGGCAACTGGGGCATCGGCCACTGCCGCTACCCGACCGCAGGTTCGGCCTACAACGCCAACGAGGCGCAGCCTTTCTACGTCAATTCGCCGTTCGGCATCATGCTGGCGCACAACGGCAACCTGACCAACGCCGACGAACTCAAGCGCGAGATGTACCTGCAGGACTTGCGGCACATCAACACCGATTCCGACTCGGAAGTGCTGCTCAACGTCCTGGCGCACGAACTGCAGGCGGCGGCGCCGGGTTTCCGGCTCGACGACGACACCATCTTCCGCGCCGTGGTCGGCGTGCACCGCCGGGTGCGCGGCGCCTACGCGGTGGTGGTGATGATCGCCGGCTACGGGCTGCTCGCCTTCCGCGACCCGTTCGGCATACGGCCGCTGATCATCGGACGCAACGAGACCGCCGCCGGGACCGAGTACCTGGTCGCCTCGGAGAGCGTGGCGATCGACACCCTGGGCTTCGAGGTGCTGCGCGATGTGGCGCCGGGCGAGGCGGTGCTGATCGATATCGACGGCAACTTCATCGCGCGCCAGTGCGCCGAGCGCAGCGTTCATGCCCCGTGCATGTTCGAATTCGTCTACCTGGCACGGCCCGATTCGCTGATCGACGGCATTTCGGTTTATGGCACGCGGGTGAAGATGGGCGAATACCTGGCCGAGCGGATTCGCCGCATGTCGCCGCGGCTGGACATCGACACGGTGGTGCCGATTCCGGATTCGAGCCGGCCATCGGCGATGGAACTGGCGAGCAGGCTCGGTCTGCCCTACCGCGAAGGCTTCGTGAAGAATCGCTACATCGGCCGCACCTTCATCATGCCCGGGCAGGCATCGCGACGTAAATCGGTGCGACAGAAACTCAACGCCATCGCCCAGGAATTCCACGGCAAGAACGTGCTGCTGGTCGACGATTCGATCGTCCGCGGCACCACCAGCCGCGAGATCGTGCAGATGGCGCGCGATGCCGGGGCGCGCAAAGTGTACTTCGCCTCCGCCGCGCCGCCGGTGCGCTATGCCAACGTCTATGGCATCGACATGCCATCGCGCAACGAGCTGATCGCCGCGCACCGCACCGATGCCGAAATTTGCCGCGAGATCGGTGCCGACGGTCTGGTCTATCAGAGCCTCGACGATCTCAAGGCTGCCGTGCGCGAGGTCAACCCGGCGATCGTCCATTTCGAAACCTCGTGCTTCGACGGCCAATACGTCACCGGCGACGTGACCGCCGAGTATCTCTCGCACGTCGAACTGCGGCGCGACGACGGCGCCATCGCCGCGCACGACGATGCCGACGGCGGCCAGCTTGACCTCAACCTCGTTCTGGCGCACGAGACCTGAAGCGGATGGTTTGACAGCCCGCGCGCCCGCGCGTAACCTTTGATCCATCGCGCCGATTTGATTCAGCTTGCGGGCGCGCAATAAATCCAGCTAAAGCGAAACGAACCCGTTTCAGCTTTTCGCTGGGCGGGTTTTGTTTTTTTGCCGCCCCAGGGCGGCAGGACGCGGGAGCCACAATGTCCGACTTCGACTTCGACACGCTTGCAGTGCGCGCCGGCCAGGTGCGCAGCCAGTTCGGCGAACACAGCGAGGCGATGTATCTGACCTCGAGCTTTGTCTTCGAGAATGCGGCGCAGGCAGCGGCGCGCTTTTCCGGCGAGTTGCCCGGCATGGTGTATGCGCGCTTCACCAATCCGACGGTGAACATGCTGCAGCAGCGGCTGGCCGCGCTGGAAGGCGGGCAGCGCTGCGTGGCCACCGCCTCCGGGATGTCGGCGATTCTCGCGACGATCATGGCACTGCTGCAGGCCGGCGACCACATCGTCTCCTCGCGCAGCATCTTCGGCGCCACGCAGCAGTTGTTCGCCAACATCATCGGCAAGTTCGCGGTGGCGACCACGCTGGTCGAGGCGACCAACCTGGATGCCTACCGCGCCGCGCTGACGCCGAAGACCAAACTGATCTTCGTCGAAACGCCGTCCAATCCGCTGACCGAGATCGTCGACATTGCGGGGCTGGCGCAGATCGCCCGCGAGGCCGGCGTGTTGCTGGTGGTGGACAACTGCTTCTGCACGCCGGCGCTGCAAAAGCCGTTCGATCTGGGCGCCGACATCGTCATTCACTCGGCAACCAAGTATCTGGACGGGCAGGGGCGCGTGCTCGGCGGTGCGGTAGTCGGCAGCAACGAGACGATGGAAGAGGTGTTCAAGTACCTGCGCACCGCCGGGCCGACGCTCTCGCCGTTCAATGCCTGGGTGATACTCAAGGGGCTGGAGACGCTGCGCATCCGGATCGAGGCGCAGTCCGCCTCGGCGCTGCAGCTCGCCCGCTGGCTGGAGACCCAGCCCCAGGTGGCGCGGGTGTTCCACCCCGGGCTCGAATCGCATCCGCAGCACGCGCTGGCGATGCGCCAGCAGCGGCTCGGCGGGGCGATCCTCAGCTTCGAAGTCAAGGGGGGCCGAGAAGCTGCATGGCGGGTGGTGGACAACTCGCGGGTGCTGTCGATCACCGCCAACCTCGGCGACACCAAGAGCACGATCACCCATCCGGCATCGACCACGCACGGCCGCATCACGGCCGAGGCGCGCGCCGCATCCGGCATCACCGAGGGGCTGCTGCGGGTGGCGGTGGGGCTGGAGTCGATCGACGATCTGAAGGCCGATCTGGCGCGCGGCCTGGGCGCCTGAGCCCAATATCTGCCTGCCCTGGAAGCCGCATGGATAGGCGATCTTGAGGGTGCCAAGGCTGCGAGGCCCAGCCCATGTGGGTTTCCGGCATGCCAGGCTGGAGACGCCCGTGCCTGGCGGCTTTCGAGCCGGTGCTACGGACGCAGTTCGATCCGGCTGCAGTCGCCGCCGTCGCAGCGCAGGTATTCGCCGCGCGCATCCTGCCAGTCGGCCAGCACAATGCGGCTGGCGGGCGCACCGTCGATGTCGAGACGATGCTCGGCCGGCCGGTGGGTGTGGCCGTGAATCAGCCGCAAGCTGCCGTGCCCGCGCATCGCCGCGATCACCGCGTCGCGATTCACATCCATGATCCCGGCGTCCTTGGCATGTTTTTCCGCCTCGCTGCGGTTGCGGATCGCCGCAATCTGCGTTTTGCGTGCCGCCAGCGGCTGGGCGAGAAACTGCGCGATGTAGGCCGGCGTGCGAACCATGCTGCGGAACTGCAGGTAGGCCGCATCGTCGGTGCATAGCGTGTCGCCGTGCATCAGCAGGGTCGGCGTGCCGTCGAGGTCGACCAGCGCCGGATCGGCCAGCAGCGTGAGCCCGCTGCGGCGGGCGTAGTCTTCGCCAATCAGGAAGTCGCGATTGCCGGCCATGAAGTAGATCGCCACCCCACTATCGGCAAGTTCGCGCAGCGCGGTGCTGACATCGCGGTTGAGCGGTTCGTCAAGATCGTCGTCGCCCGCCCAGTATTCGAACAGATCGCCGAGGATGTAGAGCGCATCGGCATCGCGGGCGGCGCCGAGCAGCAGGCCGAACAGCATGCGCGTGATGGCCGGATGCGCTTCGGTCAGATGCAGATCGGAGATGAACAGCGATGCCACGCTTGCGGGTCCGCGCGCGCCGCGCCTCAGACCTCTTCGGCGCGCTCGATCAGCACGTCGTCGGCCGGCACGTCCTGGTGAAAGCCCTTCGAGCCGGTCTTCACGCTCTTGATCTTGTCGACCACGTCCATGCCGTCGACCACCTTGCCGAACACGCAGTAGCCCCAGTCGTCCGCGGTCGGCGCGCGGAAATCGAGGAAGTCGTTGTTCGCCACGTTGATGAAGAACTGCGCCGACGCCGAATGCGGGTCCTGGGTGCGCGCCATCGCCAGGGTGCCGATGGTGTTCTTGAGACCGTTGTCGGCTTCGTTCTTCACCGGCGCGCGGGTCGGCTTCTGCTTCATGCCGGGCGCGAAGCCGCCGCCCTGGACCATGAAGCCGTCGATCACCCGATGGAACACCGTGTTGTCGTAATGGCCGGCCTTCACGTAGTCGATGAAATTGGCGACGGTCAGCGGCGCCTTGTCGGCGAACAATTCCACCGTGATGGTGCCGTGATTGGTGTGCAGCTTGATCATGGCTATTCTCCGTCGATTACTTGGCCGGCACGAGGCGCGCCGATTCGATGACGATGGGTTTGGCCGGCACGTTCTGGTGCGGCCCCGCACTGGTCGTCTCGACCTTGGCCATTTTCTGCACGATGTCGAAGCCGGTGGTCACCTTGCCGAACACCGCGTAGCCCCAGCCGTCGCGCGACGGGTAGTCGAGCATCTGGTTGTTGACCAGGTTGATGAAGAACTGCGCAGTGGCCGAATGCGGGTCGCCGGTGCGCGCCATCGCCAGCGTGCCGGGCTCGTTCTTCAGGCCGTTCTTGGCTTCGTTCTGGATCGGCGCGCGGGTCGGCTTCTGCTCCATCTTGCTGGTGAAACCGCCGCCCTGGACCATGAAACCGTCGATCACGCGGTGGAAAATGGTGCCGTTGTAGAAACCGCTCTTGACGTATTCGAGAAAATTCTCGACCGATTTGGGCGCCTTGTCTTCATAGAGTTCGATGACGATCGGACCGAGGCTGGTTTTCATCTCGACGACCGGGTGTGCGGCCCAGGCAGACATGGCATTGAAGACAAGAGCGGCGGCAACGAGAAATTGCTTCATGAGTGCGTTCCTGCAGGTGGGGAAAAACCGGTTTGGACGACGAAGCGGCAATGCCCGGCGCGCGCCGCGCTTCGGCACGCGATCAAGCCATGCCTTCGTAGATGATCTTCCAGCGGCCGTCCTCGACGATCCAGTACTGCCGCTTCTTGAGAACCGCCGGGCGTTTGCCGCCGGATTCCTGTTCAAAGGTGACGACCGCCAGCTGCTCCTTGCCCGGATTGCGGAAAATCGCCAGATTGCGCGGCTGCGCCTGGGCACGGCTTCTGGACATCGTCTCGCGCGTACTGCGCGACCACTGGGCGAAACCCATGCGCTCGCTGGAGAAGCGCGGCGAATAGTGGGCCAGAAAACGGTCGGCTTCGCCGCTGCGCCGGTCGGTTTGCCACGCTTCGATCTGCTGCGACAGTTGGCGGCGTTCGGCTTCCCATTCGCCGGTATTCGCCCATTCGATGCCGTTGCCGATGATTACCGGCGTCAAGCCCACCTGCAGGCGCCGGGCGATCTCATCGAGATCGGTATTGGCCAGCACCACGCAGCCGTCGGAGGCGCGCGGCGGGCGCGAAAACGTATCGCTCGGCGTGCCGTGCAGCCAGATGCCGTAGCCGTTGCGGCCCATGCGCCGATCCCACTCGTTCGGGTAGTTGATCGGATAGGCGCCGCTGCCGTAAAAATCGCTCAGCTTGGCCCGCGGCAGGCTGTCGGTAACGAAGTACACGCCGACCGGCGTCTTGTGGTCGCCCTGCTGCACCTTCTCGGCGCCGGCCTTGCCCTGGGTGATGTAGTAGTCGGCAACGTAGCGCGGGCGGCCGCCGTCGTTCTCGAACACGTACAGGCGCGAGCGCAGGGTATCGATCACCAGCGCGTGCTTTTGCTCGGGTTGCAGTTGCAACAGCGCACGCGGCAGGGCATCGGCCGGCGGCTTGTCGCGATAGGCCCTGACCCGGGCGACGGCTTCCTCGCGCAGGTCGGCGAGGCGGTCGGGCGGGGCGCGGTCGGCATTGCCGAACGAGGCCAGCGGACGACCGCGGGCCAGCAGCAGATCGCCCTTGACCAGGTGGCCGAGGCGGAAATTCGGAAACGCCTGCACCAGCGCCTCGGTCCGTTCCAGCGCGCGGTCGACCCGGGACACCTGGATGTCGCTGAACACCTGGGCGAGTATCGGCTCCGGGTGCGCAAGCGGACTCAGGGCGCCGGACAGCGCGGCGCGATCGGCGACCGAGACCGGACTGGCCATCAGTCCCAGCGCGCCGATCAGCAGCGCGCGCACAGCGATCGACAAGCCGAATCGCGCGACCATCAGCGGCCGAGACGTTCCTGCTGGATCTGCCACTTGCCGCCGCTGCGTGTCAGCAGCAGCGTCTTGTTGGACGAAGTGGCGAGATTGGCCGAACGGTAGTTCTGGCGGAATTTGGCGATGGCCTTGTCGCCGTCGACGCTGACGTCCAGGTTGTCGATGCCGACCTCGATCTTGCCCGGCTTGGTGATGCGCTGGGTGCGTTCCAGCTCCCAAGTCTTGCGCGAGGCGCGGTTGGGCGGCTCGAAGTCGGCGGCGTAGGCGGCAAGGTAGGACTTGACGTCCTTGCCCGACCAGGCGGCGGCCCACTGTTCGACCGCCTTTGTCACGCCGGTCGCCGCGGCCGCATCGGGCGCGGGCTTGCTCTCGACCGGCTTGGGCGCGGGCGGTGCCACCGCAACCGGCGCGGGCGCCGGGACCGGTTTGGCCGCCGGCGTCGGCGTGGGCACGCTGACCGGCGGCGGCACAGCCGCCGGAGTCGCAGGCTTGATCGGGGGCGGCGGCACCGTCGCCGCAGGCGCGGCTGGCGCCGGTGCGGGCGGCGTCGCGGCGGCGACCACGCTGGCCGGCGCGCGGGCGCCGGCGCGGCCCGAGAGGCTCATCAGGTCGCGCATCATCGCCAGCTTGTTCTGCGCGGTGGCGTTGTTGGAATCGAGTTGCAGCGCTTTGTCATAGGCCTGGCTGGCCAGCCGGGCGTAGATGTCGCCGAGGTTTTCGTGCGCGGTGGCGTAGCTCGGGTGGGTGCGGATCGCCATTTCCAGCGCCACCTTGGCCTTGTCGTACTGCTTTTGCTGGGCGTAGATGACTGCCAGGTTGTTGAACGGCTCCGGCAGTTCCGGGTAATCCTCGGTCAGCTTGGTGAATACCGCGATCGCCTCGGCCGGCCGGTTGAGTTCGGTCAGCACCAGCCCCTTGAGGAAGCGCCCCTGGGCATCCTTCGGCTTGGCCGCCAGGTGCTGATCGACCCGCTCGAGCGCCGGCTGCAGTTGCCCCTGCTTGAGGAAGGTCTGGGCGTCGCTCAGGGCGTCCGCACGCGCCGGGTCCGCCGCAAGCATGCCCAATGCAAACGTGATGCCCGCCGCGAGCGGGAGCAGGCGCGACAGGCGACGCGACAGGCGACGTGAAAGGGGGCGCAGGATAGGGCGGATTTTCATTCTGGTATGATTCTGCAATGGCGTTGCCGTGAGAGAGACGAGCCCGCATTCTAACAAGAAGGCCGCGCTCGCAACATATTCCGGCCATGTGAAATGTGATGAGTTTCCGCTCTGTCCGACGACGGTTCCGCCCGTTTTTGCACGCCCAACCGCACGCCCACCCCCGCGTTTTCCGAACCTTGCCCTGCATCCGCTTCGCATGCTGAAAATTCACAACTCGCTGACCCGCGACAAGGTCGAGTTCCGCCCGATGGTTCCCGGCAAGGTCGGGATGTACGTCTGCGGCCCCACGGTTTACGACTTTTTCCACGTCGGCAACGCCCGCACCTTCACCATTTTCGACATGGTCTGGCGCTGGCTGGCGGCCAGCGGTTACGAGGTCAAATTCGTCCGCAACATCACCGATGTCGATGACAAAATCATCGAGCGGGCGCAGCGCGACGGCGAGCCGATCGCCGCCCTGACCGAGCGCATGATCGAGGCGCTGCACCAGGATGCCGACCGCCTGCTGCTGTGGCGGCCGAGCGCCGAGCCGCGCGCCACCGCCAGCATCGACGGCATGCTGGCGATGATCGATACCCTTGTTGGCAGGGGCCTGGCCTATGCGGCAGCCAATGGCGACGTGTACTTCGCGGTGCGCGAGTTCGCCCGCTACGGCCTGCTCTCGGGCAAGGCGCTCGACGACCTGCGTGCCGGCGAGCGGGTGGCGGTAGACGGCTACAAGCGCGATCCGCTGGATTTCGTGCTTTGGAAGGCCGCCAAGCCGCACGAGCCGCACTGGCGCTCGGCCTACGGCGACGGACGCCCCGGCTGGCACATCGAGTGCTCGGCAATGAGCAAGGCCGAACTGGGCGAGACTTTCGACATTCACGGCGGCGGCTGGGATTTGCAGTTCCCGCATCACGAGAACGAGATCGCGCAAAGCGAGGGCGCCAACGGCAAGCCGTTCGCCCGCTACTGGATGCACGCTGCATTCCTCAACATCGACAAGGAGAAGATGTCGAAGTCGCTCGGCAACTTCTTCACCACCCGCGACGTGCTGGCCAATCTCGATCCGGTGCAGGGCGGCGAAGCCTTGCGCTACTTCCTGCTGCGCGGCCATTACCGCTCGGAACTCAACTATTCGTGGGACGGCCTGCTCGACGCCCGCAGTGCGCTGCTCGGCCTGTACACCGCGCTGCGCGACGTGGCGCCGGCGGCCGCGCCGATCGACTGGGACGAGCCGCACGCGGCGCGCTTTCGCGCCGCGATGGACGACGACTTCAATACCCCGCTGGCATTCGCGGTGCTGCACGAGCTGCGCGCCGAGGTCAACCGCACGCGCTCTGCCGAACTGTCCGGCCTGCTGCGCAGCCTGGCGATGACGATCGGCCTGCTCGGCCAGGATGCGCAGCGCTTTGTCCAGGGCGCTGCGGCAGACGGTCTGGAAACCGCCGCGATCGAAGCGCGCATCGCCGCCAGGCTGGCCGCCCGCAAGGCCAGGGACTTCGCCGAATCGGACCGTATTCGCGATGAACTCAAGGCCGCCGGCATTGTCCTCGAGGACAAGCCGGGCGGCGTGACCGAGTGGCGGCGCGGCTGAGTCCGCTGCCTGCGAAGCCGCATGGATCGGCGATCTGCGAGGTGGCAAGCCTGGAAGCCGCGCGCACTATGGCTCTGCAGGATGCCATGCTGAAGACCCGCATGGTTGCTTGATCTCCGGGCAGCCTGTCGAGGAAGTCTGGCCGAACCGCACCAGCTAACCGGCGCCCGGCAACCGGCCGCAAACTTGCCGCCGTGGCTCAGTCGGCGAAGAAATCCTTCACCTTGTCCATCCACGATTTCGCCCGCGGGTTGTGGTGGCCGGCATCCTTGTCGTTGATCGCCTCGAACTCGCGCAGCAGGTCGCGCTGGCGTTCGGTGAGGTTCACCGGCGTTTCGACCACCACATGGCACATCAGGTCGCCCGGCCCGCTTGAGCGGATGCCGCGGATGCCCTTGCCGCGCAGGCGGAACACTTTGCCCGACTGGGTCTCGGCCGGAATCTTGATCTTGGCCGCGCCGTCGAGGGTCGGGATCTCGATCTCGCCGCCAAGTGCGGCGGTGGCGAAGCTGACCGGCATTTCGCAGTGCAGGTCGTTGTGGTCGCGCTGGAAAACCGAGTGCGCCTTGATGTGGATCTGCACGAACAGGTCGCCGGGCGGCCCGCCGTTTACGCCGTGCTCGCCTTCGCCGGCTAGGCGGATGCGGTCGCCCTCGTCGACCCCGGCGGGAATCTTCACCTGCAGCGTCTTGTGCTGCTTGACCCGGCCGGCGCCGTGGCAGCTCGGGCAGGGTTCGGGGATGATGCGGCCGCTGCCGTGGCACTTCGGGCAGGTCTGCTGGATCGAGAAAAAGCCCTGCTGCATGCGCACCTGGCCGGCGCCGCCGCAGGTGGCGCAGGTCTTGGGCTGGGTGCCGGGCTTGGCGCCGCTGCCCTTGCAGGTCTCGCATTCTTCCATCGCCGGGATGCGAATCCGCGTATCGGTGCCGCGCGCCGCTTCCTCGAGCGAAATTTCCAGGTTGTAGCGCAGGTCGGCGCCGCGGTAGACGGTCGAGCGCCCGCCGCCACCGCCACGGCCGCCGCCGAAAATGTCGCCGAAGATGTCGGAGAAGGCGTCGGCAAAGCCGCCCATGCCGGCGCCGCCGGGACCCGCCTGCGGATCGACGCCGGCGTGGCCGAACTGGTCGTAGGCCTGGCGCTTCTGCGCGTCGGAGAGAATCTCGTAGGCTTGCTTGGCCTCCTTGAATTGCTCTTCGGCCTTGGGGTTGTCCGGATTGCGATCCGGATGGTGTTTCATGGCCAGCTTGCGGTAGGCCTTTTTGATCTCGTCGTCGGACGCGTCGCGATTGACGCCGAGAATTTCGTAAAAGTCGCGTTTAGCCATGGGTGGTGAGGGGTGAGGGGATAGGGGTGAGGGGAGAGGGGGAAAAGGGCAAGGGGCGAGGCCTTCGCCTCACCCCTTACACCTCACCCCTCACGGTTCGTCACTTCTTGTCTTTCACCTCGGTGAACTCGGCGTCCACCACGTCGCTTTCGTCCTTCTTCGCCCCACCGCCGGACCCGCCGCCGGCAGCCGGTTCGGCCGGCCCTTGCGCTCCCTCGGCCGCCTGCTGCTGGGCGTAGATCTTTTCGCCGAGTTTCTGGCTGGCCAGCGCGAGCGCCTGGGTCTTGGACTCGATCGCATCCTTGTCGGAACCCTTGATCGCTTCCTCGGCCTCCTTCAGCGAGGTCTCGATCTTCGCTTTTTCCTCGGCCTCGAGCGAGCCGCCGTGCTCGGCCAGCGCCTTTTTCACCGAATGGATCATCGCGTCGCACTGGTTGCGCGTGTCGACCAGTTCGTGCAGCTTTTTGTCCTCTTCCGCGTGCGCTTCGGCGTCGGCCACCATGCGGCGGATTTCCTCTTCGTTGAGCCCGGAGTTGGCTTTGATGGTGATCTTGTTTTCCTTGCCGGTGCCTTTGTCCTTGGCCGAAACGTGGAGGATGCCGTTGGCGTCGATATCGAAAGTGACTTCGATCTGCGGCATGCCGCGCGGTGCCGGCGGAATGTCGGACAGGTTGAACTGGCCGAGACTCTTGTTGCCCGAGGCCATTTCGCGTTCGCCCTGCAGCACATGGATGGTGACCGCGCTCTGGTTGTCGTCGGCGGTCGAGAACACCTGGCTGGTCTTGGTCGGGATAGTCGTGTTCTTGGTGATCAGCTTGGTCGACACCCCGCCCAGCGTCTCGATGCCCAGCGACAGCGGGGTCACGTCGAGCAGCAGCACGTCCTTCACCTCGCCCTGCAGCACGCCGCCCTGGATGGCGGCGCCTACGGCCACCGCCTCGTCCGGGTTCACGTCCTTGCGCGGCTCCTTGCCGAAGAACGCTTTCACCTTGTCCTGCACCTTGGGCATGCGCGTCATGCCGCCGACCAGGATCACATCGTCGATGTCGCCGACCTTGATGCCGGAATCCTTGATCGCGATGCGGCACGGCTCGATGGTGCGCTCGATCAGTTCATCGACCAGGCTCTCGAACTTGGCGCGGGTGAGCTTCATCGTCAGGTGCTTCGGCCCGGACGCATCGGCGGTGATGTAGGGCAGGTTGAGTTCGGTCTGCTGGCTCGACGAGAGCTCGATCTTGGCCTTTTCCGCCGCTTCCTTGAGGCGTTGCAGCGACAGCACGTCGTTCTTCAGGTCGACGCCCTGTTCCTTCTTGAACTCGGTGACGATGTAGTCGATCAGGCGCTGGTCGAAGTCTTCGCCGCCGAGGAAGGTATCGCCGTTGGTGGAGAGCACTTCGAACTGATGCTCGCCGTCGAGTTCGGCGATTTCGATGATCGAGATGTCGAAGGTGCCGCCACCCAGGTCGTAGACGGCGATCTTCTTGTCACCGGCCTTCTTGTCCATGCCGAAGGCGAGCGCGGCCGCGGTCGGCTCGTTGATGATGCGCTTGACCTCGAGGCCGGCAATGCGGCCGGCGTCCTTGGTCGCCTGGCGCTGGCTGTCGTTGAAGTAGGCTGGCACGGTGATCACCGCCTCGGTGACTTCCTCGCCGAGGTAGTCCTCGGCGGTCTTTTTCATTTTGCGCAGCACTTCGGCCGAAACCTGCGGCGGGGCGACTTTCTTGCCGCGCACCTCGACCCAGGCGTCGCCGTTGTCGGCCTTGGCGATGGTGTAGGGCATCAGGTCGATATCCTTCTGCACTTCCTTTTCTTCGAAGCGCCGGCCGATCAGGCGCTTGACCGCGTACAGCGTGTTCTTGGCGTTGGTCACCGCCTGGCGTTTGGCCGAGGCGCCGCACAGCACTTCGCCGTCGTCCGCATAGGCGACGATCGACGGCGTGGTGCGGGTGCCTTCGGCGTTTTCGATGACCTTCGGCTTGCCGCCTTCCATCACGGCCACGCACGAATTGGTGGTGCCGAGGTCGATACCGATGATCTTGCCCATTGCTTGGTCCTTTCTAAACTGTCGTCAAACCGGTTCTGCCGGTCAATCCTGCATCCGATATGGGGTTTTTGGGTGCGCTTTCAAGCAGCTTCACTGGCCTTTGGGCTTGGCGACGATCACCATCGCCGGACGGATCACCCGTTCGTGCAGCAGATAGCCCTTCTGCAGCACCTGCACCACGGTATTGGGTTCGGCGTCGGCTTCGACCATCGAAATCGCCTGATGGCGATTGGGGTCGAACTTCTCGCCCAGCGGGTCGACCTCGATCAGACTGGCGGTCTGGAACGCCTGTTGCAGCTGCTTGAGCGTCAGTTCGACGCCGCTCCGCAAGGTCTCCAGCGAGGCGTTGTCGACGCCGAGCGTGGCCTCCAGGCTGTCCTTGACCGGCAGCATGGCGGTGGCGAACTTCTCGGCGGCGAACTTGCGCTCCTTGATGGCGTCCTCGGCGGCGCGGCGGCGCACATTTTCGGTTTCGGCCTTGGCGCGCAGCCAGGCATCGTAGTGCTCTGCGGCCTTGAGTTCTGCGGTGCGCAGCGATTCCTCCAGGCTCGGCATGGTATCGACGACGGGCGGCGGATTGTCCGGCGTCGCGGTCTCGACCTGCGGCTCGGCCGGTTCCGGCGTGATCGGTTGGTCTGTCATTGCTCGGGCTCCCTTTTGAAACCTGCCCTAGCTTGGGGCTGTGCGGCGGAATTCAAGCCCTGCCGGCGCGAATCACCGCCCGAATCGCCGCCCCGGTTGGCGTGGCGGGCGGGCGCCGTGCGACAATCGTCGACAATCCGGTTGACCGCACGGCGGTATTGCCGGGAATTGCATCTACCCGTCCATGACACCCGAAAAGATCGGCAAGTACCGTGTAGTCCGCGAGGTCGGCAAGGGCGCCACGGCTGTGGTGTACCTGTGCAATAGCGACGATCACCCGGAAGGGGTGGCGGTCAAGCTGATCCAGTTCGGCGACAGGGCGCGCGACGAGGGCAAGTGGTCGCGCCGGCAGATGAAGCTCCTGACCACCGAGTCGGCGGTCGCGCGGCGCCTCGACCACCCCAACATCATCAAGTTCCACGACGTGGTGATCGAGGAAAACCAGGCCTACATCGTCATGGAATTCGTCGACGGCCAGCCGCTCGACCAGTTCTGCAGCTTCGACAAGATGTTGCCGATCCACCGCACCGTGAGCATCGTCTTCAAGTGCTGCCTGGCGCTCGACTACGCCTACCGGCAGGGGGTCGTGCATCGCGACATCAAGCCGGCCAACATCATGGTCGACCGTCAGGACAATGTGAAGATCACCGACTTCGGCCTGGCGCTCAACGTCAACAAGAAAGGTCACGACGATTCGACCTTCATCATGGGGGTGGGCTCGCCGGCCTACATGTCGCCGGAGCAGATCAAGAGCTACCCGCTCAACCAGAAGACCGATCTGTATTCGCTGGGCGTGGTGCTGTTCCACCTGCTGACCGGGCGGCTGCCGTTCCGCGCCAAGCACCCGGCGCAGCTCGTTTACAAGATCATCAACGCCGATCCGCCGTCGGTGAGCCAGCTCAATCCGGACATCCCCGAGCAGATGGACGCCATCATCAAGAAAGCGCTGGAGAAGGATCTGTACTCGCGCTACAAGAACGGCGCCGACATGGCCAAGGATCTGTCGGCGGTGCGCTACAAGATTCTCGACGAGAACTATGTGGCGCCCGACATGACGCGCTTCAATGCGTTGCGCAAGCTGCCGTTCTTCACCGAGTTCGAGGATGTCGAGGTGTGGGAGACGATGCGCATCTCGGCCTGGCAGGAGATCGAGGCCGGCGTCACGCTGATGCGCGAAGGCGACAGCGACAGCCGCTTCGGCATCGTGCTCGAGGGCGAAGTCGAAGTCTCGTGCGGCGGCAAGCGGCTGCAGGTGATGAAGCCGGGCGATGTGGTCGGCGAGGCAGCCTATCTGAACGCCTTCGAGCACAAACGCCACATTTCGGCGGTCGCGCTGACCAGGGTGAGCTATCTGGAAGTCAATCCCTCGGCGCTGCAGCTTGCCTCCGAGGAGTGCCTGGAACACTTCCGCGAGCGGCTGGTGACCATCGCCTCGCGCCGGCTGGCCGAGGCCGAGAAGCGGCTGGCGGCAAACGGCGAAGCGGTGACGCTGGCCCCCAAGGCACCGAAAATCTCCGCCCTCGACATGCAACTGGTGGAGGCGCCCGCGCCGCGTCGTTAGCCTTGCTGCGCCAGCCTGCTGCGCACCCAGCGCACGATGCCGGCTGTGTCCATTGCCCCGGATTGCCGCGCCACCTCGCGCCCGCCGACGAACATCACCAGGGTCGGGATGCTGCGGATGCCCCACGCCGCGGCGATCTGCGGCTCGGCCTCGGTATCGAGCTTGGCCAGGCGTACCTGCGGTTCGAGCTGCGCGGCGGCAGCGGCGAGGGCCGGCGCCATCGACCGGCAGGGACCGCACCAGGGCGCCCAAAAATCCACCACCACAGCCTGATCGCCGCCGCCGGTCATTCGTGAAAAGTTGTTACCGCTGAGTGCGATCGGCGCCCCGGTAAACAGCGGTTTGCCGCAACGCCCGCAATTCGGCTTCTCGCCCAGACGCGCCCGCGGCAGGCGATTGGCGACCTCGCAGTGGGCGCACACCATCTGCATGAATTCCGTCACGACGCCTCTCCGATTCAAGTCAATTCAAACACTTCGCCCGCGGGGGCAGGAATTCCTTCACGGCACCCCGTGGCCGATCCCTGCATCCTTCGCCCCACTGCATCGCTAGATGCGTGTGAAGTTCGCAGGATCAAGAGGTGGCAGTTCTGGTGTACCGGACGCGTTTTGGGGAAGACGCAGTCGAAACCGGCGGGGTCACCGCTTTCGATTGTGTTGGGATCATTTGGAGGTAACAGCGTGAGCCGCAGTTCAACCTATGGCATCAGCCGGGTCGACAACGAATCGAGCCGCACACATGGCTGGCTGGTGACCATTCAGCGCAGAGGCACCATTTACCGCAAGCACTTCAGCGACGGCGTGCATGGCGGCAAGAACAAGGCGTTTGCCGCGGCAAAGGAATACCGCGACGGCGTGATCGAGAAGTTTCCGCCCTTTTCGATGCGCGAGTACTCGAGCATCGTCAAGAGCAGCAACCGTTCTGGCGTGGTCGGCGTCTGCCGCTACTGCGCCTCGGAAACCCGCGACCTGCCGGAAGAGCAGCAGCGCTGGTTCTGGGTGGCGTCGTGGCCGATGCCGGGCGGCAAGCGCAAGCGGGTGAAGTTCTCGGTCAAGAAATACGGCGAAGAGGGCGCGTTCAAGATGGCGCTCAAGGCACGCAAGAGCGCGATGAAGGCGGTCGATGGCAGCTTCGATCCCGGTGCCGGGCGACGCAAGCCGGCGACCCGTCGCAGCAGCAGCGCGCCGACCGGCCGCGCCGGGGCGACACAGCACCCGCGCTGACGATCCAGCGGGGACGGGCGGAGGCCAGGGGCAGACGGGGCAGAAATGCCCCGTTTGTCATTTCTCCGCCCGGTCGCGCAGCAGCGCGCTGATTGCCCAGGTCGCGATGCTGTAGAGAATCGCGCCGAGCACCGCCGGCCAGAACCCGGTGACGGTGAATCCCTCGACGAAGCTCGCGACAAACCAGAACAGCAGGCCGTTGATGGCGAAGGTCAGCAGCCCCAAGGTCAGGATGTTGATCGGCAGCGTGACGATGATCAGGATCGGCCGGATCAACGCGTTGACCAAGCCGATGCACAGCGCGGCGGCCAGCGCGGCGTAGAAGTTGTCGACGCGGATCGCGTCGATCACTGTCGGCAGCAGCATCAGCGCCCCTGCCGACAGTGCCCAGCGCAGCAGCAGTCTCAAGCCTTTGCCCCCATTGCGATCGCGCTTGCCCGGCTGGCCGCGAGCTGCCCGGCGTCCGGCGCAGCCAGAGTCAGCCAGTTGCCGAGGTGGGCGGTGACGATTTCCTGCAATGCGGCGAGCCATTCATGGCGCTCGTTCAGACAGGGGATGTAGCGGAAGGTCTTGCCGCCGGCGGCGAGAAACGCGTCGCGGTTCTCGATGGCGATTTCCTCCAGCGTTTCCAGGCAGTCGGCGACGAAACCGGGGCAGATTACGTCGACACTCGCGGTGCCGCCGCGGCCGAGTTCCTCTAGCGTCGACTGGGTGTAGGGCTTGAGCCATTCTGCCTTGCCGAAGCGCGACTGGAAGGCGACGACATAGCGCTCGCCGGCCAGCCCCAGTTGTTCGGCCAGCAGCCGGGCCGTCTTGTGGCACTGGCAGTGGTACGGATCGCCCTTGTCGAGCGAAAAGCGCGGCACGCCGTGAAAGCTCATCACCAGCTTGTCGGGCCGGCCATGCTGCATCCAGTGTTCGTTCACCGACGCGGCGAGCGCCTTGATGTACCCGTCATGGTCGTGGAAGCTCTTGACGAAGCGCAGTTCCGGCAGGTTGCGCGCGCGCGTGAAGTGGGCGGCAACCGCATCGAAAACGCTGGCGGTGGCGCTTGCCGCATATTGTGGATAGAGCGGCACGACCAGAATGCGCTCGCAGTTTTGTGCCCGCAGCCGCTCCAGCACGCTGGCCACCGACGGCTGGCCGTAGCGCATCGCATACTCGACCACGATCTGCCCCTGCCCGGCCTGCCCGAGATAGCCGCGCAGCAGCTTGGTCTGCCGTTCGGTATGCACTTTGAGCGGCGAACCTTCCGGCGTCCAGATCGCCGCGTATTTCGCTGCCGATTTGGCCGGCCGGGTGTTGAGGATGATGCCGTTGAGGATTGGCCACCACAGCGCGCGCGGAATCTCCACCACCCGCGGATCGGAAAGGAACTGCTTCAGGTACGGACGCAGCGCCGCCTTGTCCGGCGCCGCCGGCGTACCGAGGTTGACCAGCAGCACGGCGCTGCGCGGCGCGCTGCCATGCTGGTAGGCGGGTTCGGCGGCGAAGGCGGTCATAGCGGCTCAGCGATGGCCTGTCGGCCTGAAAGCCAGGCAGGACGGGCATCTTCGAGAGCATGTTGCCGGAAAACCGCATGGATAAACGATCTCCGGCATGCATGGCATGTAGATCGCCAATCCATGCGGCTTGCGGGGCAGGTGCCTGTCAATGCTGGCTCAGCGCGCTGGACAGCAGCCTGGCCGTGATGTCGACGATCGGAATCACCCGTTCGTAGGCCATGCGGGTCGGGCCGATCACGCCGACCGAACCGACCACCTGGCCGTCTACCTCGTAGGGTGCGGTGATCACGCTGCATTCGTCGAGCGGCGCCAGGCCCGATTCGCCGCCGATGAAAATCTGCACGCCGTCGGCGCGGCTGGATACATCGAGCAACTGGAGCAGGCCGGTGCGCTGCTCGAACAGCGCGAACAGTTCGCGCAGCCGGCGCATGTTCGACGACAAATCTTCGACCTCGAGCAGATTGCGCTCGCCGGACAGCACATAGGTCGAGCCCTGGCCGGCAAAAGTCTCGCTGCCGAAGTCGACGGCGGCGGTCATCAGTTCGCTCATGTCGCTGCGCAACTGATTCAGCTCGTCGCGCAGGCGATGGCGAATCTCCTCGAAATCCAGTCCGGCGAAGTGCTGGCTCAGGTAGTTGGCCGCGGTGACCAGTTCCGCCGGCGTGTATTTGCGCTGGGTAAACAGGATGCGGTTTTGCACGTCGCCGTCGGTCGTGACGATGATCAGCAGGATGCGCTGCTCGCCCAGGCCGAGGAATTCGATCTGGCGTATCCGCGTGGTCTTGCGCCGCCCGGTGACCACCACGCCGGCAAAATGCGTCAGTTCCGAGAGCAACTGCGAGGCGCTGCTGATGACCCGCTGCGGCTGATCCGGATGCAGGTGCTGCTCGACTTCCTGGATCTCGACGCGTTCCAGCGGCCGCATGGTGAGCAGCGAGTCGACGAAAAAGCGGTAGCCGCGCGGCGTCGGCACCCGCCCGGCGGAGGTGTGCGGGCTGGCGATGTAGCCGAGATCTTCGAGATCCGACATCACGTTGCGGATGGTCGCCGGCGAGAGTTCAAGACCGGAAACCTTCGACAGGGCGCGCGAGCCGACCGGCTGACCGTCCACGATGTAGTGTTCGATCAGCGTTTTGAGCAGGATACGGGCGCGTTCGTCGAGCATCGGGAAGGTTGCAACGGCAGGCGGCAGCGTAACAGACAGATGACTGCATTCTAAGGAATTTTCGCTGCCCGCGACAGGCGCCGCCCGGACTGCCGATGTGGTTTAATGCCGCGCATGAGGTGTCCCCCAGATTGCACCGAGAGTGCCGCGGCGCATGCGTCGACGCTGAGCGTGCGCCCTGGCGGCGGTTTGTTGCGATGAGTCCCGGCGGCTTTCGCACGGTTGCCGTGATCGGCAAGTATCAGGCGCCTGAAGTCGCCGAGGCGCTGCTCACGCTGGTTGCCTACCTGCGGGCGCGCGAGCTGGACGTTCTGGTGGAGAGCGGCACCGCCGCCGCGGCCGACGCGCCCGGTTTCGACGAGGCCGATTACCAGCAGATCGCCGCGCGCGCCGATCTGGCGATCGTCATCGGCGGCGACGGCACCATGCTGGCGACCGCGCGCAGGCTGGCCGCCGGCGCGGTGCCGCTGGTCGGCATCAACCAGGGCCGGCTCGGCTTCATGACCGACATTGCGCGCGACGAAATGACCGAGCGCATCGGCGAACTGCTCGATGGCCGCTACCGGCGCGAAACGCGCATCCTGCTCGAGGCCAGCGTGCGGCGCGACGGCCGCCAGATCGGCGAGGGCCTGGCGCTCAACGATGTGGTGCTCAACCGCGGCGATGCCGGCCGCATGATCGAGTTCGAAGTGACGATCGATGGCGAGTTCATCTACAACCAGCGCTCGGATGGTTTCATCGTCGCCACGCCGACCGGCTCGACCGCCTACGCGCTGTCGGCCAACGGGCCGATCCTGCAACCGGCGGTGGCCGGAATCGCGCTGGTGCCGTTGTGCCCGCACGCGCTGACGGCGCGGCCGATCACCGTCTGCGACACCAGCGTCATCGACATCCGCGTGATGCCGCAGTTCGACGCCCGGCTCTACTGCGACGGCCAGACGCGCATCGACCTGACCGGCGGCGACGAGATTCGCGTCGCCCGCTCGCGCCATTCGATCATCCTGCTGCATCCCGAAAGCTACAGCTACTTCGCCATGTTGCGCGAGAAGCTGCGCTGGTCGGAGGCGCCGCGCTACCCGTCCTAGCCGCTGTTGCATTGCGTGCCATGCTGCGCCGCCTGACCATCCGCGATTTCGTCATCGTCGACCGCCTCGAACTGGAATTCGACCGCGGCTTCGGTGCGCTCACCGGCGAGACCGGCGCCGGCAAGTCGATTCTGGTCGACGCCCTGGCTCTGGCGCTCGGCGATCGCGCCGATGCCGGTGTGGTGCGCAGCGGCTGCCGCCAGGCCGAGATCGCCGCCGAGTTCGATCTCGACGACGCGTCGCCGGCGCTGGACTGGCTGGCCGCCAACGACCTCGCTGCCGACGGCGCCTGCCTGCTGCGGCGAATCGTCGAGGCCTCAGGACGTTCGCGCGGCCAGATCAACGGGTCACCGGCGACCGCCGCGCAGTTGCGCGAACTCGGCGATCTGCTGGCCGACATACACGGCCAGAACGCGCACCACGCGCTGCTGCGCAGCGATGCGCAGCGCGCGCTGCTCGACGCCCACGGTGGCCAGTCCGCGCAGGCGCGCGAGGTGGCCGGCCTGCACCGTGAATGGCGGCGCCTGGCCGACGCGCGCGAGCAGGCCGAGCAGCAGTCGCAAAGCCTGGCGCGCGAACGCGACCTGGCGCAGTGGCAGGTGCAGGAACTCGATGCGCTGGCCTTCGAGGCCGACGGCTGGCAGGCCACCCTGACCGAACAGCGCCGCCTCGGCCACGCGGCGGGCCTGCTTGAAGGCGTGGACGAGGCGCTTGCAGTGGCCAGCGACGGCGAAGCGGCGGCGGCACCCGCGCTCTCGCGAATTGCGGCCCGCATCGGCCAGTTGGCAGAGCTCGACGCGCAACTGGGCGAAGCCCGCGAGTTGCTCGACAGCGCGGCGATCCAGCTCGACGAGGCGGCGCATGCGCTGCGCCGCTACCGCGACCGGCTCGACCTCGACCCGTCGCGGCTGGCCGAACTCGATGCGCGCATCGACGCCGTGCAATCGGCGGCACGCAAACACCGCAGCACGCCCGACCAGTTGCCGGCCCTGCGCGCGCAACTGGCGGCGCGGCTGGAAGAAATGCAGGCGCTATCGGATCCGGCGCTGCTCGCGCAACGCGAAACCGCGGCAGCAGCGGCTTTCCATGCCGCGGCCGGACGGCTGTCCAGCGCGCGCGCCGGGGTGGCGCGCGAGTTGTCGCAGGCGGTGACCGCTGCCATGCAGGAACTGGCATTGGCAGGCGGCAGCTTCGATGTCGCCCTGCCTGCCGTTGCCGGCGGCGCATCGTTCGGCCTGGAGAACGTGGAATTTCTGGTAGCGGCCAATCCGAACCAGCCGCTGCGTCCGCTGGCCAAGGTGGCGTCCGGCGGCGAGCTGTCGCGCATCGGCCTGGCGATCCAGGTCATCACCAGCCGCAGCGGCGCGGTGCCGACGCTGATTTTCGACGAGGTCGATGTCGGCATCGGCGGCGGCGTGGCCGAAATCGTCGGCCGGTTGCTGCGAACCCTCGGCGTGGAGCGTCAGGTGCTTTGCGTGACCCACTTGCCCCAGGTCGCGGCACAGGCCGACTGGCAGTGGTCGATCGCCAAGGTGCCCAGTGGCGCCGAGGTACTGTCGCGGGTGACCCGGCTCGACGAGCCGGGCCGTGTTGCGGAGATCGCGCGCATGCTGGGCGGGGTCAAGATCACCGACACCACGCGCCGGCACGCGCGGGAGATGCTCGGGCTGTCCGGCTAAATCGCCGGCCGGTCAGTGGCCGGCGCTCAGCGAGGGCGCCGCGTGCAGGGTCAGCAGCCCGGTGACGACGAACAATGCGGCGGCGACGAAACGCATGGCGCCGAGCGGAAAGCGCTTTGCCAGCGCCTCGCCGATCAGCACGGCCGGCACATTGGCGATCATCATGCCGAGCGTCGTGCCGGTCACCACGGCAAGCAGGGAATCGAAGCGGGCTCCCAGCGCCACGGTCGCAAGCTGCGTCTTGTCGCCCATCTCGGCCAGGAAAAAGGCGATGGTGGTGGTCACGAACGCGCCGGCCGGGTGCACCGCCGGCTCCTCGTCCAGTTTGTCCGGCCACAGCGCCCACAAGCCGAATCCGATAAAAGTCAGGCCGACGATCCAGGCGAGCCAGCCGTCGGGGAGCAGGCGCGCCAGCCAGACGCCGAGCGAGCCGGCCAGCGCATGGTTGGCCAGGGTGGCGACCAGAATGCCCCAGACGATCGGCCAGGGTTTGCGCAGCCGGGCGGCCAGCACGAAGGACAGCAACTGGGTTTTGTCGCCGATTTCGGCAAGCGCGACCAGCAAGGTGGAAGTGGTGAAGGCTTCGAGCATTGCCGGGGATCTTGCGGCCGCGCAGGGCCAGTGATGGAGGGTGGAGCCGGGGCCGGCTGCGCGGGCATTGCCGACCCGGCAGCCGGCTATTGGCCGGGCGGGCCGCCCCGTTTGTTCGGGCAGTTGGGTTTGACGCAGTCGACGTACAGGTAGAGCGCGTGATCATGCACGGTGTAGCCGCGCTCGGCGGCGATGCGCTGCTGGCGTGCTTCGATCTCGGCGTCGTAGAACTCCTCCAGACGGCCGCACTGCAGGCAGACCAGGTGGTCGTGATGCTTGCCTTCGTTGAGTTCGAAAACCGCCTTGCCCGACTCGAAATAGTGGCGCACCAGCAGCCCGGCCTGCTCGAACTGGGTCAGCACTCGATAGACGGTGGCCAGGCCGATGTCCATGCCTTCGGTGATCAGGTGCTTGTAGACGTCCTCTGCCGTCATGTGGCGCATGTCGGTCGTCTGGAACAGGTCGAGAATCTTCAGGCGCGGAAACGTCGCCTTGAGGCCGATGTTCTTGAGGTTCTGCGAGTTGGACATTCGCTCACCGGGGCGGCAGAAGAAGAGGCTGATTATGATATAGTTTTGGCCATTCCGCGAGCCGCCGGCCAGTTCCGCCCGCCAACCCACTTTTGCCCGTTCAGCCCGATGAAGTTACCCGCCGTCGTCGCCACCGCCGCGCTCTGCAGCCTGATGTTAACGGCATGTTCGGTCACAAAGTACCTCAACCCGTACCTGGTGGATGTGCGCCAGGGCAATTACGTGACCCAGGAGATGGTGGCGCAACTCAAGCCGGGCATGACCAAGGATCAGGTCCGGTTCGCACTCGGCACACCGATGATTGCCGACATTTACCACGGCGAGCGCTGGGACTATATCTATCGATTCAAGCCCGGCCGCGGCGAGGCGCAGCAGCGGCACCTGGTGGTTTTCTTCGACCAGGGCAAGCTGGTCCGCGTGGGGGGCGATGTCGTGGCCAGCGGGAGCGCCGCGAGCGAGGCTGCCGCAACACCGGCGACGGTCACGCCGAAAGTGATCGAGATCGGCGCCGACGGCAAGGCGCCCGCCAGCCTCAAGCCGCCGAATGCGCCGGAGCGCGCGCCCGAACCCGCGCCGGCTGACAAGCCGCCCGGCTGAGTTGCGGGATCGGGAATCTTCAGTAACCGTGTGGCGGCGTCGTTTCGCCGCAGTCGGCATTTCGGGGAAATTCGCATGAGCAAGATTGGCATCGCAATCGCCGGCGCGTCGGGGCGCATGGGCCGCACCCTGATCGAAGCGGTTCTGGCCGCCGGGGACATGCAACTCGCCGGGGCCTTCGATCTGGCGGGCAGTCCGGCGATCGGCCGCGATGCCGGCGAAACGCTCGGGCGGGCGACCGGTGTCACGATCGGCGATGACCCGGCCGCGGCAATCGGCACTGCGCAGTGCATGATCGATTTCACCCGGCCCGCCGGTACGGTCGGCCATCTGGCGCTGTGTCGCCAGCGCGGCGTGGCGCTGGTGATCGGCACCACCGGTTTCGACGCTGCCGGCAAAAGCGCGATCGAGGCCGCGGCCAAGGACATTCCGATCGTGTTCGCGCCCAACATGAGCGTCGGGGTCAATCTGGTGTTCCGGCTGCTCGATGTCGCGGCGCGGGTTTTGAACGAAGGCTACGACGTGGAGATCATCGAGGCGCACCACCGCCACAAGGTGGACGCGCCCTCCGGTACGGCGCTGCGCATGGGCGAGGTGATCGCCGGCGCGCTGGGCCGCGAGCTTGCCGATTGCGCCGTCTATGGCCGCGAAGGTGTCACCGGCGAACGCAACCCGCAAACCATCGGATTTGCGACGGTTCGCGGCGGCGATATCGTCGGCGATCACACCGCGTTGTTTGCCGGCACCGGGGAACGCATCGAAATCACCCATCGTTCCGCTAGTCGCTTGACCTATGCGATCGGCGCCCTGCGGGCGGCGCGGTTTCTCGCTGCCTGCCGCAGCGGCCTGTTCGACATGCAGGACGTGCTCGGTCTGCGCTGACGGCAGGCGAGCCCGGTTTCGGTGCGCTGCTGCGCTTGCGAAGCGGGCGGGTTGTGCTGGAATTTCAGCAACATGAGTAATGCTCCCGCGAGAAGCCGGCGGATTCGTCGTAAGGTCCGTCATGCGCGATCGCGGGTAGGCGGGCGCTGACGGGCACGCCCGCCGGTCGTTGCCGCAGCCACCCGCATCGGGTGCGATGCATCAATTCTTCGCCCAATGCAGATTCTGCCTGACGACAGACTCCCGCAATCAGCCCAGGAAACGCCATGCCGGACGCCGAATCGAAAATCGGCCCACCTTCCCTGCCCCCACCCGAGGGCATCCAGCAGAGCCGTCTGCTCTCCGGCCAGATTCGGCGCGCATTTTCGTTGCCCGATGATGCCGCGGTGGATCGTTTTCTGGCCGATGCCGTCTCGGGGCGCATCGATCCGGCGCGCATGGGTGGCGGCCTGGTGCGCCTGATCGGCTGGGTGAATTCGGCCTACGCGCGATTTGAAAACGAGTTCCTCCTGCATCGCGGTGCGGAGGGGCCGATGCGCCAGCGCGAACAGGAACTGCTGCGCGCCAAAGAGGCCGCCGAGGCCGCCAACCGGGCCAAGAGCGAGTTCCTGGCCAACATGAGCCACGAAATCCGTACGCCGCTCAACGGCGTGCTCGGCATGACCGAACTTGCGCTCGATACGCCGCTAAACGACGAACAGCGCGAGTACCTCAATACCGCCCGCAGTTCGGCCGAATCGCTGCTCACGGTGATCAACGACATCCTGGACTTCTCCAAGATCGAGGCCGGTCGCCTCGAATTCGAGGAGGTCGACTTCGCTCTCGACCAGTTGCTCGGCGATACCCTGAAAACGATCGCGCTTGGCGCGCACAACAAGGGGGTCGAACTGGTGCTGAGCATCGCGCCCGACGTTCCCGGGACCCTGGTCGGCGACCCGAGCCGTTTGCGCCAGATCGCGATGAACCTGGCCGGGAACGCGATCAAGTTCACCCAGCGCGGCGAGATCGAACTGGCCGTCACCTGCGAGTGGCGCTCCGCGGACAAGTGCCTGCTGCGTGTTTCGGTGCGCGACACCGGGATCGGCATTGCGCCGGACAAGCAGAACCGCGTGTTCGAAGCGTTTTCGCAGGCAGACAATTCGACCACCCGGCGATTCGGCGGCACCGGCCTTGGCTTGGCAATCTGTCGCCGGCTGGTCGACGCGATGGGCGGGCGCATCGGCCTGCGCAGCGAACCGGGTAAGGGCAGCACCTTCTCGTTCGATGCGCGTTTCGGGATCGCCCGGCAAGAGCTGTCGGTGCGCGATCTGTCGACCCTGGCTGGGCTCCCGGTCCTGATCGTCGACAACAACACTTGCGCCGCAAGCTCGCTGTCGCGCATGCTGTCGAGCTGGGGTCTGCGGCCGACCGTCGCACCCGGCGGGGAAGAGGCGCTGGCGGCGTTACGGGCCGCCAAATCCGACGGGATGGCCTATTCGCTGCTGCTGCTCGATGCCGAGATGCCGGCGCCAGACGGTCTGGCAGTGGCGGAAAGCCTGCTCAGTCGGCCAGGGTACCTGGACCGCCTGATCGTGATGACCGATTCGCTGCACCAGCGCCGCGACGCTTTTCGCTGCGAGCAGATCGGGGTGCGGACGCGCCTGATCAAGCCATGTACGCCGGGTGACGTATACGGCGCCCTGATCTCGGCACTTGGCGCCCGCCAGCCGGAAAAGTACATGCTCGAGGCGTTCGACGTGGACAATGCCCTCGAACGCGAACGGCCACCCGGGTCGCGCCTGCATGTGCTGCTGGCCGAAGACAATCCGGTCAATCAGGCGGTGGCGGTGAAATTGCTGGAGCGCGCCGGGCACCGTGTGACGCTGGCCAACGACGGCCGCGAAGCGGTCGAACTGTTCGAGCGCGAGCGTTTCGACGTGATCCTGATGGATGTGCAGATGCCGGTGCTAGGCGGCTTCGAGGCGACCCGGGCGATCCGCGCGCGCGAACAGCGGCGCAGTTGGGCCTTCGCCGACAGTTGGGACGCCACACCGATCATCGCGCTGACTGCGCACGCGATGTCGGGCGACCGCGAGCGGTGCCTCGAGGCAGGGATGGATGATTACCTGACCAAGCCGTTGCGTTCGGACAAGCTGAACGCGATTCTCGACCGCGTTGAAGCCGGCGAGTTCGACCCGATGCGCAGCGGCGCGATGGGACGCGGCGGGGAGGGCGCCGAGGGCGGAACCGATGCCGCCCAGTTCGTGGAGCTGCAACGCACGCTCGAGACCCTCGGCGGCGATACGCAGGTGCTATGCCGGATGATCGACCTGTTCCTGCGCGACTACGATGCGCACAAGCGGGATTTGCGCGGTGCCGCCGCGGCTGCCGATAGCGAGCGCTTTGCCGCGCGCGCCCATACCATGCGGGGTACAGTCATCGTGTTCCACGCGGCCGCGGTTGCCGAGGCACTGGGCAAGCTGGAAGTGGCGGCCAAGAACGGCAAGTGGGATGCGGTCAATGCCGAGTTGCCGGACGTGCTGCATCAGCTCGACTGCATCGCGGTCGAGCTTGACGGCGCATTTTCGACGCTCAAGGCAGGCGGCCAACCGGCCTGACCGGGCAGGAGGCCAACCGGCCTGACCGCCTTGCCGCGTTGCAGCGAGGGGGCGGTTCGGACTATAATGTCTCCGCATACACATGGCGGGATGGGTGAATAACCTGTCCCGCTTTGTATGTCCGGCATCCGAAGCGTAGGTGCCGAATCGGGGGTGCCGGCAAGACCCCATTTCCGCGCTTTCCCGCTGCCACCCAGGAGTTCTACTTGACTACCGCCGCACCCGCACTGCTCGCGCTTGCCGACGGGACCGTGTTTCACGGGCAGTCGATCGGCGCGGACGGCATTTCGGTCGGCGAGGTGGTTTTCAATACGGCGATGTCCGGCTACCAGGAAATCCTGACCGATCCATCGTACGCGCGCCAGATCGTCACGCTGACCTACCCGCACATCGGCAACACCGGCATCAATCGCGAGGACTGCGAGGATCCGAAGATCAATGCGGCCGGATTGGTCATCCGCGACCTGCCGATCTGCCCGTCGAATTTCCGCATGGAGCAGCCGCTCGATGCCTATTTGCGGGCCGAAAGCGTGCTGGGGCTGGCTGGCATCGATACGCGCAAGCTCACTCGCATCCTGCGCGAAAAGGGTGCCCAGAACGGTTGCCTGATGGCCGGCCGCGTCGATGCCGACGAGGCGCTGCGCCAGGCGCGGGCCTTCCCCGGCCTCGCCGGAATGGATCTGGCGAAGGTCGTGTCCACGCCTGCCGCATACGATTGGAGCGAGGGTGTCTGGCAACTCGGTCGCGGCCATCAGCCGGCGGCGGCCCCGAAGTACCATGTCGTCGCCTATGACTATGGCGTCAAGCGAAACATTCTGCGCATGCTGGCCGTGCGCGGCTGCCGGCTGACGGTGGTGCCGGCGCAGACGCCGGCAAAGGAAGTGCTGGCGCTCGAACCGGACGGCGTGTTCCTTTCCAACGGGCCGGGCGATCCGCAGCCCTGCGACTACGCCATCGAGGCGATCCGCGAGATTCTTGCGACCAAACTGCCGACCTTCGGTATCTGTCTCGGCCACCAATTGATGGGGCTGGCAAGCGGCGCCAGAACGATCAAGATGAAATTCGGCCATCATGGCGCCAACCATCCGGTCAAGGATCTCGACACCGGGCAGGTGATGATCACCAGCCAGAATCACGGCTTCGCGGTAGACCCGGCGACGCTGCCGCCGACCCTGCGGGCGACCCATGTCTCGCTGTTCGACGGCAGCCTGCAGGGACTGGCGCGCACCGATGTGCCGGCGTTCTGTTTTCAGGGGCACCCGGAAGCGAGCCCCGGGCCGCATGACGTGGCCTATTTGTTCGACCGCTTCGTGCGTCTGCTTCAGGAACGCAGGGCCTGAACGTGAATCTCTCCGGAGCCAGGGCGCACTCGCCAGCTCCGGCCTTTTCGGCGCGATGGCGCCGCGGTGTTCGGTAGGACCATGCCAAAAAGAACCGATCTTCATTCGATCCTCATCATCGGCGCCGGCCCGATCATCATCGGTCAGGCCTGCGAGTTCGACTATTCCGGCGCGCAGGCCTGCAAGGCGCTGCGTGAAGAGGGGTTCAAGGTCGTTCTGGTCAACTCGAATCCGGCCACCATCATGACCGACCCGGGTACGGCCGATGTCACCTACATCGAACCGATCACCTGGCAGATCATCGAGAAGATCATCGAGAAGGAGCGTCCGGATGCGCTGCTGCCCACCATGGGCGGGCAGACGGCGCTGAACTGCGCGCTCGACCTGGCCAAGCACGGTGTGCTCGAGCGGTTCGGCGTCGAGATGATCGGTGCCAAGAAAGAGGCGATCGACAAGGCCGAGGATCGCGAGAAGTTCAAGCAGGCGATGACCCGCATTGGCCTGGGCAGTGCCCGTTCCGGCATCGCCCACAGCATGGAAGAAGCGCTGCAGGTACAGGCGGGACTGGGTTTTCCGACCATCATCCGGCCGAGCTTCACGCTCGGCGGCACGGGCGGAGGCATTGCCTACAACATGGAGGAATTCGCCGAGGTCTGCAAGCGCGGTCTCGAGGCCAGCCCGACCCGGGAACTGCTGATCGAGGAATCGCTGATCGGCTGGAAAGAGTTCGAGATGGAAGTGGTCCGCGACAGCAAGGACAACTGCATCATCGTCTGCTCGATCGAGAACCTCGACCCGATGGGCGTGCATACCGGCGACTCGATCACCGTTGCCCCTGCGCAGACGCTTACCGACAAGGAATACCAGATCCTGCGTAACGCCAGCATCGCCGTGCTGCGCGAGATCGGGGTCGATACCGGCGGCTCGAACGTGCAGTTCGCGATCGATCCGGCGACCGGCCGCATGATCGTGATCGAGATGAACCCGCGTGTCTCGCGCTCCTCCGCCTTGGCTTCCAAGGCGACCGGGTTTCCGATCGCCAAGATCGCCGCCAAGCTGGCGGTCGGGTACACGCTCGACGAACTGAAGAACGACATCACCGGTGGTGCCACGCCGGCCTCGTTCGAGCCGTCGATCGACTACGTTGTGACCAAGATTCCGCGCTTTGCCTTCGAGAAGTTCCCGATGGCCAATGACCGCCTGACCACGCAGATGAAGTCGGTCGGCGAAGTGATGGCGATGGGGCGCACCTTCCAGGAATCGTTCCAGAAGGCGCTGCGCGGGCTCGAGGTCGGCGTCGATGGCATGAACCAGAAAACCACCGACCGCGAAGTCCTCGAAAAGGAACTCGGCGAACCCGGCCCCGAGCGCATCTGGTACGTCGGCGACGCGTTCGAGAACGGCTTCAGTCTCGATGAAGTGCATCAGCTCACACGCATCGATCCGTGGTTTCTGGCGCAGATCAAGCAGATCATCGACATGGAAATGGAACTCGACGACCGCGAGCTTGGCAGTATCGGTGCCGAAGAAATGCGCGGACTCAAGCGCAAGGGGTTTTCCGACCGTCGGCTGGCTAGATTGCTCAAGACCTCGGAAGCGGAGGTGCGCGGGCGGCGTTATGCGCATGGCGTGCGCCCGGTGTTCAAGCGCGTCGACACCTGCGCGGCCGAGTTCGCCACCTCGACCGCCTATATGTACTCGACCTACGAGGAAGAGTGCGAGGCGCGGCCGACCGACAAGAAAAAGATCATGGTGCTCGGCGGCGGACCGAACCGCATCGGCCAGGGCATCGAGTTCGACTATTGCTGCGTGCATGCCGCGCTGGCGCTGCGCGAGGACGGTTTCGAGACCATCATGGTCAATTGCAACCCGGAAACCGTGTCGACCGACTACGACACCTCAGATCGCCTGTATTTCGAGCCGCTGACGCTGGAAGACGTGCTGGAGATCGTGGCGATCGAAAAGCCGATCGGCGTGATAGTGCAGTTCGGCGGGCAGACGCCGCTCAAGCTGGCGCGCGATCTCGAGGCCAACGGGGTGCCGATCATCGGCACCAGCCCCGACATGATCGATTGTGCCGAAGACCGCGAGCGTTTCCAGATGATGTTGAACGATCTCGGCCTCAAGCAGCCGCCCAATCGAACGGCGCGCACGCCCGAAGCCGCCATCGAGGCCGCGGCGGAAATCGGCTATCCGCTCGTGGTGCGCCCGAGCTATGTGCTGGGCGGCCGCGCGATGGAAATCGTGCACGAGCAGAAAGATCTCGAGCGTTACATGCGCGAGGCGGTGAAGGTCAGCAACGATAGCCCGGTGCTGCTCGATCGCTTTTTGAACGACGCGACCGAGGTCGACGTCGATGCATTGTCGGACGGCACACAGGTAATCATCGGCGGCATCATGGAGCACATCGAACAAGCGGGCGTGCATTCCGGCGATTCGGCCTGCTCGCTGCCGCCGTACTCGCTGTCGCCGGCAATCCAGAACGAATTGCGCCGGCAGACGCAACTGATGGCCAGGGCGCTCAACGTCTGCGGCCTGATGAACGTGCAGTTCGCCATTCAGAAAAATGCGCCGGGCCAGGGCGATGACGCGACCATCTACGTGCTGGAAGTGAATCCGCGCGCGTCGCGCACCGTCCCCTTCGTCTCCAAGGCCTGCGGGCTGCCGCTGGCGAAGATCGCAGCGCGCTGCATGGCGGGACGCTCGCTCGTTGAGCAGGGCGTCACGCGCGAAGTCGTGCCGCCCTACTACTCGGTCAAGGAAGCGGTGTTCCCGTTCGTCAAGTTTCCCGGCGTCGATACGATTCTCGGGCCGGAGATGAAGTCGACCGGCGAGGTCATGGGTGTGGGCAAGACCTTCGCCGAGGCCTTCGTCAAATCGCAGATTGCCGCCGGCACCCGGCTGCCCAAGGGTGGCAAGGCGTTCATCAGCGTCAAGCAGGCAGACAAGGGCAAGGCCGTGCAAGCGGCGCGCGAGCTGGCCGACCTGGGCTTCGCGCTGGTTGCAACCCGCGGCACGGCACACGCGATCGCCGAGGCGGGTCTGCCGGTGGCGCCGGTCAACAAGGTCACGGAAGGCCGGCCCCATGTCGTCGACATGATCAAGAACGGTGACATCGGTTTCATCGTCAATACGGTCGATGAGCGGCGCACCGCGATTGCCGACTCGCGCTCGATCCGCACCAGCGCGCTGGCCGCGCGCGTCACGCTGTACACGACGGTAGAAGGCGCACTTGCCGCCTGCGCCGGGATGCGTCACATTGCAGCGCTGGAGACCTATGCGCTGCAGACGCTGCATGCCCAACTGAACTGACGCCCGAATGAACAAGGTTCCCTTGACGCTGGCCGGCGCCGAGCAACTGCGCGCCGAGCTGCAACGACTCAAGACGGTCGATCGGCCGGCCGTGATCGCGGCCATCGCCGAGGCGCGCTCGCATGGCGATCTGTCGGAAAACGCCGAGTACGATGCGGCCAAGGAACGCCAGGGCTTCATCGAGGGCCGCATCAAGGAAGTCGAGGGCAAGCTCGCCAATGCGCAGATCATCGACCCCAAGCTGCTCGATGCGGACGGTCGCTGCGTGTTCGGCGCCACGGTCGATCTCGAGGATGTCGAGAAAGGCGCCAAGGTGACTTACCAGATCGTCGGCGAGGACGAAGCCGACCTGAAAGCCGGCAAGGTGTCGATCAGCTCGCCGATTGCCCGCGCGCTGATCGGAAAGTATGCCGGCGACGTCGCTGAGGTGCAGGCGCCGGGCGGCGTGCGCGAATACGAGATCATCGACGTCCGCTATCTCTGACACGCCGTCGCCGCGGGCAACACACTCCTGCCGGCGCTGCGGTGTCCGGCCTTCGCCGATGCCGGGCCTTGCCATCCATGCGCAGACTGACCGACTTCCTTTACGTAGTGGCCATCACCCTGTGGGTCGGTGGATTGTGGGCGGTCGGCTACATCGTCGCGCCGACGCTGTTCCACGAACTGTCCGCCAATCGCGCGCTGGCCGGCAACCTTGCCGGACGCATGTTCACCATGATCGCCTGGGTCGGCATCGGCTGCGCGCTCTATCTGATGCTGTTCCTGTTTCTGCGCCGCGGTGCCGCGGCGTTCAGGTCGGGCGTGTTCTGGCTGGTTCTGGCGATGCTGCTGCTGACGCTGGCCGGCCACTTCGGCGTGCAGCCGATCCTCGCGCAGCTCAAGTCCGAGGCGCTGCCGCGCGAAGTCATGGAGAGCGTGCTGCGCGACCGCTTTGCGCGCTGGCACGGGATTTCGAGCGTGCTTTACCTGATCCAGAGCGTGCTCGGCGCCGCACTGGTGGCGATCCAGCAGCGCGGGCGCTAGCGATGGACTTAGCGGCCGCGCGTATTGTTGGCGCGTCGCGGCGGATTGGGCGTGGCGTTGCGGCGCGGTTTCAACGGCGCGGCGGGTTTGGCGGCGCGCCGGCTCGCTTGCGGCTTGGCCGGCACCACGCCGGCGGAGAGTTGTTTCTTGGTGGCGCGGTGCTTGGGCGGGCGCGCCGGCTTGACGGCGCCCGCGCTGTCGGCGGGCCGTTCGCGGAACACCACCAGCAGGTTGCCGATATGCTGCACCGGCGCGCATTGCAGGGTGTCGCAGATTTCGCCCAGCATCAGGTCGCGCTGTTCCCGCTCGATGCCATAGGTGCGGATTTTGATCAGCTCGTGCGCCTTGAGCGAGCGGTCGATTTCGTTGAGTACGGCGGGCGTGAGGCCGTTGCCGGCGATCGACACCACCGGCTGCAGCGCTTGGGCGCGGGCGCGCAGGGCCAGACGTTGTGCGGTTGCAAGTTCAATCATGTTGTTCCCTGACAAGGGGCGCGATTCTACGCCGTGAAGAAGCACAAGACCAGCAAGGCCTGGATCCACGACCACATCAACGATCCCTACGTGCAGCGCGCGCAGGCCGAGGGTTATCGCGCCCGCGCGGCGTACAAGCTGCTGGAGATCGACGAGCGCGACAAGCTGCTGCGCCCCGGGCTGCTGGTGGTCGATCTGGGCAGCGCGCCGGGTTCCTGGAGCCAGGTGGCGCTCAAGCGGATGGCCGGGCGCGGCCGCGTGCTCGCCCTCGACGTGCTGCCGATGGCGCCGCTGTCGGGTGTCGAATTCCTGCAGGGCGATTTCGGCGACGACAGGTTTCTCGCCGAGTTCGACCGATTGGTGGGAACCACGCCGGTCGGGCTTGTGATGTCGGATATGGCGCCCAATATGTCGGGGGTGGCGCTGACCGACCAGTCGCGCGCGATCCGCCTGGCGGAGCTGGCGCTGGATTTTGCCGCCAACAAGCTGGCGATCGACGGGCGTTTCCTGGTCAAGCTGTTCCAGGGAAGCGGATTCATGGAGTTCCGGGCCGAAATGGGCAAGGTTTTCCGCAAGGTCGACCTTCGCAAGCCGAAGGCTTCGCGCGACCGCTCGTCGGAGGTGTATCTGCTCGGCAGCGGTCTGGTCGGGTAGGGCTGCCCTGAGAGCCGCTCCAGGCCTCGATCCTGGCGATGGCAGGCTTGGGAGCGCCTGTTTATGCGGGTTCTGGCATGGGGTGCCTGAAGATGCCCGACCGGTGCGGCCTGGCGGCCCATCGATGAGGGAGTTATTGAACCAGATTGGCTTCAAACCGTGGCGCTCACGGGCATTTTTGGATTGCCTGGCAGAACGTTCGAACATAGAATCAGTCTATCCTGCCTAACCTCTACATCCGCAGGGCGGGAATAAGGAGTCATTTTGAACAACCTCTTCAAGAACCTCGCGATCTGGCTGGTGATCGGCATCGTGCTGATGACCGTGTTCAACCAGTTCAGTTCGCGCCAGGTCGCCCAGAACACGATCGAGTATTCGCAGTTCATGGACGATGCGCGCGCCGGCAAGATCGCCCGCGTGGTGATCGACGGGCGCACGCTCAAGGGCACCACGCAGGACGGCAAGCCGGTGCTCGCCTATTCGCCGGGCATGCAGGACATGTGGATGGTCGGCGACCTGATGCGTGCCGGCGTCAAGGTGGTGGCCGCCAAGCCCGATGAAGAGCAATCGATGCTGATGAACATCTTCGTCAGCTGGTTCCCGATGATCCTGCTGATCGGCGTGTGGGTGTTCTTCATGCGCCAGATGCAGGGCGGCGGCCGCGGCGGGGCGTTCTCGTTCGGCAAGTCCAAGGCGCGCATGCTCGACGAGTCGGCGAACAACATCACCTTCGTCGATGTGGCCGGATGCGACGAGGCGAAGGAGGAAGTCGCCGAACTGGTCGAATTCCTGCGCGATCCGTCCAAGTTCCAGAAACTCGGTGGGCGCATTCCCAAGGGCGTGCTGATGGTGGGCAGCCCGGGCACCGGCAAGACGCTGCTGGCCAAGGCGATCGCCGGCGAAGCCAAGGTGCCGTTCTTCTCGATATCGGGTTCGGACTTCGTCGAGATGTTCGTCGGCGTCGGTGCCGCGCGCGTGCGCGACATGTTCGAGCAGGCCAAGAAGCAGGCGCCGTGCATCATCTTCATCGACGAAATCGACGCGGTGGGCCGCCAGCGCGGCGCCGGCCTCGGTGGCGGCAACGATGAGCGCGAACAGACGCTGAACCAGTTGCTGGTCGAGATGGACGGTTTCGAGGGCAATGCCGGCGTGATCGTGATCGCCGCGACCAACCGGCCGGACGTGCTCGACCCGGCGCTGCTGCGCCCCGGCCGTTTCGACCGCCAGGTGGTGGTGCCGCTGCCGGATATCCGCGGCCGCGAGCAGATCCTGATGGTGCATATGCGCAAGGTGCCGATCGCCCCCGATGTCAAGGCCGACATCCTGGCCCGCGGCACGCCGGGCATGTCGGGCGCGGATCTCGCCAACCTCGTCAATGAGGCGGCGCTGTTCGCGGCACGCAGCAACAAGCGCCTCGTCGATATGGAGGACTTCGAGAAGGCCAAGGACAAGATCTTCATGGGCGCTGAGCGCAAGTCGATGGTGATCACGCCGGAAGACAAGAAGAAGACCGCGTATCACGAGTCCGGGCACGCGATCATCGGTTCGCTGCTGCCGGGCTGCGACCCGGTGCATAAGGTCACCGTCATTCCGCGCGGGCGGGCGTTGGGCCTGACCTGGACTTTGCCGGAAATCGACCGCTACAGCCTTTATCGGAGTCAGATGCTGGCCCAGATCAGCATGTTGTTCGGCGGACGGGTTGCCGAAGAGTTGTTCGTCGGGGAAGTCTCGACCGGTGCGTCCAATGATTTCGAGCGCGCAACCGGCATCGCACGGGACATGGTCACACGCTTTGGCATGTCCGAAGCGTTGGGTCCGATGGTCTACGGCGAAAACGAGGGCGAGGTGTTCCTGGGCCGCTCGATCACCACCCACAAGAATCTGTCGGAAGTGACGCTGGAAAAAGTCGACGCGGAGATCCGCAAGATCATCGACGAGCAATACGCGCTGGCGCGTCGGCTGCTCGAGGAGAACCGCGACAAGGTCGAAGCGATGACCGCCGCGCTACTCGAGTGGGAAACGATCGACGCCGAACAGATTGCCGACATCATGGCCGGCCGACCGCCGCGGCCGCCGAAACCGACCGCACCGCCGGTCAAGCCGTCGGGCGACGCGCCGCCGACCGGCACCGCGCCCGCCACGCCGCCCGCGCCGGCCTGAGGCCGGGCGGGTTCTGCGAAAAAGCAGGGCCGCGGCAATTGCGCTGCGGCCCTTGTCTTTGCGATTCGCCGAGCCGGTTACGACATGCAATCCGAACTTCACTGCGGCCGCCACCGGCTGCCGCTGTCCCGCCCGCTGATCATGGGCATCATCAATGCGACGCCGGATTCCTTTTCCGGCGATGGGCTCGCGCTGGATGTCGGGCGCGCGCTGGCCCAGGCGCGCGCCTTCGTCGAGGACGGCGCCGATATCCTCGACATCGGCGGCGAATCGACGCGGCCGGGTGCGACGCCGGTCGGCGCCGACGAGGAGATTCGTCGCGTGGTACCGCTGATCGATGCCCTGCGCGAACTCGGCGTGCCGTTGTCGATCGACAGCTTCAAGCCGCAGGTGATGCGCGCCGCGCTGGACGCCGGCGCAACCCTGATCAACGACATCAACGCGTTGCGCGCACCGGGGGCGCTCGAACTTGCGGCAGCCTCGGATGCCGCCGTTTGCCTGATGCATATGCAAGGCACGCCGCAGACCATGCAGGAGAATCCGGCCTACCACGACGTGGTGGCGGAGGTCGGGGCGTTTCTTGGCGAGCGCAGCCAAGCGTGCCGGGCGGCCGGCATCGCGCGCGAGCGGATCGTCATCGATCCCGGGTTCGGCTTCGGCAAGACCCCCGAGCACAATCTGCAACTGCTGCAAAGGCTCGACCGGCTGGCGGCCGGCGGCTATCCGGTGCTGGTCGGCCTGTCGCGCAAGTCGCTGCTGGGCACGCTCACCGGGCGCAAGGTGAGCGAACGGGTCGCCGCCAGCCTTGGCGCGGCGATCGCCGCCGTCGCGCGCGGGGCTGCCATCGTGCGCGTGCACGATGTCGCGGCGACCCGCGATGCACTTGCGGTATGGTGCATGGCAACCCAATCGAAACCATAGGATCGTGCAATGAGCAGAAAATACTTTGGTACCGACGGAGTGCGCGGGCGGGTCGGCGAAGCGCCGATCACGCCGGATTTCATGCTGCGTCTGGGCTATGCGGCGGGGCTGACCCTGGTCGCGCGCGAGCAATTGCCTTCGGGCGAACGCCCGGCGGTGCTGATCGGCAAGGACACCCGCGTCTCCGGCTACATGCTGGAAGCGGCGCTGGAAGCGGGCCTTGCTGCGGCCGGCGTGGACGTCATGCTGGCCGGGCCGATTTCCACGCCGGCGGTGGCCTACCTGACGCGCGCATTGCGCCTGCAGGCCGGCGTCGTGATTTCCGCCTCGCACAACCGCTACGACGACAATGGCATCAAGTTCTTCTCCGCCGGCGGTACCAAGCTGCCCGATGCCGTGGAACTCGAAATCGAGGCGCGCCTCGAGGAACCGATGGGCTGCATGGCCTCGGCGCAACTCGGCCGCGCCCGGCGCATCGACGATGCCGCGGGCCGTTACATCGAATTCTGCAAGAGCACCTTTCCCAACGAACTCGACCTGCGCGGCATGAAGATCGCGGTCGACTGCGCACACGGCGCCGCCTACAACATCGCGCCCAAGGTTTTCCATGAACTGGGTGCGGAGGTGGTGACCGTCGGGGTCGAACCCAACGGATTGAACATCAACGACAAGGTCGGTGCGACCAAGCCCGAGTCGCTGCGCCGGGCGGTGCTCGATTCCGGCGCCGAACTCGGCGTCGCGCTCGACGGGGACGCCGACCGGCTGGTCATGGCGGACGCCAGCGGCCGTCTCTACGACGGCGACGAACTGCTCTACATCATCGTCAGCGCACTGCTCGAGCACGGCAGGGTGGACGGCGTGGTCGGCACCCTGATGACCAATCTCGCCTTCGAGCAGGCGCTGGCGCGCCTGGAGGTGCCGTTCGCACGCGCCAAAGTGGGTGACCGCTATGTGCTCGAGGTCATGCACGAACGGGGTTGGAAACTGGGCGGCGAGAACTCGGGTCACATCATCTGCCTCGACAAGCACACCACCGGGGATGGCATCGTTTCTGCCCTGCAGGTGCTCGCAGCCCTGCGTCGGCGCCGCGTATCCCTGGCGCAGGCTTGTGAAGATCTGGTGCTGTTTCCGCAGAAACTGATCAACATCAAGCTCAAGCCCGGATTCGACTGGCGAACCCAGCCGGCCATCGAACAGGCCGCCCGCGAGGCCGAGCAAACCCTTGCCGACGCCGGCCGCGTGTTGCTGCGGCCATCGGGAACCGAACCGTTGCTGCGCGTAATGGTGGAGGGGCGCGACGAGCGTCTGGTCAACAAGCTGGCCGCCGGCATCGCGGCAGTGGTGGAGGCCGCGGCCGCCTAGTTTGTTGCGTGTAACAGGGCTGTCACATTGGCTCACTACACTCGCCTTTGATCCGTTCATCGTTCAAAGGAAAGAGTGAAATGAGCATCTCGATTTTCAAGTGGCTGAGCGCTTCCGCAATTGCCCTCGGCCTTGCGGCTGCAGGCGCGCACGCGGCAGAACTAACCGGTGCGGGCGCGTCGTTTCCTGCTCCGGTGTATGCCAAGTGGGCCGATGCCTACCAGAAGGCGACCGGCACCAAGATGAACTACCAGTCCATCGGCTCTTCCGGCGGACTCAAGCAAATTCGCGCCAAGACTGTCGATTTCGGTGCCTCCGACGCGCCGCTCAAGCCGGAAGAACTGGAAAAGGATGGCCTGCAGCAGTTCCCGACCGTGATCGGCGGGGTGGTGCCGGTGGTCAGTGTGGCGGGCATCAAGGCAGGCGATTTGCGCCTGACCGGTCCGGTGCTGGCAGACATCTATCTGGGCAAGATCAGCAAGTGGAACGACAAGGCGATCACAGCGCTCAATCCGAAGCTCGCCTTGCCGGATCAGCCGATCGCGGTGGTGCGTCGCGCCGACGGATCGGGCACCTCGTTCATTTTTACCAACTACCTGTCCAAGGTAAGTCCGGAGTGGAAGGCGAAGGTCAGCGAAGGTACGGCAGTGCAGTGGCCGACGGGCACCGGCGGCAAGGGCAACGAGGGCGTCTCCGCGTTCGTTCAGCAGTTGCCCGGTGCAATCGGCTATGTCGAGTACGCTTACGCCAAGCAGAACAAGATGGCCCACGTGCTGATGCAGAACGCTGCCGGCAACTTCGTTGCGCCCGACGATCTGGCGTTCAAGGCAGCCGCGGTCGGTGCGGAATGGACCAAGTCCGGTTTCTACGAAATTCTGACCAATCAGCCTGGCAAGGATGCCTGGCCGCTCACGGGCGCCACCTTCATCCTGATACACAAGGTCCAGGAAAAGCCGCAGCAGGGCAATGAGGTTCTGAAGTTCTTCAGCTGGGCGTACAAGAACGGCGGCAAGCTGGCCGAGGAACTCGATTACGTTGCACTACCCGATCCGCTGGTGAAGGCGATCGAGGCCTCCTGGAGCACGATAAAGGACGGTTCGGGTAAACTGGTTTACGCGAAGTAACGTCGCTGCCGGGGCTTGGCTGGCTCACGCCGGTCGAGCCCCGAGTCTCGCGCGGCGTCGCAGGAAGGCGTCGAGGCAACGTGGTGTTCTCTGACGGCGCCGCGAAGCTGGAACACAAAGCCTGTGCCCATCGATTTTCATCGCAATTCCAGTCCACATGGCCCCGCCAAGCAAACCGAGAACCGATCTGGCCGATGTGGCCTTTTTCAATCTGACCCGCGCTACGGCGGTGCTGACGCTGCTGATGCTGGGCGGCATCATCGTGTCGCTGTTCTATGGATCGTGGCCGTCGGTGCAGAAATTCGGCTTGTCGTTCCTGTGGACCTCGGACTGGAATCCGCCGATGGAGAAATTCGGCGCGTTGATTCCGATCTACGGCACCCTCGTCACCTCGATCATCGCGCTGGTGATCGCGGTGCCGGTGTCATTCGGGATTGCGCTGTTCCTGACCGAACTCTCGCCGATCTGGTTGCGCCGCCCGCTTGGCACCGCGATCGAACTGCTGGCGGCGATTCCGAGCATCGTCTATGGCATGTGGGGTCTGCTGTTCTTTGCGCCGATATTCTCGAAGTATGTCCAGCCGTTCCTTGCCTCGACACTCGGCAACGTGCCGGTGATCGGTGAGCTGTTTCAGGGCGCCCCGCTGGGTATCGGCATCCTGTCGGCCGGCATTATTCTCGCCGTGATGGTGATTCCGTTCATCGCATCGGTCATGCGGGACGTGTTCGAAGTGACCCCGCCGATGCTAAAGGAATCCGCCTACGGACTGGGCGCGACGACCTACGAGGTGGTGTGGAGCGTGGTTCTGCCTTACACGAAAGCCGGGGTGATCGGCGGCATCATGCTCGGTCTGGGTCGCGCACTCGGCGAGACCATGGCGGTGACTTTTGTCATCGGCAACACCAATTTTCTCAACAGCGTGTCGTTGTTCGCCCCGGGAAACAGCATTGCGTCGGCACTGGCCAATGAATTCGCCGAGGCAGATGCCGGGCTGCACACCGCGGCGCTGATAGAACTCGGTCTGATCCTTTTCCTCATCACCTTCCTCGTGCTTGCGGCTTCGAAGATTCTGCTGCTCAGACTCGCGCGCCAGGAAGGGACCAAGACCTGATTCGAGGCGATCAATCAATGAGCGCAACCAGTCCAACTGCCGCCGGGATGCCATCCGAATCGGCAAGCCGCCCCGGTTCCAGGGCCACGCCGGACGCCGGGCTGCGTCGACGCCGCAAGATTGCCAACAAAGTGGCGCTGTCCCTGTCGCTGATCGCGATGTCGTTCGGCTTGTTCTGGCTGATCTGGATTCTGATCACGGTCCTGCAGTACGGCATCGGCGGTTTGTCGCTGGCGCTGTTCACCCAAATGACGCCGCCTCCCGGAACCGCCGGCGGTCTGGCCAACGCGATTGCCGGCAGTGCGGTCCTGGTCGGCATGGCGACCCTGATCGGCACGCCGATCGGCCTGCTTTCGGGCATCTATCTCGCGGAGTACGGCAAGTTCACCTGGCTGGGCAGTGCGACACGCTTCATCAACGACATTCTGCTGTCGGCGCCATCGATCGTGATCGGCCTGTTCGTGTATGCGATTTACGTGGCGCAGGTGGGCAAGTTCTCGGCTATGGCGGGCGTCATCGCGCTGGCGCTGATCGTAATTCCGGTCGTGGTGCGCACCACCGAGAACATGCTGCAGCTGGTTCCCAACACGTTGCGTGAAGCGGCATTTGCGCTCGGCGCGCCGCGCTGGAAAGTCATCACCAAGGTGACGATTCGTGCTTCGTCGGCCGGCATCATTACCGGCGTGTTGCTGGCCGTGGCGCGGATCTCGGGAGAAACCGCGCCGCTGTTGTTCACCGCGCTGTCGAATCAGTTCTGGAGCCTGAGCCTTAACGATCCGATGGCGAACTTGCCGGTGACCATCTTCAAGTTCGCCATGAGCCCGTTCAAGGATTGGCAGGAACTCGCCTGGGCGGGTGTCTTCCTCATCACGCTCGGGGTGCTGTTGCTCAACATCCTCGCCCGCGTCATGTTCCATCGCAAGATTTCCGGCTGATAACACCAATCGAGTAAACATGATGCAAAACGATCCCGCCGTCCTGCAATCGCAGATGAGCTTCCGCAATTTCAACTTCTACTACGGGAAGTTTCATGCGCTGAAGAACATCAATCTCGAGATCTACAAGCGCAAGGTAACCGCATTCATCGGCCCGTCGGGTTGCGGCAAGTCCACGCTGCTGCGAACGATGAACCGGATGTACGATCTGTACCCCGAGCAGCGCGCCGAAGGCGAACTGACACTCGGTGGGCAGAACATTCTCGATCCGGGTGTCGACGTCAACGACTTGCGCGCACGCGTCGGCATGGTGTTCCAGAAGCCGACGCCGTTCCCCATGTCGATCTACGAGAACATCGCGTTCGGCGTGCGCCTGCACGAGAACCTGTCGCAGTCGCAGATGGACGAGCGCGTCGAATGGGCGCTCAACAAGGCGGCGCTGTGGGGTGAGGTGAAGGGCATACTCAAGCAGAGCGGCAACAGCCTGTCGGGCGGACAGCAGCAGCGGCTGTGCATTGCGCGCGGCATCGCGGTGAAGCCCGAAGTGTTGCTGCTCGACGAGCCCACCTCGGCGCTCGACCCGATCTCGACCTCGCGCATCGAGGAACTGATGAGCGAACTGAAGAGCGAGTTTACCATCGCCATCGTCACCCACAACATGCAGCAGGCAGCACGCGTTTCAGACTATACGGCGTACATGTATCTCGGCGATCTGATCGAATTCGGCGTCACCGATCAAGTCTTCATCAAGCCGCAGAAGAAGGAAACCGAGGACTACATCACCGGCCGCTTCGGCTGAGACGCCCGGCTGACAGGCGTTTTCGAGGCAGCATGCCGGAGAGCCGCATCTGGCGGTCCTCTTGGGCATGGCAGGCCGGAGAAGCCCGTCCCTGTTGGCTTCCAGGGCATCGCCTGCTTCGATCGCTGGCGTTGTCGATTCCGGGCAGCGGCCGCTGGCGATTGAGCGGGGCCGTGCGGTCGTCGTGCCGCGCGGCGGATTGCATCTCTCGTTGATCGACTTGCCGCGGCCTGTTCGTGCTGCGCGCCAACGCTTCGGGACGGATTCGAATTGACCGCATCGGCGCCCAACCGCTAAAATCACCGACTTTTCCCAGTCACGGAGCGCCGAGATGAACGCACAACGTACGCCGCTGGTCGCAGGAAACTGGAAGATGCACGGCACGCTCGAGGCAAATACCGCGCTGTTGGGCGAAGTCATCAAGGGTGCGGGGTCTTTCGGCCGTGCCCAGGTGGCGGTCTGCGTGCCGTTTCCCTATCTCGCGCAGGCGCAGTCGCTGCTGGCGGCAACGCCTGTCGCATGGGGCGCGCAGAACGTCAGCCAGCATACCCACGGCGCATACACGGGCGAGGTCTCGTGCGCGATGCTCAAGGATTTCGGTTGTCGCTATGCGATCGTCGGGCACTCCGAGCGTCGGGCGATCTACGGTGAGGACGACGCGCTGATCGCCGCCAAGACCGCGGCTGCACTGGCGGCCGGGTTGATCCCGATCGTGTGTGTCGGCGAATCGCTGGCGGAGCGCGAATCGGGTGTGACCGCGGACGTCGTGCGGCGTCAGCTCGCCGCGGTGATCGACGTCGTAGGCGCGAGCGGCATCGCCAAGTCGGTCATTGCCTACGAGCCGGTGTGGGCGATCGGCACCGGCAAGACGGCGAGTCCGGCACAGGCGCAGGAAGTGCATGCGCTGATTCGCGCCCAAGTGGCGCAGTCGGATGCCGGCGTGGCGCAGGGCGTGCGGATTCTCTACGGCGGCAGCGTCAAGGCCAACAACGCGCGCGAGCTTTTTGCGCAAGCGGACATCGACGGCGGACTGATCGGCGGCGCAGCGCTGGTGGCGCAGGACTTTCTCGCGATTTGCGCGGCGGCGAACTGATCGCGCAACTCGATCAATGATGGTTTGAACGGGTGCCGTGCATCCGCAAAGGCGACAGCAATGGAATTCGCGTTTCCCCTGATCTTGACGATTCACGTGATCGCCGGACTGGGCGTGATCGGGCTGGTATTGATGCAGCATGGCAAGGGCGCCGACATGGGAGCGGCGTTCGGCAGCGGCGCCTCGGGAAGCCTGTTCGGCGCTTCCGGTTCGGCGAATTTCCTGTCGCGCACGACAGGCGTTCTCGCCGCGCTGTTCTTTGCCACCAGCCTGACGATGTCGTACCTTGCAAGCAGCCGGCCCAAAGCCGGCGGCAGCGTGATGGACAATTTGCCCGCGCAAACTGCACCGGCAGATTCCAAGGCGGCGGGCGTGCCCGTCAACCCGCCTGCCGGGGTCGCGCCGGCGCAACCGGCGGGCCCGGTCCCGGGGGATCTCAAGTCGAAGGAAATCCCGAAGTAGCGCCTGGACCGGCAGGTGGAGCGCGGCCGAATCGGCAATGGCGCTTCTCTGCCGCGTCGCAACGTCGTATAATTCGCGCCGATCCGCTACACCCGTGCCGACGTGGTGAAATTGGTAGACACGCTATCTTGAGGGGGTAGTGGCGAAAGCTGTGCGAGTTCGAGTCTCGCCGTCGGCACCAGCAAGCCTGATTGCGATTTGGGACGGCAGTTTTCAGTCGGCCAGGGGGCCGACTGACTCTTAGGAAATGACCGGCTACAACCATGTTGGAAAACTACTTTCCCGTACTGCTTTTCATCCTGGTCGGCCTCGCTTTCGGTTGCGTCCCCATCCTCATGGGACGGCTGGTCGCCCCCTACAAGCCGGATGCGGAAAAGCTCTCTCCCTACGAATGCGGCTTCGAGGCCTTCGAGGATGCGCGCATGAAGTTCGACGTGCGCTACTACCTCGTGGCCATCCTGTTCATTCTGTTCGACCTGGAAATCGCCTTCCTCTTTCCATGGGCCATCGTGCTCAAGGAAATCGGCATGTTCGGATTCGTTTCGATGATGGTATTTCTCGGGATTCTGGTCGTGGGCTTCATTTACGAATGGATGAAAGGCGCACTGGAGTGGGAGTAGATCGCGTCGAACCGCACGCAGGTTCTGGGGGAGTCGAATGAGCATCGAAGGCATCCTGCAGGAAGGTTTCGTCACGACCACCCTAGACAAGGTCATCAACTGGACCCGCACGGGTTCGCTGTGGCCCATGACGTTCGGGTTGGCCTGCTGCGCGATCGAAATGATCCACGCCGGTTGCTCGCGGTACGACCTAGATCGTTTCGGCATCGTGTTTCGACCTAGTCCGCGCCAGTCGGATCTCATGGTGGTGGCCGGAACGCTGTGCAACAAGATGGGACCGGCCATGCGCAAGGTCTACGACCAGATGCCGGAACCGCGCTGGGTCGTGTCGATGGGCTCTTGCGCGAACGGCGGCGGCTACTATCACTACTCGTATTCTGTCGTGCGCGGCTGCGACCGTATCGTGCCAGTGGACGTGTACGTACCAGGCTGCCCGCCGTCCGCCGAGGCGCTGCTCTACGGCCTCATCCAGTTGCAGAACAAGATCAAGCGCACCAACACCATCGCCCGCTGAATTCATGAGTACACGACTGGAACGCCTGACCGAGACGTTGCGCAACGTGCTCGGTGCTCGGATCGACAACCTGGTGGTCGATTTCGGAGAAGTCACCATCGAAGTCGCGGCGGTGAATGTGATCGAGACGGCGCGCTTGCTGCGCGACAACGCCGATCTGCATTTCGAGCAACTGATGGATACCTGCGGCGTCGACTACCAGGCGTATGGCGACGGAATCTGGCGCGGGCGGCGTTTTGCCGCCGTCAGCCAACTGCTCTCGGTGGCCAGGAACTGGCGGGTGCGTTTGCGTGTCTTTGCGCCTGACGACGATTTTCCGGTGGTGCCGACGCTGACCGGAATCTGGCCGTCGGCAAACTGGTTCGAGCGCGAAGCCTTCGACCTGCTCGGCATCATGTTCTCCGGGCACCCCGATTTGCGGCGTATCCTGACCGACTACGGTTTCGTCGGTCATCCGTTCCGCAAGGATTTCCCGATTTCCGGGTATGTCGAGATGCGATATGACCCGGATCAAGGCCGGGTGATTTATCAGCCGATTACCATCGAGCCGCGCGAAAACACGCCGCGGATCATCCGCGAAGAGAATTACGGAAACGTCGGCAATGGCTGAGATCCGCAACTACACACTGAATTTCGGTCCGCAGCACCCGGCGGCCCACGGCGTGCTGCGCCTGGTGCTGGAACTCGACGGCGAGGTCGTCGTGCGTGCCGATCCGCATGTCGGCCTGCTGCATCGCGCGACGGAGAAACTGGCCGAGACGCGCACCTGGATTCAATCGGTCCCGTACATGGACCGGCTCGACTACATGTCGATGATGTGCAACGAGCACGCCTATTGCATGGCGATCGAGCGGTTGCTGAAGCTCGAAGTACCGCTGCGGGCGCAGTACATCCGGGTCATGTTCGACGAGATTACCCGCATCCTCAATCACCTGCTCAACGTCGGTACCCACGCGCTGGACGTCGGCGCGATGACGATGGTGCTGTACACCTTCCGCGAGCGCGAAGACTTGATGGATATCTATGAGGCGGTGACCGGCGCACGCATGCATGCCGCCTATTACCGGCCGGGTGGGGTTTATCGCGATCTGCCGGATCGGATGCCCAAGTACACCGAGAACAAGTTCAAGAACGCCGCCACGGTAAAGAAGCTGAACGAGGCCCGCGAGGGGTCGGTGCTCGATTTCATCGAGGACTTCACCAATCGCTTCCCGACCTTGGTCGATGAGTATGAAACGCTGCTCACCGACAACCGCATCTGGAAGCAGCGCACGGTCGGTATCGGGGTGGTAACGCCCGAGCGTGCGCTGGCGCTGGGTTTCACCGGACCGATGCTGCGCGGATCGGGTATCGAATGGGATCTGCGCAAGAAGCAGCCCTACGAGGTTTATGACCGGATCGAGTTCGATGTGCCGGTCGGCGTCGAGGGCGACTGCTACGATCGGTATCTGTGCCGGATTGAAGAGCTGCGTCAGGCGAACCGCATAATCAAGCAGTGCGTCGACTGGCTGCGCAAGAATCCGGGCCCGGTCATCACGGACAATCACAAGATCGCCCCGCCGTCGCGCGAGGAAATGAAAGCCAACATGGAAGAGCTGATTCATCACTTCAAGCTCTTTACCGAAGGCTTCCATGTGCCGCCCGGCGAAGTTTATGCGGCGGTCGAGCACCCGAAAGGGGAATTCGGCGTCTATGCGATTTCCGATGGCGCAAACAAACCTTATCGCGTCAAGCTGCGAACCGCAGGATTCGCCCATCTGTCCGCACTGAACGAGATGGGGACGGGGCACATGATCGCCGACATCGTCGCCCTGATCGGCACCATGGATATCGTGTTCGGCGAGATCGATCGCTAGAGATCACCGGCGGCGCGTTTGCCGCGGAACCCAAACCAACCAACAGTCATGCTGAGCCAGGACGCCCTCAAGAAGATCGACCGCGAAATCGCAAAATACCCGGCTGAACACAAGCAATCCGCCGTGATGGCTGCGCTTGCCATTGCCCAGGAAGAAATGGGCTGGCTGTCGAATCAGACAATGGAATTCGTCGCCAATTACCTGGGTATGCCGCCGATCGCGGTTTTCGAGGTCGCGACGTTCTACAACATGTATGACCTGGCACCGGTCGGCAAGTACAAGATCACCGTATGTACCAACCTGCCGTGCGCGCTTTCGGGCGGTTATGACGCCGCCGAGTATGTGCAGCACAAGCTGGGCATCGGCTTCAATGAAACCACGCCGGACGGCAGATACACCCTGAAAGAGGGCGAGTGCATGGGTGCCTGCGGGGATGCGCCGGTGCTGCTGGTGAACAACACGCGCATGTGTAGCTGGATGACTCCCGAGCAGATCGACAAGCTGCTCGCGGAACTGAAATAAGGGCTGGATCGGGATGCTCAAGATCGATCAACCGATGCATATGGCGCCGCAGATTCTTGCCAATCTGGACGGCGAGAAAACCTGGCGCCTCAAGGACTATCTGGCGCGCGGCGGCTACGCGGCGCTGAGAAAGATCCTCGGCGAAAAGATTCCCCCCGAGACGGTGGTCGCCGAGCTTAAGGCCTCTGCCCTGCGCGGCCGCGGCGGCGCGGGTTTTCCGACCGGCCTCAAGTGGAGCTTCATGCCGAAGCAGTACACCGGCGAGAAGTATCTGGTTTGCAACTCGGATGAAGGCGAGCCGGGAACCTTCAAGGATCGCGACATCCTGCGCTACAACCCGCATATCGTGATCGAAGGCATGGCGATTGCCGCCTATGCGATGGGTACGGCACGCGGCTACAACTACATTCACGGCGAGGTGTGGGACGTCTACAAGCGCTTCGAGGAAGCGCTGGATGAAGCGCGCGCCGCGGGTTTCATAGGACAGAAGATCCTCGGTTCCGATTTCGGTTTTGAACTGTTCGCGCACCACGGCTACGGCGCCTACATATGCGGTGAGGAAACCGGACTGCTCGAGTCGATCGAAGGCAAGAAGGGGCAGCCGCGCTACAAACCGCCGTTCCCGGCGAGCTTCGGTCTGTACGGCAAGCCGACCACGATCAACAATACCGAAACGTTTGCCGCCGTGCCGTGGATCATCATGAACGGCGGCAGCAAGTATCTCGAAGTCGGCAAGCCGAACAATGGCGGGACCAAGGTGTTTTCCGTCTCGGGCCATGTCAATCGTCCGGGCGTCTATGAAATACCGATGGGCACGCCGTTCGCCAGGTTGCTCGAGATGTGCGGCGGCATGCGCGGTGGCCGCAAGCTCAAGGCCTGTATCCCCGGCGGATCGTCGATGCCGGTACTGCCCGGCGACGTGATGATGGCGTGCGACATGGATTACGACTCGATCGGCAAGGCCGGTTCCATGCTCGGCTCGGGCGCCGTCATCATCATGGACGAGACGACCTGCATGGTGCGCGCGCTGGAGCGCCTGTCGTACTTTTACTTCGAGGAATCCTGCGGCCAATGCACGCCTTGCCGCGAAGGTACCGGGTGGCTGTATCGCGTTGTTCATCGGATAGAGCATGGCCAGGGACGGCCCGAGGATCTCGATCTGCTGACCTCGGTTTCGGACAACATTGCCGGCCGCACCATCTGTGCGCTTGGCGATGCGGCGGCCCTGCCGGTCAAGAGCTTCGTCAAGCATTTCCGTTCGGAGTTCGAGTATCACATCGAAAACAAGAAGTGCCTGGTGCCGGTCGACGTGCAACGCGCCGGCAGCAAGATCTACGTGGAACACGCGGCATGCTAGAACTCGAAATCGACGGCAAGCAGGTTCAGGTGCCCGAAGGCAGCACCGTCATGGATGCCGCCAACAAGATCGGCTCCTACATCCCGCACTTCTGTTACCACAAGAAACTCTCGATCGCGGCCAACTGCCGTATGTGTCTGGTCGAAGTGGAAAAGGCGCCCAAACCGCTCCCGGCGTGCGCCACGCCTGCCGCAAACGGCATGAAGGTCAAGACCCGTTCGGAACAGGCGATCACTGCGCAAAAGGGCGTGATGGAGTTCCTGCTGATCAACCATCCGCTCGACTGCCCGATCTGCGATCAAGGCGGCGAATGCCAGTTGCAGGATCTGTCGATCGGCTATGGCGGCAGTGCCTCGCGCTACGAGGAAGAAAAGCGCGTTGTCGTCAACAAGAACCTCGGTTCATTGATCTCCACAGACATGACGCGCTGCATCCACTGCACACGGTGCGTGCGTTTCGGGCAGGAAATCGCCGGCATTATGGAACTGGGCGTCGCGAATCGCGGCGAGCATTCGGAAATCCTGGCATTCGTGGACCGAACCGTCGATTCGGAACTTTCGGGCAACGTGATCGACCTGTGCCCGGTTGGCGCGCTGACGTCCAAGCCGTTTCGTTTTTCGGCACGAACCTGGGAGTTGTCGCGGCGCAAATCGGTGAGTCCGCACGACGGACTCGGCGCCAACCTCGTAGTGCAGGTCAAGCATAGCGAGGTCAAGCGTGTGCTGCCGTTGGAGAATGAAGAGGTCAACGAGTGCTGGATCTCGGACAAGGACCGGTTTTCGTACGAGGCCTTGAACTCCGAGCAGCGTCTGCGCCGGCCGATGCTCAAGCAGGACGGCCAGTGGAAGGAAGTCGACTGGCAGACCGCCCTGGAATACGTCGCCAACGGTTTGCGGCGTATCGCAGCTGCTCACGGCGCTGCGGCCATTGGCGCCATGCTGTCGCCGCACAGCACACTGGAAGAGATGTTCCTGGCGCAAAAGCTGATGCGCGGGTTGGGATCGGAGAACGTGGATTTCCGCCTGCGGCAGAGTGACTTTTCTCTCGATCGCAAGGCAGGCAGGGCGCCGTGGCTGGGCATGCCGATCGCCGATTTCGCGCGGCTCGACCGTGTGCTGGTGGTGGGCAGCTTTCTGCGCAAGGACCACCCGTTGCTCGCGCAGCGGCTGCGCCAGTCGGCGAAGAAGGGCGCGCAGATAAGCATGATCCACGCGACAGCGGACGATCCGCTGTTTCCGCTGTGCGCCAACATGACGGTGGCGCCGTCGGCTTTTGCGGCCACGCTGGCCCAGGTCATCAAGTCGGTGGCCGAGCAGAAGGCGATCGCCTTCGCGGACACGCTCTATCAACAGACCCTGACCATGCCGGTTGCCGAGGCTGCGCGCCGGATTGCGGCAAGCCTGGTTTCGGGCGAGCGGGTCGGAATCTTTCTTGGCAATTTTGCGCAACAGCATCCTGCCGCTGGGCAGCTTGCCGCCTTGGTGCAGGAGCTGGCACGCCTGCTCGGTGCGAGGTTCGGCGTTCTGGGCGAAGCGGCAAACAGCGTCGGCGGCTATGTTGCGGACGCATTGCCGCATGGCGGCGGACTCAACGCGCGGACCATGCTCGAACAGCCGCGCAAGGCTTATCTTGTGCTGCATGCCGAAGCGGAACTCGATTGCGCAAATCCGCTGCTGGCGGCGCAGGCGCTGTCGTCGGCAGACATGGTCGTGGCGATGAGCGCGTTCCAGACGCGAGCCACCGAGTATGCCGATGCAATTCTGCCGGTGGCTCCGTTCAGTGAAACTTCCGGCACCTTCATCAATACCGAAGGCCGGGTTCAGAGTTTCAATGCTGTGGTCAAGCCGCTCGGCGAGACCCGCCCCGCGTGGAAGGTGCTGCGGGTGCTCGGCAATCTGCTCGGGCTCGCAGGGTTCGATTTCGAGAGTTCCGAAAGCGTTCGCGCGGCCGTACTCGGCGGCGACGCCCTTTCAGTGGCCGACCGCTTGAACAACGATGCGGGTCCGGTGGACGTGAAGCTCGCGGCGGATTCGGGATCCCTTGAACGGGTTGCAGATGTGCCGATCCATTTTGCCGACCCGCTCGCCCGCCGTGCGCCATCTTTGCAACACACGCGCGACGCAGCTGAGCCTGCCGCCCGCATGAGTTCCACGACGCTCGGCCGGCTGGGCGTGACCGGCGGAGAGACGGTGCGGGTTCGCCAAGGGCAGGGCGAGGCGGTGCTTCAGGCGGTCGTCGACGAGGCTGTTGCGGACGGTTGTGTGCGCATCGCCGCCGCGCATGAATCGACGTCGGCGCTGGGCGACCTGACCGGCCCGATTTCCGTGGAGCGCGTGTGATGGAACGCCAGGTTCTCGACATGTTTCAGTGGGTCTGGGGTTCGCACTGGGATGCGGTTTGGGGGCTGGTCGGCCCGGTGTGGCCGCTGATCTGGGCGGTGGTCAAGATCATGGTGATCATCGCGCCGCTGATGCTTTGTGTGGCCTACCTTACGCTTGCCGAGCGCAAGGTGATCGGCGCGATGCAGGTGCGCATGGGTCCGAACCGCGTCGGTTGGGGCGGCTACCTGCAGCCGATTGCCGACGGCATGAAGCTGTTCTTCAAGGAAATCATCGTTCCGTCGCAGGCGAACAAGGCACTTTACATACTTGCGCCGATTCTCTCGCTGGGTCCGGCGCTCGCTGCCTGGGCGGTGGTCCCGTTCAGCGAGACGATGGTGCTCGCCAACGTCGATGCCGGGCTGCTCTACATCATGGCGATCACGTCGATGGGCGTGTATGGGGTGATCATCGCCGGCTGGGCGACCAACTCGAAATACGCGTTCCTCGGCAGCATGCGTTCGGCCGCACAGATCGTGGCCTACGAAATCGCCATGGGCTTCGCGCTGGTCACGGTGCTGATGGTGTCCGGCAGCCTCAATCTGAGTGATATCGTCGCACAGCAGGGTACAGGGCTGTTTTCAAAATCTTGGTTTCCCTTTCTGTCGTGGAACTGGATTCCGTTGTTCCCGATGTTCATCGTCTATCTGGTTTCGGGTGTGGCCGAAACCAACCGGGCGCCGTTCGACGTCGTGGAGGGCGAATCGGAGATCGTTGCCGGTCACATGATCGAGTACTCGGGCATGGCGTTCGCGCTGTTCTTCCTCGCCGAGTATGCGAACATGATTCTCGTGTCGACGATGGTGTCGACAATGTTCCTCGGCGGCTGGCTGTCGCCGTTCAGTTTCGTCCCCGACGGACTGCACTGGCTTTTTGCCAAGGCGTGTTTCGTGCTGTTCCTGTTCCTCTGGTTCCGTGCCACCTTCCCCCGCTATCGCTACGACCAGATCATGCGGCTGGGCTGGAAGGTGTTCATTCCGCTGACCATCATCTGGCTGGTGCTGATCGGTGTGTGGATGATGTCGCCGTTGTCGATCTGGAAGTGAGAGTGATGCCATGGGCGCGATGAAGGAAGTCGTTGGCAGCCTGATGCTGCGCGAATTGGTCAAGGGCCTGGCCCTGACCGGGCGCCACATGTTCCAGCGCAAGATCACCATCCAGTTTCCGGAAGAGAAGACGCCGCAGAGCAATCGCTTCCGCGGGCTGCACGCGCTGCGTCGTTATCCCAACGGTGAGGAACGCTGCATCGCCTGCAAGCTGTGCGAGGCGGTGTGTCCGGCCATGGCAATTACGATCGAGTCGGATCAGCGCGCGGACGGCACCCGGCGTACCACGCGCTACGACATCGATTTGACCAAGTGCATTTTTTGCGGCTTCTGCGAAGAAGCCTGTCCGGTGGACGCGATTGTCGAGACGCGCATTCTCGAGTTTCACGGCGAGCAGCGTGGCGATCTCTACTACACCAAGCAGATGCTGCTTGCGGTGGGGGATCGAAACGAGGAGCAGATTGCCAAGGATCGTGAAGCCGACGCGCAGTACCGCTGACGCGGTCGGTCTGTTGAACTGATTAGGGAGAAGGACGGGGCGCGACCTGGCGTGCCACCGGCCTAGGGACAAGGATAACCATGGAGTTCAAGACGTTTGTCTTCTATTTTCTCTCCGCCATCCTGGTGGTGGCGTCGCTACGCGTCATCACGGCGCGCAATCCGGTGCATGCCGCGTTGTTCCTGGTGCTCGCCTTCTTCACGGCAGGCGGCGTGTGGATGCTGCTGGAGGCGGAGTTTCTCGCCATCACGCTGGTGCTGGTGTATGTCGGCGCCGTGATGGTGCTCTTCCTGTTCGTGGTCATGATGCTCGACATCAATCTCGAACGCATGCGCCAGGGCTTCTGGAGCAACCTGATCCCCGGCCTGGTGGTCGGCGGCATGATGCTCGCGGAGATGGTGCTGGTGCTCGGTGCCAAATACTTCAACATCGAGAACATGCCCAACCCGCCTGGTGCCGCGGCCGGCTACAGCAACACCAAGGAACTCGGCCGTCTGATCTACACAGATTACGCGTACCCGTTTGAACTTGCGGCGGTGGTGCTGCTGGTGGCGATCATTGCCGCAATCGCCCTCACCATGCGCAAGCGCAAGGATACCAAGTGGGTCGATCCGGCCGCCCAGGTCGCGGTGAAGCGCAACGACCGGATCCGCATTGTGTCCATGCCGGTCGACAAAGAATGATCACCGGGCAGGGGGAACGAGAACAATGACTTTGTCGCTGCAGCACTACCTGATCCTCGGTGCGGTTCTGTTCGCCATAGGCGTGGTAGGCATCTTCCTCAACCGGAAGAACCTGATCATCCTGCTGATGGCGATCGAACTGATGCTGCTTGCGGTCAACATGAATTTCGTCGCGTTTGCGCATTACATGGGCGATACGGCGGGGCAAATCTTCGTCTTCTTCATTCTCACGGTTGCCGCGGCAGAGTCGGCCATCGGATTGGCGATCCTGATCGTGTTGTTCCGCAATCTGCGATCGATCCACGTCGACGACCTCGACGGCCTCAAGGGTTAATCCTTCATGGACATGAAGTCGCTCTATCTGCTCGTACCGCTCGCGCCGCTGGCGGGCGCAATCATTGCGGGCCTGTTTTGCCGGGTGATTCCGCGCTGGGTGGCGCACACGGTGACGATACTCGGCGTGGCCGTGGCAGTGGCCGCATCGTGGGTGATCTTCCAGGATGTGCAGGCGGGCAACACCTTCGACGGACCTGTCTATACCTGGATGCAGGCCGGCGGCATCAAGTTTGAAGTCGGCTTCCTGATCGATCCGCTCACCACACTGATGATGCTGGTGGTCTCGTCGGTATCGCTGATGGTGCACATCTACACCATCGGCTACATGGCTGACGACGACGGCTACAACCGGTTCTTCTCCTACATTTCGCTGTTCACCTTCTCGATGCTGATGCTGGTGATGAGCAACAACTTTCTCCAGCTGTTTTTCGGCTGGGAAGCGGTGGGTCTGGTCTCGTATCTGCTGATCGGCTTCTGGTACACGCGCCCGACTGCGATTTTCGCCAACCTCAAGGCCTTTCTGGTCAACCGGGTCGGCGATTTCGGATTCCTTCTGGGCATCGGCCTGATCGCCGCCTACGCCGGTTCGCTCAACTATGCCGAGGTTTTCGCCAAGGGCAAGGATCTGGCAAACCTGACGGTCGAGTTGCTTCCGGGTACGCCGTGGATGCTGGTCAGCGTCATCTGCATTTGCCTGTTCATCGGCGCCATGGGCAAGTCCGCACAGGTGCCGCTGCATGTCTGGCTGCCCGACTCGATGGAAGGCCCGACACCGATCTCCGCCCTGATCCATGCCGCCACCATGGTGACGGCCGGCATCTTCATGGTGGCGCGCATGTCGCCGCTGTTCGAGCTATCGGATGCGGCGCTGTCGTTCGTGCTGGTGATCGGCGCCACGACCGCGCTGTTCATGGGCTTTCTCGGCATCGTGCAGAACGACATCAAACGGGTGGTCGCCTACTCGACGCTCTCGCAGCTTGGCTACATGACGGTCGCCCTCGGCGTTTCGGCCTATTCCGCGGCGATCTTCCACTTGATGACGCATGCCTTCTTCAAGGCGCTGCTGTTCCTCGGCGCCGGCTCGGTCATCATCGGCATGCATCATGACCAGGACATCCGCAACATGGGCGGCCTGTGGAAGTACATGCCGATCACCTGGTTTACCTCGCTGGTCGGTTCGCTGGCGCTGATCGGGACGCCGTTCCTGTCGGGCTTCTACTCCAAGGACAGCATCATCGAAGCGGCCGCGCTGTCGCATCTCCCGGGTGCCGGATACGCGTATTTCGCGGTGCTGGCGGGAGTCTTCGTTACCGCGTTCTACTCGTTCCGTATGTATTTCCTGGTGTTCCACGGCAAGGAGCGCTTCGGCCATGCGCATGGCCACGGCCATCACGACGATCACGCGGCCGACGAACATCACCACGGTCTGGCGCCAGGGCAGAAGCCGCACGAATCGCCCTGGGTGGTCTGGCTGCCGCTGGTCCTGCTGGCCATCCCTTCGGTCATCATCGGCTTCATGGAGATCCAGCCGCTGCTCTACGGCGAGTACTTCAGGGGCGCGATCCACATTGCGCCGGTGCATGAGGCGATGGCCGAAATGGCTGCGCATTTTCACGGCCCGGTGGCGATGGCGATGCACTCGTTCTCGCAAGCGCCGTTCTGGCTTGCCCTCGGCGGTGTCGTGCTGGCTGCTTTTCTCTACCTGTTTGCCACCGACCTGCCCGGCAAGCTTCTGAAGCTGGTCCAGCCGATCCATACGCTGCTCGACAACAAGTATTACTTCGACAAGTTCAACGACATGGTCTTCGCAGCGGGCGCACGGCTGATCGGCCGCGGCTTGTGGAAGGGCGGCGACCAGATCCTGATCGACGGCATCGCGGTAAACGGATCGGCGCGCATGGTTGGCTGGGTATCGCAGATCACACGCCTGCTGCAGAGCGGACATATCTACCAGTACGCGTTTGCCATGATCATCGGCGTGTTCATCCTGCTGACGTTCTACAACCGCGGATGAGCAAGCCGGCGGGACCGAATGAAAGAATCGAACTCATGGCAGTCGCGCTACGCGCTGTCGCAAACGGAAATTTGAGATGACGGGATCACCATTGCTCAGTCTTGCGATCTGGGTGCCGATAGTCGGCGGCCTGCTGGTGCTCGCCACCGGGTCGGATCGCAATGCGCCCATGGCACGCGGCATCGCGCTGATCGCCGCGGTGCTCGGTTTTCTCGTGACCATCCCGCTCTATCTGCACTTCGACACCTCGACCAGCGCAATGCAGTTTGTCGAACTCTCGCCGTGGATACGCCGATTCAACATCAACTACCACCTCGGGGTTGACGGCATTTCGGTGTGGTTCGTCCTGCTCAACGCTTTCATTACCGTGATCGTGGTGATGGCCGGCTGGGAAGTGATCAAGGAAAAGGTGGCCCAGTACATGGCCGCCTTCCTGATCATGTCGGGGCTGATGAACGGCATTTTCGCCGCGCTCGACGGCATCCTGTTCTATGTGTTCTTCGAGGCCTCGCTGATCCCGATGTACCTGATCATCGGCATCTGGGGCGGGCCGAACCGCGTCTATGCGGCGTTCAAGTTCTTCCTCTATACGCTGCTCGGCTCGCTGCTGCTGCTGATAGCGTTTCTCTGGCTGTTCCTCGAAGCGGGCGGCAAGTTCGGCGTTCTCGACTGGCACGAACTGCCGATCGGCATGACCGCACAGACGCTGATCTTCTGGGCCTTCCTGGTCAGCTTCGCGGTCAAGGTGCCGATGTGGCCGGTGCATACCTGGCTGCCGGACGCCCACGTCGAGGCGCCGACCGGCGGATCGATCGTTCTGGCCGCGATCGCGCTGAAGCTCGGGGCTTACGGTTTCCTGCGGTTCTCGCTGCCGATCGTGCCCGACGCATCGCACGCGATGGCGCCGATCATCATCGGCCTGTCGCTGGTCGCGGTGATCTACATCGGCTTCGTCGCGCTGGTGCAGACCGACATGAAGAAGCTGGTCGCCTATTCGTCGATCTCGCACATGGGATTCGTCACGCTGGGCTTTTTCATCTTCAACCGGCTCGGCATCGAAGGGGCGATCGTGCAGATGATCTCCCACGGTTTTGTTTCGGCCGCGATGTTTGCCTGCATCGGCGTCATGTACGACCGCATGCACAGCCGGCAGATCGCCGACTACGGCGGTGTGGTCAGTTCAATGCCCAAGTTCGCCGCGCTGTTCATGTTGTTCGCGATGGCCAATTCGGGCCTGCCGGCCACCAGCGGCTTCGTCGGCGAGTTCATGGTGGTGCTGGGCGCGATCCAGTTCAATTTCTGGACGGCCTTCGCCGCGTCGACCACGCTGATCCTCGGCGCCGCCTATACGCTGTGGATGTACAAGCGCGTGGTGTTCGGCGCGGTAACCAATCCGCATGTTGCCGAAATGGCGGACATCAACGGCCGCGAATTCCTGTTTCTTGCGCTGCTCGCTGCCTGCGTGATGGCAATGGGTCTCTATCCGTTCCCGTTCACCGAGGTCATGCACGCTTCGGTGGACAACCTGCTCAAGCACGTCGCGATGAGCAAGCTCTGAGCCGCGCGGACGAAAGACGACCATGAACTTCGTGATGCCCGATTTCATTCCCGCCGCGGCGGAAATCTTCATCCTCACCATGGCCTGCGTGGTGCTGCTGGCCGACCTGTTCTTCGGCAAGAGCAACCGCTGGCTGGCCTACTTCCTGACCCAGTTCACTCTGGTCGGTGCGGCCGCCATCTCCGCCTGGTTGATCGTCAACCACGGCGGCGACATCATGCTGACCTTCAGCAACATGTTCATCCGCGATCTGATGGGCGATTTCCTCAAGCTCATCGTCTATCTCGCGGTCGCGGTGGTGGTGCTGTACGGCCGCAGCTACAACGCCTTGCGCGGGCTCGATCGCGGCGAGTACTACCTGCTGGTGCTGTTTTCCACGCTCGGCATGATGGTGATGATTTCGTCCAACCATTTCCTGACCATCTATCTGGGCCTCGAATTGCTTTCGCTCTCGCTCTACACGATGGTCGCGCTCGACCGCGAATCGGCGCGCTCGACGGAAGCGGCGATGAAGTATTTCGTGCTCGGCGCGCTGGCCTCGGGCCTTCTGCTCTATGGCATGTCGATGATCTACGGCGCCACCGGCACGCTCGAAATATCCGGTGTGGCCGGCGCATTGCACAACCACATGGGCCTGACGCCGGTGCTGACCTTCGGCTTGGTGTTCCTGGTCGCCGGCCTGGCCTTCAAGCTCGGCGTGGTGCCGTTCCATATGTGGATTCCCGATGTCTATCAGGGCGCGCCGACCGCGGTCACGCTGATGATCGGCTCGGCTCCCAAGCTCGCCGCTTTCGCCATGGCCATGCGCCTGCTGGTGTTCGGCATGTTCGACATGGCCACCCACTGGCAGCCGATGCTGATCTTCATGGCGGTGCTGTCGATCGCGCTCGGCAACATCGCCGCCATCGCGCAGACCAACCTCAAGCGCATGCTCGGCTATTCCGCCATTTCGCATATGGGTTACATGCTGCTCGGCCTGCTCGCCGGCATCGGTATCGATGGCGGCAATCACGGCGCCAATGCCTACAGTTCGGCAATGTTCTACGCCATCGCCTATGTGCTCACCAGCCTGGCATCGTTCGGCATGATCCTGCTGCTGTCGCGTGCCGGCTTCGAATCCGAGAACCTCGACGATTTCAAGGGGCTCAACAAGCGCAGTCCGTGGTTCGCCGCGATGATGATGATCGTCATGTTTTCGATGGCCGGCATCCCGTTCTTCGTCGGCTTCTTCGCCAAGTTCTGGGTGCTGCAGGCGGTGGTGCATGCCGGCCACGTCTGGCTCGCCGTGTTCGCGGTCATGATGTCGCTGATCGGCGCCTACTACTACCTGCGCGTGGTCAAGCTGATGTACTTCGACGAACCAACCAACGATGTACCGATCGCCGCCGGGCCGGACATGCGCTTCATGCTGTCGGTCAACGCCCTGGCGATCGCGGTGCTGGGTCTGGTGCCGGGTCAGTTGATGTCGCTGTGCGCCTTCGTGCTGACCGGGGGTCAATGACGCACGGTTGCAACCGACATTGCGCGGCGGCCTGTGGGCCGCCGTTGTCGTTTACCGGCGAACCGATACGCCTGCCGGAAACCCTTTGCCGCGCCTCAGGCGAGGCGCCACCGCCGCCGACAGGAGAGCGATCGATGAATCAGGCATTGCAGGAACAGACTATCGCCAGCGAACAGGTGTTCGACGGCAAGCTGCTCAAGGTGTTTCGCGATACCGTCAGCCTGCCCGACGGCAGCGAGGCGCTGCGCGAGTATGTCCGGCACCCCGGCGCCGTGGTGGTGGTGGCGATCCTCGATGACGGCTCCCTGCTGTTCGAGCGCCAGTTCCGCTATCCGCTCAATCGCGTGTTTCTCGAACTGCCGGCCGGCAAGATCGATCCGGGCGAAGACATTCTCGACACCGGCAAGCGCGAGCTGCGCGAGGAAACCGGCTACCAGGCCGCCGAATGGACCTATCTCGGCGTCATGCAT